>ERZ773203.517-NODE-517-length-21198-cov-6.747529_pt1 | contig 21198 bp, 17 predicted proteins | sample MGYA00580529_ERZ773203 | MGnify/ENA primary metagenome ERZ773203 (study PRJEB29015, sample SAMEA2738176) | human oral metagenome | biome: human oral; feature: human-associated habitat; material: saliva | place: China | collected 2177 ... | reverse complement strand
AATCAACGAAGCACTTGTCGTTGAATTCTACAACAAAATGCTTTAATTTTAAGATATATCTTACAGAAAGCCTACAACAGTGGGCTTTTTGCTTTGTCTTAAAATGTTGATTTCTGGGTTTGTTTAGAGATTTGCTAGTAAGGTTATTGGTGTATCTGAGTCTATCTATGCCAAGGATTAAGCGATGCTGATGATATAATATTTTAGCCCCCTTACTTTAAGGAAGGGAGGTGTTATGTATGCTAGAATTATTTTCCCTTTTTCTAGCTCCGTTACTTGTTAACGTACTATCTGAGCTTTTCAAGCTATGGATAAAGAGACGTAGCAAGTAGCATTTAACCCTTTTAGAGGGTAGCAAAAACCCCCATCGGTGGCACGGTGGGGGTTTTTAGTTATATATGCTAGAAGCATTATTTTCCCTTTATGCTCTCATTCTAACACACCCCCTCCGATTTTTCAAGCTTTTGTTTTGATATTCCTCAGAGTGTGTTTGTGGTTTGAGGCCGCTTCACTGAAATTAGCCCACGCGCTACCAGCCTCCATTCTACAGCAAAGAAATCAACTCTTTTCTAGGGATTTCCGCCCTCATTTTTGTCTTTTGTGCTAAAATAGACTTATAAATTGAAAATAAGGAATGTTTATGAAATCGGGTAATGGTTTTTGGAAAGGCTGTCTCTATTTTTGGGGCTTCTTGTTCTTACTGGGTCTTTTGGTTCAATATGCTCTTCCACTTGCGGCTTGTGTCCTGCTAGGTTATGGTGGTTATCGTCTCTATAAACGTTGGCGCTATCCTCTTTTGCAGGATCGTTCGCTCGACGATCGAATTGAGCTTTTAAAAGCTCGAATTCGTCAGGCGGACAAAGATATTCAGCAGTTAGAGGGAGTCTTGGTAGAGAAAGGCTCAGATTCCTATAAGAGTCTGGCCAATCAAGTATTAATCGAACTGCGGGAAATCCATCAGGAGGCGGATCGTCTCAAGTCCTATATCGATGCTGATGTCTACAACCGTATTGACAAAAAGGTTCGTACAGTAAGGGCAAACATCGATGTTCAGCTAGAACGTTTGGATAGAGAAAGTCAGGTAGATCTTGAGAATGCGGAGTCAGAGGAACTAGCTCCAGAATTATCCCAGACCTTGGCCAATATTGCTATTGACCATCAGGCCATTTTAGACAAGATTGCTACCTCTGCTGAGGGGGATAAGGAAGAATTGACTGCCATTCATAGTTTGAAGATGGAGAAATTCCAAACGATTTTAGAAGGCTATTTAAAGATTAAGGCCAATCCTAAAAACTATAATCGAGCAGAAGAACGCTTGCAACAAGCTAAAGCAGCCATCGAACAATTTGACCTTGAGCTGGACCAGGTCTTGAGAGAACTCAATGAAACAGATATGCGTGATTTTGATATCAGTCTGCGTATCCTAGAAAAAGATCGTAAAGAATAGGTTAGAAATAAAGGAGTAACCATGACAGAATTTAATTTTGATATTGACCAGATTGCCAACAATACGGTAGCTAAGGTGGATAAAACAACCCAAATCATCGAGACCAATACTGGCTCAGACAAGACCTTGACCTTCCTTGAAAAGTTGAGCCCTGAGCAGCAAGAAGGAATCAAAGCGCACGTGCCCCAATTGGTAGACCAGTTTGTCACCAATCAAAATGCTCTTTTAGATTTTGGCCAATCTGCTGTCGAAGGTGTGAACAATACGGTCAATCGTATCTTGTCAGAACAAAAGAAATTGCAGATTCCCCAAGTGGATGATCTACTCAAGAACACCAACCGTGAGTTGCAAGGCTTTGTCGTCAAATACAAGAACGCTGAGATTGCTGAGTTAGAAGAAAAGCCAAACTTTTTGCAACGATTGTTTAACAAGAGCAAGAATACCCTACAAGAATTTTACTTTGATTCAAAAACAGTGGAGCAAAAGCTGGATGGCATGGCTGCCGCAGTGGTCAAGCAAGAAGATGTGCTAGCTCGAAATATCGTCTCTGCTGAGATGTTGATTGAGGACAATACCAAATCCATTGAAAATCTAGTGGGAGTGATTTCCTTTATCGAAGCCAGCCAGACAGAAGCTGGCAAGCGCGCTGCCGAACTGAAAGCTCAAGCTGACCAACTCGATACAAGTACGGTGGAATACCAGACCAAGTCACAAGAATTTGCCCGCATGGCTGAAGTGGTCAATACCCTCGAACAACAGCACACTGAGTATGTCAGTCGTCTCTATGTTGCCTGGGCAACAACACCTCAGATGCGCAATCTTGTGAAGGTGTCATCTGATATGCGCCAAAAATTGGGCATGCTTCGCCGTAATACCATTCCGACAATGAAGCTTTCTATTGCCCAACTGGGTATTTTGCAACAATCTATGAAATCAGGTGTCGTGGCAGATGCCATTGTCAATGCCAATAATGCTGCCCTTCAGATGCTAGCTGAGACCAGTAAGGAAGTGATTCCGCAGATGGAACGAATTGCCCAAAGCCCGACAGTCGCTGTCGAATCGGTTACCAAACTGGCTGAAAGTCTGGTCGCTCAAAACCAAGGTATCGTTGCAGCTATTGAATTGGGACGTCAGAAACGTGCCCAACTAGAAACAACCATCGTTAAGTCCGCAGAAATAATCAACGATTCTGTCAAACTACGCGATGAGAAAATCGTGCAAGCTCTTCTAGATCAAGGAAAGGCCGCTCAGAAAGAAGTTCAAGAATAACACAAAAGTCCCTTGTAAGTATAGCTTGCAGGGGACTTGGTTTTTTCTATATATCCGAACATCTAATTGATTTCATAAATAATGTAGTCATTCGAATGATTTTTATTAAAATGTACTGAAATTAACCAAAAGAAAAAAACGCTTGGGACAGCGTTTTTCTTCTGTATTGATTCGTATTGAATGCTTACTTAACTTCTGTAAAGGTTGTGAATGTTATTTTAGCACCCTTTAAACGTCGTCATATCAACGTTTTTAGATTGTTCTTTAGAAAATGTAGTCATAAATGTAGTCATTTTGCTATGCCGTCAATTTTGCAATTTCTTTGAGGTAGATTTCAACTGCTTCTGCTTTCTTTTTCGGTGCCAATTCAGCATAAGTGTCCATTGTCGTTTTGATCGACTTATGACCCATTCTTATCTGGAGCTCTTTCCAGTTTGCACCAGCATTCAGCATCAAAGAAGCATGTGTATGACGGAAAAGGTGGAAACCATAGTTTGGTAGTCCTAACTCAGTCAAACGCTTTTTAAGCGTTGCACGTTCATTTCTGTCACACATATAGTTCCCGTAAATTGTCGGGAAAATTAGATCCACAGTTGGTAAATCATGACTCACAAAGTAATCACTCATCTCAGCATGAAAAGCTTTCAAGTCATCTAAGATTTGTCTCGGGACTGCCACTCTTCTGTTACCAGAATCAGTTTTGGCACTGTTCTTACAAACAATCTCACCCTTGATCCCAAGTTTCTTATTTCCAACTTTCCACATCAGCGTCTTGTTAACGATGATTTCATTGAAATCAAAATCGAGATCATGGATTGATAAAGCAAGAAGTTCATTGATTCGAAGCGCAGAAGCTAACAGCGTGTCGCAGATAACTTTAAATCTTCGATTTGCTCTAGTATCAGGAAGAGTATCAAGATAGTTCAGCCAAGTACCCAAATCCTCTCCGTGCAATACCATGATTCTCTCCTTTACCACCTTTGGTTTTGGAGGGATTTTTACTGTCCGAGCTGGATTATGAGAAAGTTCGAAATTCGTGATCCCATAATCGAAAATATCACTAAGCTTATAGATAACTGCACCGAAATCTTTTGCGTGTCCCTTTTTGGATTTTTTAACACCTGATTCAACAGACTTTTTAGATTGTTGAGCTAATTTGTTAACCCAAATCTGAATATCTGCAGATTTTATCTCTTCAGGCCTATATTCTCCAAACTTAGGGATGATATAGGTATCAAGATAGCTTCGAACTCGGTTGATTGTATTCTGAGAAGTCACCCAAGTTACAAAACTGACAAACCAGGCTTCAGCTAACTCCTCGAAGTTATTAATCAACAAAGTCTCTTTTAAAGTTGAACCTTTCGCTTCAAATTCAAGTCGAGCTTGAATGATTTTTCTATCAAGACTTTTTAGAGTTTTAGCAGTTATAGATGATGTAACTTTTTTACCAGTTTTAACATCTACACCAATATATACACCACGTTGCGTATAGCCAATAGACCCGTTACTCTTGGTAGTTTTAATGACTTTTCGATTGTTGTGAATGATAGTTTCTTTCTGCATAGTAGCCTTTCACGTTCGGATATATATAAAAGGCTAAAATAACAACCTCACATTATTCTATGTGATATTACTATTTTAGCACATTTTTCAGAATCAAGGAGTTAAATAGGTCAGCACATCCTCCATTCTATAGTAAACAGTTCGAGTTCCCTCGATGGGTGGTTCCAATCGTTTAAGCCCTGTATTCTCCCAAGACTTCAAGGTGTTTGGTGAAATCTTAAGTATCGAAAGCAGCTCTTTCTGAGTAAGTATACTTGCTTTCTTTTGAGTATTTTCCTGTTTCTGCATCAAAGCAAGCAAACAATTCAAAATCTGTTCGATTTGATTCAACTTTATGAGTTCATTATTCATCATTTTTCACTCTCCTTTCCATGACTGGAATGCCTGCGCGAATCTAGATATTTTGCAAAAAAGTATGTCTTATTAATGATGAGATTCAACAGCGACGGATTCTCAACTCGTGCATATCTAACAAGATTGTTAAACTCAGTAAAGTTGTGTTCTTCGATAATATCAATCACAGTTGAAAGAAATTGATCATTGTTATTACTAACGAGAAATTGATCCAAGTCGAAACCACAACCAGATTCAATCTCATCCATATTGTAAAGTGTTTTGTCAGGATTCTCTGCGTGTATGAAATAATCATACATCCCCTTTGGTGACATGACTACTTCCACGTGAGAAGGAGTATTGAGCCTTTCAGTTAGAAGCTCTGAGACCTGCGTATAGCTTTTAAGTGATTCGAAAAATAGGACTCCATGCTTATGGGCTTTTTTAAATCCTCCAGTTTCTTTATTAACATCCTTATCATGCCAAGGACTCAAAACAAATGGAATATGCATTTCTTCAAGGACGTCTAAATAATTTTTCGGCGCACTTTCTTGATAAATCAGAAATGCCCATTTATTCGAACGTTTATCTTTGACCATGAATACCTCCCTTCAAATATCATTTTCAAATTGTCTTCAAATTAGTGTAATTATTGATTATTGGACCAATGGGTCGTAGTACTCCCATTGGTCCTGCCAATTAGATTTCATGACAAGGCAGTACTTCTGGTCTTCACTACGTGAACCAAGCACTGCCAATTTATTATCTTTTTGTAGATTTAAACCAAAGCTTATTACCTCGCCGATTTGGGGCGGAAAAATAATATTCTGGATTGCGACTAGAAATTTCTTCTTTGATGTAGGATTCCATGTCTCTCAGAAGTTTCTGAGTCTGTTGAGTCTTTGGATACTTAATCACAATCGTCACAGAATCTTTTCTTACATCAACAACACACTTAGATGTTGCTCTATTGAATTTCCTTAAAATAGGATTGAACCTTGTCACAGTAGAAGAGTTATCAATTGAAAAGGCTAGTTGAGAATTCTCGTCTTGTCTCAAAAACTGAATGAGGCGAAGTGTTTGATAAGCAGATCTAAAGTAATTACTCGGTTTGTCATAAATAGCACGTAAAATCAACTCAACTATAATGAGAAATACTGCGATTAACGGTAATAAAATTGCTAGAATTTTTGTATAGTACTCACCTTTACTAGCCCATTGCTTTATCGCCTCAAACAGATGAGATAAGAATGTACTTTGAGCATTTGCCATCAAATCCTGTAGCAATCTAAGACCAATTGTCAAGCAAAGGAAAAACAAGCTATACATAAGTAGCGTCACTGTAATATTAAACGTTCTCTGAAAGAAATTCTTTTTGTCATTCATAAAATACCTTTCTTAGTGTAGTAAGTTGGACATAATAATGGTAAAACTTGATAAGGATGATCATTATCAATGATTTGAATCAATCCTGTACCTTTTCCAACTGGTATGACAATCCCCTCTGGATCCAAATCTGGGAATAGAAATTGTGTTGTCTTCTTATTAATATTTCCGATTTGAATTAATACATTTAGTTGCTCTCGAACAGAAATAGGGATTGTATTGTGGTCAAAACGCTGACTAACTAATAAAAGATGCACTCTGGTCGCTCGCCCGAGAAGTGCAACTTGTGATAAGAGTGAAAAGAAAGACTCTTTTATCGTTTTATTGACACCTTCTGAAAGCGCGAGAACTTCGTCTATTACAATAGTTAAATGCTTAAACTCTTGATCAGGATTGTCATAGAGAATTTCTTGACGTACTTGGATAAGATTCAAACATGAGCTTAGATTTTCATTTATCTCTGAAACAAAATCAGACTTTGAACGATTACGTTTAGGGTGGATAACTGAAATACCATTTTCACGTGCCCACCTGGAAGGTGTATCAAATTTTGGATCCACAATAATTAAATCCGAAAAATTTTTCAGCAAGCTTAAAAAGTACGTCAAAGCATAAGATTTTCCAGATCCACTATTTCCTGCGATAGCTACAGAAGTTACTTTATTAAAATCAAGAGTCAAATTTTTCATGATCGGAATAATATTTTTTTCTCGTTCCAACGCAAATTGATCTAAATCTGAAATTACAAGTCTTTCAGAAATCCCCTCCTTCCATGGGAAAAACAAGCCTCGTTGCACGTGTATATCATCCGTTTCAAGAGCAAGAAAGTAAGCAGAATTCTGTTTGAGAACCGTGTATCTTGGAAAGAGAGCAGCATTAGCAATCAGAAAAATCTTCTGATAAAGATCATCATCAATAATGTACCCAGCTGGCAATCGTGGGATAAATAGAAAACCATCTTGCAAAATTTTAATATCAAAACTATTAGTGTAGCTAGTCTCCCCTTGCATGATGCTCCCAAGTCCCATGTTCAGAGCTTGGAGCAAATATTGAGCAAGTTCTTTAATAGTCATTATTTGACCTCTTTGATGCCATTTGCACGGAAATAGACATTGTAGCCGACTTCGCAGGCCTCAAGATTATCAAAATCAACAATTGCGAGATAAGACGGAAGAGCAACTTCAGATTCGAATTTCACTTGAAAAGGCGGCAATCCTTTTTGTGAGAACCAAGCCTTGTGACCGATGATTTCTCCAGTCGGTTGACCATCTTCAAATTTGATTTGCGCTTCAAATTCAGTACTCAAGCAGTGGATTGCTTGTTTTTGATCAACATATTGTTTTGCAGTATTAGCTGAATAGCCATTTTTACGATTTTTTGTTTTCATGTGATTTACCTCTTTCTTTTTTTGTCTTAGCTAAGAACATACTAAGTATACTTCAACAATCACAGGTTAACAATGAACTGTCAGTTCAGGCCTATAAGTACTGATATGATAGGCTTTTTACTTGAAAAGTAACTCTAATTTTTATAAATCCCCCTCAAAACATGCACTAACGGTGCAAAAACACGTTATTTTTTTAAAATATTTTTTCACGTGTTATAATAGTAATAATTATTATCAAATTTTTTAGGAGCTTTATTGTGATAGATTGTAACAATATCAAAAGTATTTCTTCAACATTCTGCATCAAGGATGTTTGTCAGTATGGAGGTTCTTTATAATGGCTAAAAAAGTAACACCAAAAGAAGTCACTTTAGAAACTATTCTTTTCAATTGCCGAAATGCTCTTCGCGGGGCAGGTGGAACTGAAAAAAACCGTGATGCTGTTATTGGCCTAGTTTTTATAAAATTTGCTAGCGATAAATTTGAAAAGCGTCGCCAAGAAATTAAGGATAAGCATGGGGATATCCCTGTCTTTTTAGAAAACAAGAGCTTCTATACAGCAGAGAATGTTTTTTATTTAGAACCTGAGTGTCGTTGGTCCTACCTAGTCAAAGAAGCTAGTTCAAATGATATTGCAATTAAAATTGACAATGCAATGGCTACTATTGAGAAAGATAATCCATCACTTGAAGGGGCTCTCTTATCCAATTTTTATGCTGGACTTGGAGCTGAAATTCGAACACTCAAAAACTTAATTGATGAAATCAATAAAATAGATCCTGAAAAATTCCATGAAGACGATTTAATTGGTCGCGTATATGAATATTTCATGCAATCTTATGCTGTTGCCAGCACAAAAGAAGAAGGTGAGTTCTATACTCCACCTTCAGTTGTTAAATTGATTGCTGAGTTAATAGAACCATATTCTGGTCGTGTTTATGACCCAGCTTGTGGTTCAGGAGGGATGTTTGTTCAATCAATGAGATTTATTGAACAGCATCATGGTAACAAAAAAAATATCTCTATTATCGGTCAAGAAAAAAATCCTGATACTCGTCGTTTAGCTAAAATGAACCTTGCGATTCGAGGAATTTCTTATAACCTTGGAAGCAAACCTTACGGAGAATCTTCTAGTTTCACTGATGATCAACATAAAGATATGAAGGTTGACTATATTATGGCTAACCCTCCTTTTAATCTAAAAGATTGGCGTGGTGAAAATGAATTACTAGACGATCCTCGTTGGGATGGTTACGCAATTCCACCAGTATCAAATGCTAACTATGCTTGGATTCTTCACATGCTCTCAAAATTAGATGTGACTGATGGTGTCGCGGGTTTCCTCTTAGCAAACGGCGCTTTAAACGCAGATGGCGTAGAATATGAAATTCGTAAGCAGTTGATTGAAAATGATAAGGTTGAAGCTATCATTGTTCTTCCTCGAGATATGTTTTATACTACCGATATCTCAGTAACCCTTTGGATTCTTAATAACAATAAAATGGGGGATTCAAAAAGCGGAGATTTCCGTCGCCCTCGTTATGGTGAGATTCTTTTTTGTGATTTAAGAAGATGGGATAATAATGTTGAGCAATATGTTGTAGAAAAAGGGAAGAAAAAGAAAAAGACGGTCTTGACAGATGAGCAAATTTCTAAAATCAAATCGATTTATCGCTCATGGCAAACTGGTATCGGCTATGAAGATGTACCAGAACTTTGTAAATCAGCAACGATCGATGAGATTCGTGAAACAAACTACTCTCTTGCACCTTCAAAATATGTAGAATTTATAGACCATGATTTAGAAATTGACTACGATACTGAAATGGTACGTATCCAATCTGAAATGAAGCAAATTTTAAAATTAGAAAAAGCCTCGCAAGCAAGCCTTGAAGCAGCTTTTAAAGGAATTGGTTATGAGATATAAATTAGGTGAGTTGATATCGAAATCGGAAGTTAGGAACATTGATTCTATCTACGGAATAACAGATGTTCGAGGTATTTCTAATAACAAAGAAATTCAACCTACTAAAGCGGATGTAGTCGGAAGAAACTTTGATCGTTTTAGAATAGTTGATATCGAAGAATTTGTCTTTAATAGGCGAACGACTCGAATGGGTGAAAAAATTGGATTAGGATTTAACAATACAGAATCCCCCTTTATTGTTACAGATGATTATGTGGTTTTTAATATCATTGATAAAACTATAGTAAACCCAACATATTTATATATGTTTTTTAACCGCTCGGAGTTTGATAGATACTCTCGTTTTGATTCATGGGGAAGTGCAACAGAATTCTTTAACTGGGAAGAGATGTGTGATGTTAAAATCGACTTACCTCCCCTCGAGATTCAGGAAAAGTATGTTGCAGTATATAAATCCATGCTTGACAATCAAAAGGCCTATGAAACTGGACTAGAAGATTTGAAATTAGTTTGCGATGCAACTATTGAGAAACTTCGTAGAGAGTTGCCCTGTGAGAAGATTGGGAGATATATCGAACAAGTTGATGAACGGAACTCAGATGGAAAAGTAAAACTAGCTCAAGGTGTAAGTGTTGACTTAGAATTTATTGATGCTAAACGCGTTGCTGAGAATTATCGAGCTGGAAAGATCGTTCATGATGGACAGTTTGCATATAACAAAGTTATGAAAGCAAACGGCACTAAATTCCCAATTGCATTAAGAAAAGGTCCAACTTGTTTTATTTCGGGCTCTTATCAAGTTTTTAAAGTTAATAATGAAGAACAACTTATTTCAGAATACTTGATGATGTGGTTATCTCGACCTGAGATACAACGCTATGCTGGTTATATTTCTTGGGGGTCTACCCGTGATGTGTTGCAATGGGAAGTGTTGGGAGAAATCGAGATTCCAATCCCGCCACTCCAAACTCAACAATCCATTGTTGATATATACAACACCTATATCACACGTAAAAAAATCCACGAAAAACTGAAACAACAAATTAAGAACATCTGTCCCATTTTGATTGCTGGAGCAATTAAGGAGGCAAAGGCCAATGGCTAAATTTTCAGAAGCTCAGCTTGAACAAGCGATCGTAGAGCTCTTCCAAGATAATGGCTATAATTATGTGAATGGCGATATGCTTCATCGCAAGTTTGATGAAGTTTTACTCGAAGATGATATGAAGAATTTTTTGAATCGTCGTTATCCAGATATCACGAATACAGAGCTCGAAAAGATTATTAATAAAATCAAGTATGTTCCTAATACGCCACTTTATATGGGAAATCGTGAAGCTTTCTATTTAGTTAACGAAGGATTCAATCTTACTCGTGATGATAACAGCAAAGGAGCGCTTCACATTGAATACATCGATTTTGAAACACCTGAAAATAATATTTTTAAGGTAGTCAATCAGTTTACGGTTCAAGATGTACGCAAACGGAGACCTGATATGCTTCTCTTTGTCAATGGTATTCCTGTCGTTATCTTTGAATTCAAATCCGCTATCAACGAAAATACAACTATTTATGATGCTTGGAAACAGATTAATATTCGTTACAATCGAGACATTCCAAGTCTAATGAAATATACTTTTTTATCAGTTATCTCGGATGGAGCCAATACAAAATTAGGATCTATTTTCACACCATACGAGTACTACTACTCATGGAATAAGATTGATGATGACGTAAATGTCCCTGAAGCAAGCGGTATTGAATCCTTATTGACTATGATTTATGGAGCATTCGCAAAGAGTAGACTGATTAATATTTTGCGTGATTTTATCTATTATCCAGACTCTAATAAGAAAGAAACTGCAATCGTCACTCGTTATCCTCAATTCTTTGCTGCAACCAAAATGCTAGAAAATATCAAGAAACATTTGAAGCCACTTGGTGATGGTAAAGGGGGAACTTACTTTGGTGCTACTGGATCAGGTAAAACCAATACTATGCTTTTCCTATCACGCCTACTTGGTACACATTATAGAGATGTTTTTCAGTCACCAACCGTGATTATCTTAGTAGACCGTGAAGATTTGAGTAATCAGACCAGCAAGCTTTTTGAAGGTTCTAAACGCTATTTAAAGACTGAGAATGTCAAAACTATCGGTAGTCGTGCTGAACTTAAACAGGAACTCTCCATAAACGAAAGTGGTGGTGTTTATATCACTACTATCCAAAAATTTGAAGAAGCAACTGGTTTACTTTCTGAACGCAATAACATTATTTGTATATCTGACGAGGCTCACCGTACCCAGACGAACACTGGGGCAAAACTTAAATATACAGATGCCGGTGTTGAAACTTCATACGGTTTTGCAAAATATTTGCGAGACTCTTTCCCTAATGCTACTTACGCTGGCTTTACAGGTACTCCTATTGATGATACTATCCATGTTTTTGGTCAAGTAGTTGAATCATATACAATGAAAGAATCTACTGAAGATGGTATCACTGTCCGAATCTCCTACGAGCCACGTTTAGCCAGAGTTATCACCAATCCGGACCAAGTTTCAGAAATTGACAACTATTATCGTGAAGCTGAAGAACAAGGGGCTAATACCGAGCAAATTGAAGCTAGTAAACGAGCCATGTCTAAAGTTACTCAAATCTTGAGTCATCCAGATCGAATCAGAAAAGTGGCTGGAGATATTGTTGAACATTTTGAAAAGGTCGTTAGTACAAAGCCTAAGATTATTCAAAAAGCTATGATTGTTTGCTCGAATCGCGAACATGCTTTCATGGTTTATCAAGAGCTTGCGAAAATTCGTCCAGATTGGTTTGTAGCTAAGAAAACTGACCGTAACGATCTATCAAAACAAGAGTTGGAAAAACTAGAAGCTCTTCCAAAAGTCAATATAGTTGCGACACGAAGCAAAGATGATGAACTTGAAATGTATAATCTTTTAGGTGATTCTAATCATAGAAAGATGTTGGATACCCAATTTAAAAATAACAATTCTAATTTCCAAATTGCAATTGTTGTTGATATGTGGATTACTGGATTTGACGTCCCTTCACTTGCGGTGATGTATATTGATAAACCACTTCAAAAACATACGCTGATCCAAACAATTTCACGTGTCAATCGCGTTTTCGAAGGTAAAGACCACGGTCTGATAGTAGATTATATCGGTATTAAGAGGGCTATGCTTGAAGCCATTAAGAAATACGGAGACGACCAAGACGGGCCGATAGATGAGCTAGAAATAACCTTAAAGATTTTCAGAAATCAGTTAAGTCTAATCGATGATTTGTTAACAAAATTTGATGCTAGCGACTTCTATAAAGGCAGTCCAGCGGAGCGCCTTCTTTGTCTTAATCGAGGAGCGGAGTATGTTCAAAGGACCCATGAAATGCAGCAGCGTTTCATGTATCTTTCACGACGAATGAAAGCAGCTTATGAAATTGTATACCCGTCAGGAGAACTAACTGATGAGGAGACCGAAAAAGCCCAATTTTACCTGGCTGTTCGTTCAATCATATACAAGCAAACAAAAGGAGATGCTCCCGATGCTGAAACAATGAATAGGCATGTTCAAACTATGATTGAAAATGCAATCGCATCTACAGGAGTTGAAGATATTGTAAACAATGAAAAGCAAGACTTATTCGATGAAAGTTTTGTAGAGGAATTAGATCAGCTAGATATGCCTATCACAAAATTCAATGCTTTACTCAAGTTATTACGTCGTGCAATCGATCAGTATGGACAAACAAACCAAGTAAAAGCAATTGAGTTTTCTAAACGGTTAGAAAAAGTTGTCGATTCTTATAATAATAGAGATAATCAAGTATTTGTATCTGGAGTAACTTCTGATTTCATTGATACCCTTTCTGACGAGATTATGAAAATCTTAAAAGATCTCCGAGATGATATGGAATCCTTCAAAAATATAGGTATAACCTATGAAGAAAAAGCTTTCTATGATATTCTCATCAAAGTTCGTGATGAACATGATTTTGAATATGCTGATGAAAAATGTATCGAATTAGCTAAGGCCATTAAAGAATTAGTTGACGATAAGTCTCAATATGCTGATTGGGCTAGTCGTGAAGATATCAAAAGTCAGCTTAATATGGACTTAACAATTTTACTTTATGAGAATGGGTATCCACCACAATGGAATGATGAAGTATTTGAACAAGTACTCGGTCAAGCAGAAAACTTTAAAAAATCAACAAATTAATCTATAGGAAGTGATTAATGGCATCTATTACAAAATATGTGAAAGAACATTTTTTTGAAACTATAAAAGAAATTGGAGAATTCTACATTTTTCTTTATCACACAGAATTCCATTCTTTCAATAAAGAAGAAATTAGTTCAATTGAAATTGAATATTCTAGTATCCAGAAAGTTTATGCAGGTGAGAGAGAAAACGGGATATTAGATTTTGATGTTTTATTGAATATCTTTGCTGTTTTTAATTTGAATACTTCTTCTCAGGGAATCATATCTCAAAAACAAGTATTAACACTTAAATTTTCTTGCATTGGTTCTGCAAATCAAGGTATACAAGATTTTCAAATTCAGTCAATCGGGAAATATGATGCAAATAACTTTAAGAACTTTACAAAGCCCTTAACCGATGAATTAATTCCATATATTAGTAAAAAAAATTTAGATGATATTGCTGAAGAACTTCTATCGGAATATTTTCCAGAAGCATTAAAAACTCCTACTAAATTAGATTCATATTCTTTTGCTAAAGCGTTGGGCTTAAATGTACAATTTGACGAATTGTCTTCAAATGCTTCAATCTTTGGACGTCTTTATTTTCATGAAGATAAATTTTCAGGGATACCCGCTAAAACTATTGTCATTGATAAAAATATTAAATCAAAAGCGATGATAAATAGTACCATAATACACGAGTGCCTCCACTGGATTCTTCATAAATATTCTGCAGAGTTAGAAAAAGCATCTCCAACTCATATGTGCAAACTTACTTCTAGCAATGAACTTACAGAAAATGAAGCCAAGGAGTGGCAAGTACACAATCTTGTTCCTAAGTTCATGATGCCCACAAAAACTACAAAAGCTTTTATTAAAAAAAGATATCATGAAATTTGTGGCAACAGTCAACCGCCAGAAATGATTGATATCATTGAGCAACTAATTAAAGATACTGCAAACTTTTTTGGAACAACAATAGTAGCAACTAAGAATAGACTTTATGAATTTGGTATAGAAGAAGCAAGAGGAGCCTTAAACTATATAGATGGCAAATATGTCCCACCTCATAGTTGGAAGAAAGGATTTTTAGGCCCTAAACAAACTTTCTCTATCGGATTTCATGATCTAGCTCAATTATTATCTAAGCATGATTTGTTAGGTAAGCTTTTTCTTGAAGGTAAGTTTATTTATATTGATTCACATATCTGTTTGAATCTCCCTAAATATATAGAAACTTTAGAAGATAATAAACTATCCATGACCTATTATGCCAGAACTCACATGGATGAATGTTGTCTTGTATTTGAAAAAGAGCATAAGTATAACATTGATGGGTTTGTATTTTATTTCGGCTTATCTACTGCTCTTAATAACTCTATAGACACAAATAAGCGACAACAATACAATTATGATAGTAGTGACAATAATTTAGAGCTTGAAATAAGAGCAGCGATGCTAAATGCCGAAGCGAAAGAGTCCGTAGATATTTTAAACAACTTGCCATTCGACTTTGGAAGTGCAATTTCTTATCTGAGAGAACGTAAAAAAATGTCTGTAGAAGACTTAGAAGCCTCTGCTCTAATCTCGCAAAGAACTATATATAGTTTACAAAAAAATGCAAAAGAACCTAAATTACAAACCATTGTGGCACTATGTATAGCCTTAACATTACCTTATCCAGTTTCCATAAAATTAATGGAAATTGCTGGAAGAAGTTTACGACAATCATCCATAGAGGAAATGATTTATGCTGAATTTCTTCAAAAATCTTACGAGCTTTCTGTAGAGGATTGCAATCAGATGTTGACCAATCTAAACTATAGTATCTTAACTACGAAAACAACGTTGTGAGGGAATTCCCAACCACTACCGATAACAATAATTAAAAACCGTGATTTCATTTTGAATCACGGTTTATTTGATCGACTGAAGAATAGAATAACTATGAAGATAGTTTACTTTATTGAACCACTATTTCATTCCTTATTTTTTTATTAAATCTAAAACCAAAGGAAACTATGTTATTTTATATAGCTTCAAATAGCGTACTTTTTCATGAACCATTATTTCCTAATATCAAGCTATAAGTATTACTTTCAAGATTTGAACTATCATTAAATTCTATATTCAAATCTTTATTAAAAAAATTGCAACTAATGTTTTTAACTCTCATTATCTTTTCCTTTAATTCAAATTATTTTAAACCAAATGCAATATCTTTATGAATACATTCAGCAAATGAAGAAATTCTTTGATCACAAATATTCCTAATAGGTGCATTTTATATAACTTTAAGTAGTACTCTAACTAAACCAAACATCATCTTCCATCTTCAACACATAAATTCTTTTTTCTAGCACTAGCTTATGAAGTAGATTTTGCCCATGATCTTTATTATCAAAAGTTTCTCCATAGTGATTGATAAGTTTATAAACTCTCTCAACTTGCTCTTTTTTATGAGATTGCTTATCGAAGTCGTCATAATAAAACTTTAGTACTATATCAGAATTATATATATTAAAGGCATCGAATATTGAAACGAAATAAGAGTAGTCAGCTTCGCTCAATGAATGTCCATAAAATTTAATGATATCTACAGAATTATCATAAATTTTTAAAGGTTCTTGTGAGAGTTCGGTCATAATACGGAATGTTTTAGTGAACTCCATAAATTCTTGATAGTCATGGTGATCTATTCCTAAAATTATATTATCTAATAATGTTCCGTGAACATTATTGCTCCCTCGGAGGTTGAAGAGTTCTGTACTAGTGGGAAGCGGAGTGTAATTAAAGGATAGTAAAAAGTTACTATTTTCATCGGTAAAATGTACTCCAGATTTTATTAATTCATCTATGAACTTTTGAGACTTAATATTATAAGTTACTTCGGGGAAGTTTTTAATTTCATTTGTGAGGTAGTCCTTAAAACCTGATTCAAAATTTTTAACTTGATCCATCATCAGATCCATTAGTTTTTTTTGAAAAATATGATCAGGTTCTTGGCAAAATTCTAAAAGGGAATCTGGAAATATAAGCGATGATAAAAAGAAGAATTTTAATACTCTTTTTATTAGTTCTTTTTCTTCTGAAATCGTCATAATTTTTTGTGAATTGTTGGATGAAACTAATCCAGATAAGATTTGTTCTATAGAATCACTTTTATAAACTAAAAAATAATTTTTAACAGTCTGAGCGTCTAGTTTTTTAATAATTATTAGACATTTTAGTAATAACGATTCTACATCTGCCCAATTATAATTTTTATTTGAAGCTAAATATGTAAAAATATTGTTCTTCTGTTCATTCTCTGTTAAAGAAAAGTAATATTCGACATACAAGGATTTCAATCCTAAATGTTTGTCAAATCCATTTCCGATGATTAATAACTGTTTAGTCGGAGAAAGTTTCATAGAGTTCATGCCCATTTGGTATTTTCCTATTCTTTATTTAATCAAATATTTTGCTTTTGTTTTTTTCAAAAGCTTATTGCTATCTTTCTACCGAAAGTGTTCTCGTAATCATGGTATCATCCCAATTTGAAATATCAATCTTCACATTTTTATCTTTACACATAGCCTTAATTAGTCTTAAAAAATTCTGATCATTTGTAACAGAAAGGAAGCAATCGTAACACTCAATAACTTGATTATTATCCGAAAATATGATTGGAATTTTTCCTAACGTTCTATTTAATTCAGTTGCTTCGCCATAGTAATTTTCTTTTAACATGAACCTGTTGCCAAAGAGTTCAACAACGAAATCCCTCTTCATTTTCTTGACCAAAGTTTTTCTTTGGTAATACTCTGATATAAAGACACCAATGATACCTGATGTGATAACTGAAGTAATAATTGTGTTAATAATATCCATTCTAATTTTCCTTTCAATTCATGCTATCATTATATCATTAATTGATAATATTTTCCTTTAGTAAATTATTAAATAGTCTGAGACAAAAAGATTTTGATTTTAGGAATTCTTTATTATAAATTTTTAAAATCGATAGATTAGAGCAAAAAAGCGAACAAGACAGAATTCTGAGTGTCAGATAACTCGTTTTGTTCGCTTTTTATATTTAAGGTTAGACTTTTGTCCCAGACTCTTTTTGTAAAACAAACTCAATTTTTGTGATTGATTTTGTTTCACAAAAAAAGTGGACAGGCGTCCACTTTTTTTACGAAATGCTAAAATGACATATCTGAGTTTTACCGATTTTACGATTAGAACTACTTTACTATTTTTGTTTATTTTTTCGCTTAGTTACTGATAAACCTAGTACACTAATAATTGAAACTCCAATCAATCCAAGAACACTTGATTTTTCACCTGTATTTGGCAATGATTTTTCCTGTTGCTTATTCAATGCACCATTATAAGACGCAGGTGATTGAGAAACAGTCTTAGGTTTAACTTGATAAGATACAAGTTTACCAGTTTCGTCATAGACTTCAATAAGTGTGTTACCTGCTTTAAGGATCGCTTTCTTTTGCGCTTCAAGGTCAGCTAAACGTTTAGCTTCTACTTGTGCGCTATACAAGGCAAAGAGTTTGTCATATGCCTCTTGGTCGATTTTCTGTTCTTGCAACAACTTGTCAAGGATAGCTTGCGCCTCTTTCAAGGCAGTCACTTTCTCTTTAAGAGTAGTTTCTTTTTGAGCAAGGACTTCCTTAGCTTTAGCTAAGTTAGGCTCTGCATTGAGCAAGTTTTCAAGGTCAGCCTTCGCTTGTTCAAGCGTCTTATTAGCTTGTGCTACTTTTTCTTTAGCAAGTTCAAGATTGTTTTCAGCAATCTGTACTAGTGCTTTGAGTTCAACCAATTTATCTTGTTCAGTTGCTAGGTTGTTCTTAGCATTAGTAAGGTTACGTTCTTTTTGAGCAAGGACTTCTTTAGCTTTATCAAGATTCTCTTGTTTCAGCTTCACATCAGCAGTTAGAGCTTCTAGTGCCTTATTAGCGTTTTTTAGGCGCGTATTAGCATTAGCAAGGATGTCTTGCGCTTGTTCAAGTTTGCTTTGAGCAGTCGGCGTTTTCAAAGGTGTAGCTTTAAGAGCATCCAATCGTTTTTGAATTGCTTCCTGCTCCCCTTTAGCCTTGATATTCGCAAGCGAAGCACTTGTTTTTTCACGTTGTGCCTGAGAGTTTACAGTCTGAGCATTTAATAAAGCAGAATTTGCAGTATTATAGGCTTTTACAATGTTTTCTGATGTATTATTGTTAGGTACTTCAATCTTATCCAACTTATTTCCAGTAACTTGATTATCAAAAACTGATATGAAGTGTGCGCTTGTACGTCCTAGACGCTTAGAAATATCGAAAGCAAAATATTCTTTAGTAGCACCTCGAACAGAAGATACACCTGTTAGGTTTTGAGCGTGCATCCACTCCCAACCATTAAATAGCAAGTCAGAAATACTGTCATAAACCCATTTTTTAGCATCATACATGGTATGAATTTCATCACCACTATTGACACTGTTTAAGTTTTCAAGGTATTGTTGAGTATCATCCTCATAAGTAGGCAATCCATACTTACGAGCAACGTTATTTATTGCTTTGCTATCGTGACCTTTTCCGAATTCCCAATTATCAGCTACGTAACCGTCAGTCACTTCGTCAGCAACTTGAAGCATACCTTTTGTTACAACAGTCTTAGGTGTTCCAAAACGCTCACGGATTTGGTTAAGTAGATCACTCGCAAATAGAGAAAGCTCTGTCATTTGTTCGGTTGTCAAGTTATTAGCATCAACACTGATAGCTTTATCATTGGTATTTCCTTTGAATTTATTCAAATTCAAATTTTCTTGGTTGACCGATTTTAAGATAGACTCTACTTTCTCTCTATGTTCTTTCCACTTATCACGTTCATCCAAAATGTCATAAGGATTATTTACATAGGATTTCAAGGCGTTAACATATTCATCAGTAACTTGGAAAGTGTTAATAGACTTATAGCTAGCTTCAGCCACAGTAAAGGTATCCTGTGCTTTTTCAAGAGCAGTTTGTGTCTGGTTAGCTTTATTAGTAGCATCAGTCAGTGTAGACTCTGTGCTTGCTACTACCTTACTAGCTTCTGTCAACTCTTTTTGGACGCTTGAAATTGCATCTTCAAGATTCTTGTCGTCTGACTTAGCTTGTTCCAAGACCTCCTCTGCACTCGTCACCTGTTTCTGTGCTTGTTTTTGAGCAGTCTCAGCGTTTTCCTTTTCTTCGACAACTTTCGCTTGACCTGTACCGTCCAAAATAGCTTGGGCATTATCTACCTCATTCTGAGCATCTTTAACCCCATTTTCAGCATCCACTACTTTTTTCTCAGACTTATTAACTACATTTTCTTGGTCTGCGACAACTTCTTTTGCTTTTGCAAGGTCATTTTCAGCATTCTTCTCTTTTTTTTCTGCGTCAGTTTTACCTTTTTCAGCACTAGCAACTGATTGCTTTTGCTTTTCGATGTTTTCTGGAGTCGCTTTATCCTTGGCTTGTTGCGCCTTATTCACTTCAGATTGAGCATTATCCTTTTCAGTCTGCGCTTGGTGTTTTTCAGTCTGTGCTTGGTTTGTCTTAGCTTGTGCTTCTCCTACTGCTTGGGTAGATTTGTCAAGTTTGTCCTCTGCTTCGTCAACTTGTACTTTTGTAACTTCCTTAGTAGGAACTTTCACTTCAGTTTTCTTAGGCGCTTCTTTCTCTACCAAGGCTGGTTCGGTTTGAGCAGTTGTAGGCAATGGAACCTCTACTGTATCTGCGTGAACAGTTCCGATTGTGCCGACAAGACTTGCAGTTGCTGCGATGGCAGAAATAACCGTACCCGTATACAATTTTTTAGCAGTACTATGACTATTTTCCGTAGCTTTTGACATTTATAAACTCCTTTTGTACAATGCCCTATGCATTTTATTAAATTATAGTACTATTTTACCATACTTTTATCGTTTTTGGATAGTTTATTATACTTATTTTTAGAGAAAACAGATAGTAAAATGGTAGATAACATGGAATATAATAAATTACAAAAGCATATCGCATTTCGCATACGTGAGTGTAGAAAAGCACAGGGATTAAGTCAAGAAAAATTATCTGAAATCGCTGGACTAGGTGTTAAAGCTATTCAAAATATAGAGAACATGAAGTATGATTTTAAGATAAAAACTCTTGAATCCGTAATCAAAGCCCTAAATCTAACGGTCGAGGAGTTCTTCAATCTACAATCATTTGAATCAGATCGAGAAGATTCTTCAGAAGTACTTTTTGAAAACTTAACAAAATTACCCAAAGATAAGCAAGGAAAAATTATATCTTCATTTAATGAGATTGTAAAAAATATAAAATAGAAAATCATTTTATAAATATCAACAAAAAATTCCTCCACAAGATAATATTGTGGAGGAATTTTTATCAAAACACTAATAGATACTTCTTATTTACATAAAATTAGCATTATTTATTAAATAAGTCCAAAATAATAATCAGATAATCATTTATATTTGAGTAATTAGTTTTTTATTAATCATAAATAGATATTATCATAATGGTCAGCTTCTTTAATTCTATCAAAAAAGTTTTTACTATTTTGATTTACTAACTTCTCATAAGTTCCTAAAACTTTAAAATGATTATAATCTTTTTCAAGTTTTGATAGAGATTTAACCTTAATTTTAATAGTTC
>ERZ773203.516-NODE-516-length-21272-cov-34.846962_pt1 | contig 21272 bp, 20 predicted proteins | sample MGYA00580529_ERZ773203 | MGnify/ENA primary metagenome ERZ773203 (study PRJEB29015, sample SAMEA2738176) | human oral metagenome | biome: human oral; feature: human-associated habitat; material: saliva | place: China | collected 2177 ... | reverse complement strand
TTTGGCCTGATTTTTTGCGCTGATTTTGGGGTCATTTTGAGGCCATTTTTCATGCTGTTTTTAAGCCTATTTTTGAGCTCAAAAATCGACCCACTGAGGAGTCCACCTTGCCCCCTAAAAAATGACCCCAAAATCAGTCCAACTCGGGGGTCTCAAAAACAGCCTATTTTCGACCCCAAAATAACCTATTTTTTCTCCACCAGTACCTCTCCAATTTTTCATTACGACCCCCCAAAAACCCCCCAATTACTACCCCCTAATTTTGGCTAGTCGAGTAACCAGAATCGATAGTTATATAAATAGCTATTTTGACTAGTAGAGTAGCCATTTTTTATTGTTAGAGAGCTCCGTCGATGAACTTCCACCTTACGGTCTCATGCATCTCCATTGCGCCTTAGTGGCACAATTCCGATGATTTATACATAAGAAAAAACGATGATTAGAAATTCCCAATTATATAGAACTAACCCCAAATTATCTGGAAATTTACAGATCGATTTGGTGCTTACTAATCTTGGGGAGAGGGTGGTCGTGGATAAAATCCACCTCCGACCAATCACCCCAGGGTCCTATGTCGTGGATGAGGATGAGGAAATCATCAACACCCCCCACCAGTTCAATCTAAGGGAGTTTTACCGACTGACCCGAAGTACCTTCTACGATACGACCAACCAGAACCTCCAAGGGGACTGGCCTCTCTATAAGCCCCTGGATAAGAATTACGATGACCAGCTATGGGCCGGAACCAAGCGAGGGACTCTCTACCACCGCCCTTTTGAGACCTTAGTACCCCTATGGCTGGACTCCTCCTATGGCCTGAGGTTTGATATTACCATCTCCCTCCCCGGTGGTCGTCCTATCGCGACCAAATCTATTACCGTGGATGATACCACTCGGGAAGGTCGATATATACTTGATTATCTGGAGCATATCCGCGGGGAAGAGTGTATTAACCTCAACCTCTCCCAGAACCTATGTACTATCCGAGGTCTCGACATGAAGTCGGGTAATATGGCCACGCGACGCGATTATAACATCCCCCGTAACATCATCCACCGCGAGAGACCCCTGATAGAGTTCAACAGTCTCCTGACTAATATCTACGGGGATCTGGAGATGATCACCCCCCAGCTCATCAATTTCTGTCTCGTCTACGACCCGGAGAACTGGGTAGTAGGTATGAATGAGGTAGTGAAGGACACTCCCAATTTCGAGGTCAGTGTACAGGTATATAACCGGGACAAGAGAGGTAACTATCGTCCCCTGAAGAAGCGAGACTTATATACCAACCACCACTACGTTCCCCGACCCAAGGTCGATGAGGACCAGTGGACGACGATTCCCAATTTCAATGCCCTGGACTACCTCGGAGACTGGAAGATGACGCCACTCATTCATGCCAATAAGATCACCCAGACCATCAACCACTGGTCTCCATCGACTAACCCGGAGATCATCTACAACGTCTATGATGGTATGAGTGCTTATTACGAGTATGTTAATGAGAAAGGGGAGCGACTCATCTACTCCTACCGTGGGACTATCGGTAGTGCCCAGGACCCCGGTATCAAGACCTACGACAAACAGGCTAAGAACCACAACTGGACCGGTAGTATGCGCTACGGGGGTCAGAAAGATATTTACCACAACCTGATGGAAGCTCCTACCCTCATAAGTGAGGGGAAGTACTTCAAGAGCCTCTCGGGGTTCGTCAATGGGATGAAATTCAACTTCAAGAATGCCGGACTGGATGATATTTACCTCGGTCTGATGACCACTTATAGTCTCGAGAGGGTCGATATTGACCATCCCAGCTCTTTCAATCAGGTCTATGACCGATCTGTGGATACGACGGCCATCTGGTGGGAGAGGTTCGATGAGAAGGGAAGGAGTCTCCCGGTGGATGGTCAGTACCCCACCGAAGAAGCCAAAGCAAAGTACTCCGAGTATGACACTACCTATGACGTAGGTCGTTTTCATGATATGGACGGGTCGTTCAATGAGCTCCTCGATCTCCCTGCTATGCCTACTAACCGTCATCACCTCAACGATCAGGGTCTGTTCATCTGCATGAAGACCCAGGAGATCACCGATGAGGAAGGGAATAAGAAAAAGGTCCTTTGTGTCATTTTCTGGACCCCTACTCGCGAGATGCATAAGAGTGAGAAGGGGGTGGTGATGCAGGAGATGACTCCAGAACCCCTCGTCCTGGGTAATGTGATGGATGCCCTGAAGAACTATACCTCTTATTACAAGGAGAAAATGGGGGGGCTTCCCGACCATCTGAAGAAAAAGTTCGAATGGCTGGACCTTATCAACGAAGGGTTACAGTCTATTGAAGCTCCACAGGCGGTCCACTTCACTCGTACGATAGTATCCAAACAGGACCACACCATTACTCCCGATGCCAAGGAGACCGTTCCGTATAAGAAAGAGGGGAGTAATAACTACGTCTTCCGTCACGATACCCCCCTCAAACCAACTATCTTAGACCCTGGGGTAAAAAACCTCCACGGTCAGTGGCTGTATGTGAGCTCTTTTGGGAGGAATTTCCTCTGGGAGAAACAGGCTATGACCGAAGACGGTCTGAGGACGAAGATCTACGACTGGAGTTATACTGGAGTTCCACCTAAGTACCCCTCTATCGGGTATGACCCTATTACCCTCTCGGCAACTACCCCGTATGGTGATCTGGTTTATGACTACCCCCTGAAGAGACTACAAGGTCTCCCGGAGTACAAATGGTTTGATAAGTCAAGGATTACGATGTATAGTAAGTACTTTGAGTCTGAAGTCGAGGTATCTACCCACGACAAGGTCACTCTACAACGCGTCGCCCTGGAGGAGATAAACAAAAAAATCCCCGTTCCATTTGCCGACTTCACCAAGGTAGAGCAGATCTATGACATCAAGTATGAGATAATCCATATAAAAAGGGTGGATACGAACATATTTTATATATACCGAATAAAATTCACGAGGCATGCATAAACTCAAAGACATAACCCTTCCTATCCTCGACTCGGATTTCTCCAGGAATCTGGCCGAACAGTTTAGGAACATTCATGAGAACTTCCAGAAACTCGGTAGCCCCGACCTCTTACGAGGTCAGGATGGCCGAGGGGCTCAGTACGTCCCTTATAACCTCAACTCTATCCTCTTCTACCCTGGGGATGCTCTGGATAGTACCAAGGAGAAGATCACCAAGACGACCCAAGGGACACCGGCCAATATCGACCTCATCCGTACCCTGCAGAAGGAGGTGGAGGAAGACTACAAGTACTACAATACCCTCACCGGTAAGAGTAAGACCGACTATGCCAAGGACTGTAAGGTCATCTACGAGGCTATCCTATCTACTATCGAGTCGGAGTGTACCCCGACGGAACTCCTCCCGGTAAATGGTTGGTATTTCGACTGGGTCCGGGCGTGGATGAAGGCTCCGGAGACCGAGGCCCTGGAGATCTTCAATAAACACATCACCGACTACTCCTTAGGGAGGGTCTTTGTTGCTACCACCGAGTCAGACATTCAGAAGTCCACCGGTAGCCTCCCCTATCTCCTCCTCGACCCCCGTTTCAGGGCCGGTGCCGACCCTTCCCTCACCAAGGCTAAGGATACCTCCGGGGTGTTTGTCGGTGAGCAAACTTTCACCTTATCCTCACAAGGATCAGGGCACCAAGTGGTGACCTTCCGTCGTTTGGATCTTATCCCGAGGATGTATTTTGAAGGAGGGGAGTTCTTCTGGATCCTCAATGGCCATAAGACCAAGGTCTCTGCCCAGGGGTTACCCGGTAAGGCTGGTAAGAACTCCTCCCTGCTCATCGTACGACGACTGGAGAACACCGCTTATAGTGCCAAGGACGTGTCGGGTATGACCGTGGTGAATATGGAAGGGGAGGTCCAGCCTATCCCCGGTATTCCCATGCCTAATCAGAACCCCAATATCACCCCTTCGTTAGAGGCTTCTGACTGGCTCAAGGGACAGCACACCAACGACTCTAACCTCTACCGCGTTTGGAGGGTTATGGACGGACATGAGAGTATCTCTTTCTTCCGTAAGCCCACTATCCAAGACCATACGGTCGAGAATGACCTCGGTATCTGGGACGACCAATGGATAGAGAAGGTAGATGGTAACAACATCGTTCCTTTCTCCATTCGTGACCCCAAGGGTAATGAGGTGTATAACCTTATGCAGGAGATGGATAAGACCACAGTCCTCGTGCTTCCCGACCCAGCGTGGCAACAAGCTAAGTACTCCACCACCTTCTGGATAGCTGAGTTCCGCGTTCTCAAGGTCACCAACGGAGACGACGAGAGATATATCGGTACGGTCTACTGCGGGGAGGATAATAGGATCGAGTTAGGTCTCGACGAGCATACCTTCACCGGGATGATGATGGGTTTGGATCCGTACGAGCATAAGACGGATAAGTACGCCGATCATAACAAACCCCGTGGTCTGTATATCCCTATCGGTTCGAGGAAGTATAAACAGTCTATTGATGCTACCGGGGCCGATACCGAACCGGAGAAGACCTGGGCAGCCCACGTCATCTATTCGGAGGCGAAGACCCCTAATACGACCCCCGCTCCCGGTACGATGACTCCTAATGCCGAGGACCGAGCTACGATGAAGGAGACCCTTCATATCGGATCGGTAAAGGATATCCGTGCCCTCAATAAGTCTACGAAGACCAACCCCGGGGTTCCGGGTAGGATTGTCGGTAAGCAGGAGGAGAATAACTCCGTCACCGATGATACCGGTCGTACTTTTGACTATACCCATTACATTGGTTCTGACCTGAGTGTGGACGTACCCACGACGATCACCAGTTATAAGAACACCAGCGGGCCAGTTGGTCCCCTCCTCACTATCCACGGAGACCTCCTCACGGGCTTCACTAAGGATGGAACAGTCCTGGGTGGGGTGAAGGCTACCGGTATCATCCAGGGAAAAGACGGTGGAGTCACTGTCACCGGAGGCCAGGTTAACCGAGGAAGGAATATCAATTACTCCGTCAAGAAGAACAAACTTCGCGACCATAGTTACACCTATCCCCTTTTGAGTGGGATCGGAACGTCCCCTCTGGATTTCTATTCTGTTTGGTCAGAGTATGGTATCTACGGTAAGTTCCTCCGTACCGGGGCTCTTCATATCGGCAATTCCGTCATCGACCAGAACGGGGCTACCTTCGACGTTCCCGAGATAAGGTCTTATAATGGTAGGTGGACTTTCCATACCAGCGGGTTAGTGAGTTATGGTATCGACCGAGTCGATGATCTATCGACGAAATCAGGGTATCGTCATAACGGGGTATTCTTCAACAACAGGACTACGAAGAAGACCAACCCCACGAAGATCGAGGTCTTTGTCGATGATACCATCCACCACGGGGCTATTATCGCTGACAGTCAGTCGTATACGGGGGTCAAAGACCTCCATTACTCCGGGACTTTCCTCAACGGTTTCTATGCCGGTGGCAAGGCTCTTAAAGGCACTAACCCAGCACCAGTGAGTTATACTGGTCGTCTGTTGAACCCCTCGGGATGGTCTGTTGGAGACCTTTACACGGCTGTTTGGGGAGAGCTTACCCCCAATACCAGGGCTAATATCGGTCCTATTGATCTGGGGTATCTGGTGGGTCGCGTGGAAGGTACTCTGCATGCCGACCAGTTCCTCTCCGGAGATACCGTCATCGTCGGTACGATGGCCGTAGGGGGTAATGCTTTCTTTGACAATAACGTGATGGTGACCGGTAACATCGACACGACAGGGGATTATCAAAGTACTGGTTCCGTCAAGGCTAAGGCCTTCAGCCGTAAAGACGGGGACAAGGCTATCCTTTTGGAGAACGGTCTGAGTACGACCAGGGTCTCCGACCAGAAGGTCCAGAGGAACTACACCAACAAGGCCCATCGCAAGGTCACCAAATCTCCCATCGTCCTCGACCTCGGTCCTACCTACGGCTCTGGCCGACTGGTAAAATTTGGCCTCGTTGGTGCCGTGGAGGTAGACCGCGAAGGGACTCTTATGATCGACGAGGCCGTAGACGACCACAAGGGGGTCTTCCTCGGACAGTTCAGTAGTGACTCGGCCTACTACTCCGAGACGATCGACGAACCCTTTGGTAGGGGCTCCGGTTCTGGAGGGTCTATCGAGGCCGTCATCTCCGGAGGTATTGTCGTGGTGAATATCCGCCTCAAGGCTGAGTGGATAACCTATTGGGACAAGACTGGTCTTCACTCCCAGGGTCTGGGTATCAACGGGGAAGGTTATGGTTGGAAGGCCTTTATTCATAATATCGAGTCTAAGTTCAAGACCCTCCCCGAGCAGTTCCGTCCCTCTAATATCGTCACTTACTGTCTTAGTGGTGGTAACAACTCCGATAAGGATGGTGGGGGATATATAAACGGATCTGATGGTAAGAAGATTGAAGCCATTGCCAACTCCTACCTCGAACTGGGGGTCACTCCTCAGGGTACGATAGTAGCCACCCGTGGAGCCAAGATCAATGCCCTCCTCACCCACTCAGGGAATAACGGTCATACCCAAAGGATCTGGGCTTCGGAACCTCGTCTCGTCTGGACGATCGTCTATCCAGCCTCAGGGAACACCTCCGCAGGGAACAACAAACCGGTTTATACGAAGTATGTCGTGGTGAAGAACGTGAACCCGGAGAATATCTCCTTCACTTCAGGGACTTATTACGACGAGCCCCCCACGACCGATGACTGGATCCTCCTCGGGGAAGGGGATAATATCCTCTCGCGACCCACTACCAGCTCCAAGGGATGGACGTGGTCGGTCTATCAGGAAGCTAAGAGTAATACCGAGTACGGTCTAAGTACCGGGATAAGAGGTCGTAATCCCCTCGAGCCTGTAGGACTCACCAAGGCAGAAGCCACGGACATGCCAACGGAATCTAAGCCATACAAATGGACGAGGAAGAAGAACGGCAATTGGAGTCTCTCGGTGACTTTTCCCGGATATGAGGTTATTGACTGGTCCTGGGAGGATGCTGGATCCCATCAGGTGACGAATACTAATAAGATGGTTACTTGTACAAGCGCCGACTACAATACGTTTATGTTAGGTAAGTACAAACTCAAGGACGTCCTCTCCGACATGAAACAGTCTATCGACGATATGGGTGACCAAGCCGATGACACGTTCGTGGTGAACTTCGTCAATGGTCGTATCATATACAACCGAAAGACCGGGGGATCGCTGAGTTTGGATTTTGTCGCTCCTTCACCGAAGTTTGTCAAGGGGACATTTAAGCCTGATCTCACTTTCACTGCACTATAAATAAGGGGGGTACAATAGTACCCCCTTTTATGTAATACTTTATATATAACTATAGTTTTATGTCTAACATTATTGAATCCACTCAGAACACCCGGGTGTTTGAGGATATCCGTAGGTCTATCACCGAGGTCGGTGGTACGGCTCCGGAGCACCTCAGCTGTGTTGGTAAGGCTATCCGCGAACAGTTGGTAGCTGGTCCTAAGGCTGTGGTCAATGCTTCTCTCGTCTCGGGTAAAGGGGTAAAGATCTGCCCCATTGAAAGGAAGGGTTATAAGATCTCCGCGAATAGTGGAGCCAGTCTCATCGCTCCTGTTGGGGATATTGACGCTGGTGCTACGGTCCAGGATGCTCTTAACTACCTCGCTACCAAGGCTATCCCCGGTGCGGAGAGGAATGCTGCCAAAGCTCCTCATATCGTCGGGGTAGAGTATGTGAAGATCCCTTACGACGGCTGTGACTACTACGACAACAAGGCTTATGGGAGCTGCGGGGTCGGTCGAAAGACTGGTCTTGTCCCCCATACGTGGTATCTCAAGCTGACCCTTTTCTCCCAGGTAGAGCCTGTTTATGTCTCCTGTGGTCCTCTTATGGCCGACCTGAAGAGGGAGATTATGGAGGAGATGAAGAGAATGCTGGATAACCTCCCCAAGCCTACCCCCAAGGAGGAAAAGGACGACTGCACCTGCGGGTGTATGGGTTATTACAAGGAGCCTTGTCCCCTTTGTATTAAGCCTACTCCTAAGCCAGAGCCTAAGCCAGATGGAACAGCTCCTAACGGAGAGCCTGATAACTGTGGTTGTGGGCCCTGGATAGTCCCGGAGAATACTTGTAAGGCTGATAAGGAGGAAAGCTGTTCCTGTGATGGAGAGATTACCTGCGAGCCCAAACTGGATGTTAACTTTATAATTGAATCAATACGATGAGCTGCTGTAAGAATGATAATAGCATCAACCTCGACCAGAGGTATGTACTCAAGATTGAGTTGGATGCCCTAAGGAATGAACTTAAGAAAATTGATCGCACGAGGACGGTCTCTGCCATCCAGAGTGGTAAGAATGGGGACATTATCCCCGTGGGTACTGACCATACTATCCACCTCGACTACGAGGGATGGGTAGAGAGTCATATCGTCGATGCCACTGGAGCCCAGAAGATCGCCAGCAATGACTCTTCTAATGCCGTCTCTGCCGCTGCCGTCAGCGAAGCTCTCCGAGGTATCCGAAAGGAGATCCTTGCAGCTTCGCAGGGGTTTGCCAAGACGCATGTCACCACCATCCCTTCGGAAGAACCCGTGGTGGAAAGGGTCATCATCGGGGACATCTACCTCGTCCCCTCGGAGAACGGTTACAAGGAGTTTATTGCCATTGAGTCCGGAGACCTCAAGCAACCATATAAGTGGGAGCTTATCGGGGAGAAGAAGGATGAGAAGATTTATGAGCGAGTCACCGATACCCAGAAGAAACTCGGGGAACTTACCAAGGTCACCTACGACCTGGCCGAGGCGGTAAAGAGATCTAATGACGCAAGGATGAGTGAGATTGCCGCTCTCTCAGAACGACTGGATAAGGTGGAGAAGGCGCTAACTCCTAAGGCTGGTGAAGTACCATTCACCAAGGAGCAGGCCGGTCAGCTGAAGCTGGTCTATGAGAAGATCAATGATCTTACCGAAAATGGCAGCTTCGCTGAAGCGGATGTAAGTGCTATCCTTAATAAACTGAAATAAAAAAGGGGCGCGAGCCCCTTTTTTATCGCAAGATATTGAAATAAAAAAGGGGGCTCGCGCCCCCTTTTTTTGTTATGCTACTGCACCTCCACGTTCGTTATACGAAGGGACGTTGCTAAGCTTATCCTTCACTGCCTGGATATCTGCTTCACCAAGAGCTTCGGCGATCTTAGTATCCAGAGCTTCCGACTTAACATAATCAGCGAGCTTAGTGTCAATAGCCTCATTAAGCTTAGAGTCTACCACGTTTACTACACTTTCCGCGGTGATCTGCTTTGCAGCAACCCTCTGGATAGCTTCGACAATAGCATCCACGACCTGCGAGAGGCCTTCTTCCGTTACAAATTTCTTTGCCATATATATAAAAAGTTATTTACATATAAAATATCGCTGGCATCTTTCCTATATATAACCGGTAAATACATAGAATTACTTATGAGTACCTTTGTTAAAGAATACGAGCAATTGTTCAATAGATTAATGAACCTACAGACCAAAAAGGCCTCTTTGCCAGACTGGGTGGATGATGACACGAAGGTGGATAAGATCTACCGACCATTCCACCTGGGAAGTCTGTTCTCCCCAAGGGTAACGAGATTTTCCAAAGGGTCGCAGCGGGCCTATATGATCGATCTCGGTGGCTCTTTTAGTCCCTGTTTTGATACCCTGGAGGATCTGGGGAGGGCTTGTCAGACGAGAAACCTCGCTTTTTGTCCGGTCACGTTTGAGACCTCTGACGAATGGGGGGGATTTCTCCAAGGTGACCATCTCCCGATTTGTCCTGAAAGATTTCGGGGAATGGGAGATGATGATCAGTGGGGAATATCTCCAAGGCAAGGACATCGATAGCCTCCGGGAGGTCCTTCAAGAGAAACTCCCCCTCGTGGACCTGTCTATGATTCACTATAACTACGATTGGATCTTATGATCACCATATTCGAAAACGGCAAATACATCCTCCACCTCCCCGATTGGGCTAATAACGTTTATCTGAAGCTCGAGGAGCTCCCCTATAAGGACGGCCTATGCATACTGGAGATTAGTTACCGGGATAAGAAGGCCTATTGCCTCTACCATCCCACGATAAAACGTCATACACCCTTCGGGGATAGTGTGGAGGAACTGGATAAGAGATACCAGGACGGAGAGCTCCACTCCTTGTATGGCTTAACCGTCTACGGCACAGATATGTGGGGAGACCCCATTCCAATAAAGATCTATTTGGAAGAAGAAGATAATTTCTGGTACCAGTGTGTGATAGACGGGGAACAAAAATATAATAATTTCATAATATCACTCTTTCGAGAGCTCCGGAGGGATTACCCCCTGGTGAACTGGGATTTTGTACATTACAAGGATAAATTTGTGAACTGGGTATAATGGCTAATAAGATTTACCACATATCTATCCAGTCGGTTTTCTTCACCACTACCCTCACTGCAGAAGAAGGGAGTACCTTCCGGGCTATGAAATATAACCCCGGGGTCATTGTGGAGTGCACGGAGCCAAATGGAAAGAAGACCTATTCTTTTCACGACCAGTTTGTCAGAACACCTGCAGAGGATAGTTTGGAGGAACTTATTGGGTTGTTGGAGAGCCATCTTCTTATCCCCGGAGAGACCTTTGAGGTAAGGTATACCGATCATTGGGGGGATGAGGTCACCGTACCGGTGGAGGTACTTAGTGGAGAGGTATTTGAGATAAATGACAAGCTCCTCCGTGGGGTACTCACCCTTCGACGGGAGATTGACACCATCACCTCTGGTATGTACCCGGTCGGATATCTCCGGTATAAGTCAAATTTCGAACCCAATTACCCCAGGAGTATCGTCTGTTACTTGGACTTTGCTGACCTGGGTGCTAATATAGAAATCCCCTTACAGGAGCAATTATGGTAACTTACCTATTCAATACCCATATCACCTATGTAGACCAAGGTAAGACCTCCTCGGCTCGGGCAGCCTTTAACGGAGATGATCCCAAATTTATCCAAACGCATGTGGTGGATGGTAGGGTCATCTTTGAAATCTCCTGTCGGAGCTCGCAACCTGTGGTTGAAGAAAATGGCCAATGGTTCGCCATAGGGGGGAAGGTTGAATACTCTCCCTGGACCCATAGTATCGACCACCTGATGGGTATGGCAAATCTTCATGATCTGTACCTCCATCCGGTCGTCCTCACCCTACCGGATATTTGGGGAGGAGGAGAGACCCTGGTCGTATCCAAACGAGGTCCTTACTATATAGTGAGTACGGAGGAAAGGGAAGAACGGTTTACTCAACCAGAGGAGCTGGGTAAATACCTCACCAAACAGTACGGGGAATGGGAGGAGTTTGAATGGATAAACGATAATGGAGCCTTCATTTGGTGCAAACCGTGGTTGAGTAAGGCAGTCTACCTGCCGGTGGGAAATACGATTATTAGAGGGTAAGACTTTTTATATGTCCCCCACCGAACTAGCCAAACAGATACAGGAGAAGAGAGAAGCCCTGCAGGAGAAAGTAGGACTCTACCAAGACCTTATATCCAAATATACCACAAAACTCACCAAACTGAAGTCCGAGTATGACCAATCGGTAAAGCAACTGGGAGAGCTCCGGAGTAACCCCCAGATAAGTCATATACTTAGCAGGACTGAGAAGTTCCAGAATACCCAGGACAAATTCCTGAGGATGGAGATGATGAAAGTGGAGAAGATGCTCCAGAAGTACCAAACGACTCTCGAGGAGCTTATCCAACCACAGGTAGAGAAGGCTATCTCCACGGTAATGCAGAAAAAAGCCGATGCAGAGGCTTTTGTGACTACTCAGAAAACCGCTCTCCAGGACGCTAAGTCTAAACTTATTTAGGCTATAATTAGTATATATAGCTATATTATGAACCTGATTAAGTTTAAGGATAACATACGTCCCGGGGATGCGTACTTCAATACCTACCTCAAGGACCAATATGCCTATTGGGTGCGTATGCGTTACGTCATCCCTATGTCAGCCATCTCCATCCACGACTACGTCAGCCTGGAGAGGGACATTGACCTTCTCAAGACCCTCGACCCTATCTACTGGGATCTGGAAGACCCCGGAGACATGAAGGCTTATATCGACGAGGTGGAGACCAATAAGATCAACGACCCCAAGACCTACGAACACCACAACCGTTATGTCTGTGACCCGGATATTACCACCGACGAGGTGAAGAAATTCCGTACGTGGCTCGCCCAGCAGCTGCTCCAGAACCGTACCAACGACACTGGTCGTAGCTCCGGTGGAGACTGGAAAGAGGAAAGGGTCTTCAAATACTACGTAGGGGGTATGATGGACGACACCGTGAGGTGGTTTGCTGAGATTAATACCAATACAAATGCTTTCCAACCAATTACCACCACTCCCTGTGGATGTGGTCAGGTAAGTACCCAGAACCCCAACAGCCTCCGCGTCTGTGACCCCCTGCTCATCTACCGCGAGTCTATAAGAAACCAGATGATGGCTCTTTTCAGTGACCTCTACTTCTGGTTGGGTCTTCCCTTACCTCTACTGAAGGAAATCAAAATCTACCTCGATCATATCACCCGACTGGGTCTGCGGCTGAGGAAGACTGATGATCGGTTTATCGACTGTTGTGACAAGAACACCAACAAAATCAACCTCGAAGGGGTGAGTAAGGCTTTTGAGTATATGATCCTCGATGAGGTGAATGGAAATAAGAACTTTATTGCTGGTCAGCTGAGAGTTCTTGCTAATGTTTATGAATGGTTATATTGGGCTTAAAAATATGATAACACTATACGAGCAACTCAACGGTAAGGCCGTTGGAACATTACACCACTTCCTCGACTGTCTGAAAGATAGTCGTCGGAGACTGGAGAATGTAGATAAGGCCATGTATGAACAGGCCCTCCTGAATAGTTGTCCCACGGAGGTCAAAGACTATGTGGAGATAAATAAGAGTCAGTTTAAGGATTTTCAGACCGGAAAGATGGTCATTGCCATCGAGGAAGGTACTGGTATCATAAGGGTCTGCTACGGAGCTTATCCCCGTCTTGCCTGGGATATCTATGAACCCACGGGGAGCAATTATCGATTTGCAGCCCATCGCAAGACCGATTGGAAGACCCCTCATGTATTTTTTGCTACTAACCGCGTGGTCAAGAAGGAAACTTCTACCATCACCCTCTCCAGTGCCTGGCTCCGAGACTTTGAGCGTCAGGTAGGACCCCTAAGGAATATCCTCCCTGATGCCAACGACTCCAGTATCGACCGTTATGTAGGTCTCTGGCAGCTCAAAAAAGGAATGAAACCATCCGACTATGACCAGCTGAGCAGGTTCTGTTCGGTCCTGGGACTGAGTCTCTACGGGGATCCGGAGCAGACCCTTCCCAAGGCCCTCGAGGAGTTCTCCAGTATGAAACCAAGGCTCGTGGAGGCTATCCTGAAGAAGGTGGAGGATAAGCTCCCTAAGGAAATCTCACCTGCGAGCTCGCAACGGTTCGTTGAAATCTACCCCTATATGACTAATTTTGTAAAGCTGTTGTTAAAGATATGGTAACCCTATACGAGAAGCTAAACAGAAAGGAAATGGGGGTCTTCCTCGATGCCCTGAGGAGCCTTAAAGGGTCGTATATCGACCCCACGGCGACCCCTCCCAGCCACGATCCAGAGGATTGGACGGAGATCCCCGCGAAGATATCGGATAAATTTCCCAAGCAGTGTGTGGCCATCGTACAGGGAGGCTCCCTCCTTCTCCGCAATAACTTCACCCGAGAAGGGTTCCGGGTGAATATCTTCACCAGAGGAAAAGAGCTCCGTAAAGAGAGGATAAGTACTCCGGAATATGGCGTAGACTTCGATGACGACAACCTCGTCCTCGTCTGTAGGGTGAAGTATGGGGAGAAGATCAAGGAAAAAACTTCTATATCAGTGAACGGTCCGGCTGTAGTCCGAAGGGTTGGTATCATCAAGAAGGTCGTCTGGGATCCTTTGGCCAATAAGTATGGGAACGCATTCAAGGATCAGGAAAGTGAGTGGTTCTTGGACCAGATGACCCGCACTAAAATCTCGCATGCGAGCTCTGTCCCTGTGGGAAAAATCTCCGGAGCCGACCTCGACCTCCTATCCAATATCGTTGGTAGTATCGCGTGGTTAGTGTATCTATATGAAGATGGAGACCACCAGGCGATAGTCAGTTATGTGGAGAGGAACTTCGGGGAGCTCACCAAGGTCATAAAGAGACTCCAGTCGGCTGTGAAGAGATATGGCGTTCCACCGCAGGTAGAGAAACTCGTCACCTATTGTTTAGAATTTGTGGATAGTTTATGAACGGCATTAAAATACCTCGCATGTTATGATAAGTTTATATGAGAGCCTTCAGAACACCTCCACCATACGGATCCTCGCTGACTTCCTTACCAGTATCAAGAGCAAGAATTTCAGTGGGTTTGCCTTACCATTCAAGCTTCCTCTGGATGCATCCAAATATACGGCAGTAGAACTCGAGGAGTTTGACCCCGTGGTGGGTAATACAGTAGCCCAAACAGGCGATGAGATGTGGGTACTGGTGATGGGTGGTAACGGGACTATAGCCAACACCGGCGAGGTATGGGTATACAAGCGATATAATGACAATTGGGATATATATTCCCGTGGAGTGACCGCTAACTTCAAGCAGGTATCCAAGACCTCCCTATACCCCATCGACAAGCTGCGACGTCAAGGGGCGGTATTGTATATGACCAGATTGGAGGGGAAGAGCTACAAGGCCGCGCGAATAAAACTCAATCGCGTTACCCTGAACTCCTGGATAAGAAGGATGGGAGAGGTACTCCGTAATTTCCCGAGAAAACAACTCGAGGGATTCATGAGTTACCGTAAGCTGGATGGTGCCGACCAGTTGTGTATGAACCAACTCGTCACCTTTGTAATGAGTATCTATGACTCTACCGGAAAGATGAGTAGTAACACGATGATTCGTAGGGTACTGGAAGGGGATTACTCCCTGGTGAATATGGACCTACTCAGCCCGTCAAGGATCCGGAATGTAATTAGTAAGATTAAAAATGACCTCGGGGAGATGTACCCCACCCTCATGGAAGTGATAAAAATGATAGAGGAGATATGGTAAGTCTATATAAATACATTTTGGAGAGCATATCCATAAGAGACAAGCGTATACGCACCCTGGAGAAGGTACTGAAATGGTGGGGTAGGAGTCCTGATCCCGATTCCCCTATCTCCAGCTGCTTTGTGGATGACTGGCAGGTCATTCGTCCAGAGGACTGTAACGACTTCCCCAAGCAGAGTATTGCCGTGGTGAAGGACGGATACGTCCTATTTAAGAACAACGGTACTCGTCGAGTAGTAAAAGCCGGGATATATGACGGTGGTACTTATAACCGGGACGAACACCCCAAATCCCTGGAGTACGGAGTAGACTTTGATGACTCCGACCTCGTCCTCGTGTGTAAGTATAAGATCGGGGATAAGGTAGGCTACGGCAGCAAAGACCTGAATATATCCGATGACGAACTTATAAGGAAGTTGAAGATTCTGCTTCGCGTATTCAAACCTGTATCCAAGGAATTGCAAGTCGAATATAAGGATATGTCGAAAAAAATTGGAGAGGAAATCATCCAAGCAGGCTTCCGTCCAAATAGAGACCTTGCACAAATAAAGAACACCGTCGGTTATGTAGCTGCTATCATAGCCTATTATGACCTAAGGGATGTCGTGGGTGTGGTAAACCATCTGCGCTCGATAAAGGGTAGTAATCAGGTGATGCGCTATAATTTCAATAAACTGAAAAATATCATGAACCGTACCCTGAAGAGTCAGCTCTCGGAGCCCATGTACCGACTGACCGAGGCCTGCATTGAATTTATGAGTACCTTATGAATACCCTATACGAATACCTTAACGAGAGCTTAGGTTCCAAAGCCCGAGCTATCCTGAAAGACTTCCTCGTCTATTTTAAGTCATTAGACCAAAGGGTAATTGCCGGGGCTTCCCTCGAGGTAAAAGACTATGTCGAAATCCAGGCCAGTAAGATAGCCGACCTACGACCTTATTCTAATATGGTGACGGTGGTGATCGACGGGGAGGATATCCTCATCCGCGGGATAAACAAGAGTTCCTGGACCAGATTCTTCCCCGTCAATGGTGGGTATGGTCAGGACCACCGAATAAAGTCCATCGACTTTAACCCCGGTTGTACGGTCTTCGTCTGCCCCGATATGGGGGATGAGAATACCGCCACGGGGAACGCCCAGATTTTTATGGCCGATCCCAAGAGGGTCACCAAGTGGTGGAAGTATTTCTCCCATACCATCAGTGCTAAGTTGGATAAGATCTTCCAGGAAAGCTCTAAAGAGCACAGCTCCTCCGGAGACATCGAGGAGGGATGGACCATATTCCGTTGGTTTGATAAGACCGATGCGAAGAAAGTACTTAGCCGAGGGGAATACTCCGAGGTCTATACCCTGGTGAAGATGCTCAACTCTTTCCATACCAAGGTCAAGGACCGGGCCTCGCAGAGTAATGTGCTCTACACGGTGAATATGTGGTTCACCAATAACAAACACGAGAGATTTAATTTCACCAGATTACACAACAGCCTGAAAAAACTCAAAGGTCACGTACCGGAGGACTTCCGCGAGCTCGCGGTGAGATTCGCTGATCAGGTAGAAGCTGTATATAACTACAAATGGTAACCTTAGTAGAATTCCTTTCGAGCTCCTACCTCGGTAAGCTGAAGGAGTTTTTCGTTTATATCCGACACACCGGGGGGACACTTAATGGTATGAGCCTCGATCCCGGTGACTGGATCCAGATCCGCTCCAAGGACCTCAAGGACCACGATCACCTATGTAAGGTGGTGTTTACCTCGGATGGAACAGCTGCTGGCGCAGAGGGACTTATCTGTACTCAGGAGGCCCGCGGAGCATTTGATAAAGATGCTATTCTGTTCTGGAGGAAATATAAACCTAATGGGAGCAGATACATTTTATCCACAGGTAGGAGTCTCCGGATAAAGTCTGACGATCCGGTCTTCGTGTGTATAAACCCTACGATTACAAACATCCCTGACTACCCTTTGGGCCTGACAGATAAGAAAGCCAAGACGTGGTTGTATTCTTTCCGGGTCTCGGTGAAAGATCCGGTGGAGAAAGCCCTGAAAGATATAGGCTACGCACGGTCTTTCCAGGCCTATTTTGAAAACATGCGATCGATCATGGACTACGATAAGCTATTGACCCCGGCTGAATACCGGGAGATACATCAGCTCGTCAAGAAGATCAGTCACCTCATAAATAACTACCAGTATATCGCCCCCACTGGTAACGACCTTAGTCTTGCCGTGGGAGTAATAGCTAATACCCTTAACCCCGTGGTCGCGAGGGTAGCCCTCCAGAAGTTAGATGGGAGAGTCCCTGAGCGTGGTAAAAAAGTCGCGCGGAGGAGACTCCTTGAGGGATTGACCCAAGCCATCGAACATTTTGTGATCCTTCTGGAGAGAATTAGTTAATCAATACGTATAATGGCCTCTAAATGAGGCCATTAACATTTTCGAAAAGATTTTTTTATTCTTAATACAAAGGTGGAGGTATCAATCTACACAAGGATGTGTTATTACCTTACCTATTATTTGGATAAATAAATTTAATACATAAATATGCGTTTTGATCAAAACACACAGAAGTGGGCTCAAATCATCAAGGAAGAATACGATATTCGTGAATCCGGTAAGGTGAATTGGATGGCTCAGTACGCTCGCAACCACGAGCTTTATGAAGGTCTGCAGACTCCCGGTGCAGCTACACCCGTGAATGCAATGCCCCTCAACACCCTCGGTATTGGCAACCCCCTCCTCCCTCAGACGGGTGCTACTGGTGAAGCTCCAGGTTTCGTCCAGGGTCCTGGTTATGGGGATACAGGTGCTAACTTCCACCACCCCGGTTACCAGCGCGGTTCGGGTGATATTCCCATGTCAACGCTGACGATTTCTCTTGAAGTTGCTGCAATGACTATCGGTCTTGAACTCGTCCCTGTCGTTCCCTCCGCCGGTCCTATCGCAATGGTTCAGTACCTCGACTTCCCCTATGCAGGTGGTAAGCTCGGCCAGCTGAACGAAACGGCTCTCGACGGTAAGGGTGAAGGTGACGCTAACAAGCCTATCTACGTGAAGTTCACGACCTTCGGTGAGGAACTGGATGCTATCTACGCCGCCTTCAACACTCCTGCTACGGGTGACGAACTGGTTCGTGATGTTGCTGTCCAGCTGGAGAACACGAACGGGGATATCTTCCACGGTACGTTCATCGCTAAGTCTCGTAAGGACAATGGTCTTATCGTCCGCGTCAAGGGGGCTCACAAGGCCGGTGGTAATGTCAATGTCGCCGCTGACTCAGTCTCTATCGCAGAATTTGCTTCCTTCGGCATTAACAAGATCACCGTTGGTACGAACGCTAAGACGGTCAACACGGACATCAAGCCCGAAGTCAATGGTAAGGCTACTAATCAGACGGACATCAAGCTCTATCCCGAACTCGTCTCTGGTGCCGCTGACCACATCCAGGGCTTTGCCAACTTCGCTACGGAAAGTGAAGATCCTATGAGCCGTGCAGAGAACGAAACGGGTGTTGGTAACACTATCGGTGCACGCTTCTTCACGAAGCTCGTCCAGATGGGTTCTTATGAAGTTACTGGTACGGTCACGCGTCAGCAGCTTCAGGATATGCCCATGTACGGCATCGATGTCGTTGGTAAGGTTATTGAGAGCATGCAGAACGAACTCTCTCAGTCAATCAACAACCGTATCCTCGACCGTCTCTTCCGTCTTGGTGTGACGAACGCCGCGGTCCAGAAGCGCTATCAGGGTGTTGACCTCAACCTCTACTACGGTCATCCTACGGCTCCTACCTCTAAGCCCCTGAGCCAGTTCTCTGCTGCACGTAAGTTCGTTGATATCCACGGTCGCAATGCTGCTGCTGCTTGGGGTCCTGTTAAGAGTGCTACCTATAACACGGCTGCAGAAAATGTCACGACCCATCAGCGTCGTATCATGAGCCGCTGTCTTGCTGCTTCTAACCTCATCGCTAACGTCAGCCGATTTGGTCGTGGTACGTTCGTGGTAACTAACACGCAGGTCCTCTCTGCTATCCAGGACAGCTCTCAGTTCATCATTGCTCCAATGGTCAACGACCTCGTCCAGGACGGTTCTAAGGGTATCTACTTCGCTGGTACGATGGCTGGTCTGAATGTCTATGTTGATCCTAATATGGCTTGGGATGACACGCGTGTTCTCGTCGGTCGTAAGTCGGATGGTCAGACTCCCGGTGTAGTCTTCATGCCTTATATCCTCGCGGATCAGGTTCAGACGATCGCCGAAGGTACGATGGCTCCTAAGATCCTCCTGAACAGCCGCTTCGCTATCGTGGATCTTGGCTTCAACCCCGAACAGAACTACCTCACGTTCTGTGTCGAAGCTAATGATGGGTTCATTATTTAGTCAGAATGACTAAATGATGCATTCGCTGGTACGCAGCCGACATGTCGTCTGTGTCGAAGCTAATGACGGGTTCATTATTTAATCGGTTAATCTAAACCACAAAAACACTCGAAAGGAGGGGCGCAAGTCCCTCCTTTTATTATTTATACATACGACATGATATGGTAACACTTTGCGAATACCTCAGCGGCAATGTTAATTTGCCCCAGAATGTAAAAGACTACATCTACACCAAACTCGGAACGAAGAGGTATAAACTCGTCGATCTGGGGGATAACGTCAAATGGCGCACGGTGAAGATGGAGGATGCCCTCATCCTCGTAGAAGGAGAGGTTTTCTTCGGTTTCCGAGCCGGGATAGGACCTTCAGCCAAACTGATGGAGTTTATCAAGACCCTACCCAATGACGGGGGGCATCTGACCAATTTCCGTGGAACAGGTCAGAAAATCCTCAAGGTCTATGCCGTGATCGGGGACGAGGCCTTACCGGTCACCTCCAAAAAGAGTACGGATTTTAACCATCTCCTCCAGAAACTGAGTAAGTCGAAGATGTCGTGGGGGGTAAATTCCCTGAAGAACGCCGGAATCACCGTAGGTGCTGGTTCACCCATTGACACAGATACCAACTTAGTAAAATTCATTGCCTGGAATGGTGACTATCCCCTCACTGCCCCTCATCTGAATATGGCTGCCAGCCGATTGATCACGGAGGCCAAACAGGTATACGGTAAGTTCCTCCGTCTTATAGATGACATCTACCGCGTGGAGAGTAAGGTCGGTAAGCACGGTCTATTGTTCTACCAATACCTACTCGCCCTGAAAGAAATCACCCACGAAAGGGTACAAAAATCACATTATTTATAAGTATGCGCACTATATTAGAAAAACTACACGACCTCAACAAGATGGTCTCCGAGATGAACTCTTATAAGGTAGACCCTGTGGCCGTCGAATGGATACGGGGACTGTCTCCCCGCAGTATCGGGAAGGAACTGGATAACCTCAAGTTATCCCCTCGTGACCACAAAAGGGTAATGGATCTGTTCACCACCATCCATACCTCAGGACTTTTTGTCGTGGCCTCAAAGAACCCCGGTAACCTCAACGGGACGTGGGGAAAGGCCTGCTATAACATCTACGAGTACCAGTACCCGGATCTGGTGAATGCAATTGAAGCGTTACCCGAGATCCCTTTCCGTACCCTGTTGCAGGAAATAGATAAGTGTATTACTGAAGTGGTTAAAAATGTCGGATAAAAGAGGAAATAAGGCCATTGCTATCTCCGGTAATGACGCCATCGGTACTGCGGTAAGCCGCTACGACTGGAAAGTTTGGTCGGGAAGTGGCTTTGGTAAGAGGATTGCCAGTGCTCTCAATGGTCGAGATATCCAATGTGAAGTCACTGACCTGGGTAGGTACGTGGTTATCAAGGCCCAACGACATAACTCAGCCACGGGTAAGAGTGAAAGCAAGACCTTCTGCGTGGTCTTTGATGACCTCAGTGGGGCTGGGACTATCTGGGCCACGTCTACGAAATTCCGTACCATCGGTTCCGTCGATCAGGCCGTTTCCTATATCCGTGGGGTCGTGGGGAGCTATGCGAGTGGGGCTTATTAAGGTAATTTTGACGAAAATCACCGGATTTTTAGGATCCTGGAGGGACTCAATCTCATAGACCCCTTGTATTTCGCACATAAAGGCGCGTCTATGCGCCTCAAATATCTTTTTAATGGGT
>ERZ773203.515-NODE-515-length-21293-cov-20.802995_pt1 | contig 21293 bp, 34 predicted proteins | sample MGYA00580529_ERZ773203 | MGnify/ENA primary metagenome ERZ773203 (study PRJEB29015, sample SAMEA2738176) | human oral metagenome | biome: human oral; feature: human-associated habitat; material: saliva | place: China | collected 2177 ... | reverse complement strand
TTTTTAAAGTCGTCCCCGACTGTGTTGTGTTCCATAGCTTTTAAAGTCTTCAATGCTTGGACAAAATAAAAACCAGCCTTTCGACTGGTTAGATTATGCGATAAAATAGCAGTCTATTCCTGCTTGTCAAGATATTGGATCACCTCTCAATCTCTGTTTTTGCGTTTAACTTCATCAATCCCTGACAGTAGGCCGATTGTCATTGCATATCCAAACAAGAGGATAAGGAATAGACAGACAACCCCTGCAGTGACTGATACGATGTTCCAGATATTCAAGGTCATTTCTCTCTTTCTGCTTTTTCGACAACAAAAAAAGCCGTATCACTACGACTTTTTATATATTTAATAAGCGTATCCCGCTTCTTTCTTCATAGCATCAAATTTGTGCTTTAGTTTTTCATCTGTGAGATAGCGTTCTGCCAGAGGGCCAAATGCAAACCCTTTTGGGTTTGTTAAGATCTCAATAACTTCTGCTTGATCTTCTGCAGTTGGTTCGTTTGGGAAAGACATCCACTTATAAAAAGAATCTAAAAGGATTTCAACAACAAAACCTTTTCTTTCCTTATCGATTAATGCACTTCGGCCATCTTCAAGAGTGACCAATATATTATTTTTTGATTCATCGACACCGATGATTTTATTCAATTTTAACAAATTGATCACCTTCTTTCACATACAAGTTAATACCAAATTCCCTCAATGACTGGATTTGTTTGTCACTTGGTTTGTCTTTTGTAAAGTACATACTGGATATATCAGACATTCCTACTTCACCATGATATTGAGTCTCTAAATAACGAACACCAAGAGCCTTGCTTGCCTCTTCTGGTGTTTTTATGTTTCCAGCTTTTAACAAATCCACTGTTTCTTTTAGTAACTCTTTATCAATGCCGACTAAATTCGGTCTGTTTGGATTATCTGCGACAAGTTCTTGATAGACTGCAGGGCCAAGGCTGTTGTTTACTGTGAATGTTGTCTTGTTCGCAACTTTATCTTTTGCAAAGTGGATGATAACGTCACCGTATTGACCAACACCACCCCAACTTGTCGAGTTGTGGGTGTAATCTTTGATAGCATCCTTGTTCCCAAAGTAGCCATACTTTTCAAATTCGGACTTCTTCAAGCGTTTGCCAGACAAACCAAACAATTGGTTTGTAGCTTGTCTTCTGTACTTCGTGTTGACAGTCCCACCACTTGTGCCAGTTTCAAACTGATTCATGAATTTTCCAGATTCTATCAGTTTGTCAATGTTCGCAGACTTAAAGCGCATTGAATACGCACTGTTGTCAATAACCTTTTTCAGCACATGGCTAGAAAATTCAATTTCTTCTGGTGTCAGTCTGCTTTCTATGTGATTATTATACCACTTTTTAGCGTTGTCAACAAAATTTTGTAATGTTTTTTGTGCTAAATCTAAACCTTTTCCAAAAGAATCTCCAAAGCTGTGAGTTTCCTCTTTTTCCGCTTTATCAACAGCTTTAGTTTGTTGCTTAACTTTTTCACTAATGCCAGAATAATGAGCAGCAACACTACACCGACAAAATGGATGCATTGGAGCGCAGTTGCGCCCAGATTCCATTTCAGATACCTTGAAGATCTTTCCATCGAACGGAGCACATATCTTACAAGCACTCGGTTCTGCTATGTACTCGTATTCTTCATAATCTTGCGACTCAAGACTATCTTTTTGAGCAGCCATCGCTACCCTTGAACCCTCTGTGACTGCCAAGCGTTTAGCTTGATAGGCAGACACACCAAATTCTTTCCGTAGCTTTGGAATGATCTGTGTTGGGTTCTTTCCGAGAATGAGCAAGTCTGCGGTTGCTTTCTTGACTATTTCTCGAAGAGCATTTTGACGCTCCCAGATACGACTTGACCAAGTTGCACCGTTGAAGTTACGATCTATGGCCTGATTCATCGCAGTCGATAGTGTAGCACCTTCTGACACTCCCAAAATACCAGTTTGGCTTCTTAGGCCTTGCAAGTATTCTTCTTTCAAGAACTTCTCAGTCTTCTTTTCTTCCTCGTTCGCAAGAGCAATCATCTGCAAATCAAGCTCTTGCTTCAATGCTTCAAGCCTTGATACTCGCATCTTGAGGTTGTAGATAGCAAGTTCTCTGTTAGCAACTACACCAAAATCTTTCTCTTCCACATATCGTTTGGCCTTCTCAGCAAAAGCAGCAACATCCATCGCATCAAGTCTTGCGATAACCTCTGCATAAGGAATATCTCCATTTCTTGCAGCGTACCGACCAACAAATGTCCTGATTTCCTTCTCAATCTCGTTGAAATAGTAATCATGCATCTTTTTTAATTCAGCAGCATAATCTTCATCACGCTTGATTGCTGCACGTTGCTCTAATTCAACACGATTGCGCCAGTAACTATTCTGTCTGACGGTCTCTGTCATCCTCTATACCGTCCTTTTCTTTGTCGCCTTCTTCTGCATCCTTGTTGATTGCAAGGTCGCTCATACGCTCATTTAGAGCCATTTGCTGATACAGTTCACTGTCTTTCTTGCTTTCTTCTTCCATGCGTTCAAGTTCTTCTTTTGGATCTTGGACGATAGACAAAACAGAAAGTTTCGTTTCGTCTGATACTTGGCCATTTAATTGACTTACGATTTGTGCTTCTTCCAGCGTGTTCTTAGGCACGTTACGAGTGAACTTGTAATTAAGTTCAGACCACGCATCTGCTGGCACTTGCGTAGTCGGTACAGACAAGACAACTTCATACAATCGATTAAACCCAGACTGCATCTTGCGGTCTTTTGATTTAGCGAGATTGTCCATTGCTTGCAACTTATAAGCGAGAGCTGTACCAGAGCTATTGCCAAAGTCTTTGTCTGACAGATTGGCAACCATCGAAATATTGAAGATTGCATCACGCAACAACACGATAAGATTCTCTTGCGTCTGGTCTGCATTTGGTTTCTGTAGGAAGTCAACATCTAACTGACTGCCACTTTCGCCCCACAGATTAAATACACGATTATCACGGATGCTTGAACTTACTTCATCATCTAACTCCATGCCAATGATCTTCAAGTAAGCGTCTGCGAAATAGTCAACATCATTTGCTTTTTCACTCACTGCCTTGTTGAGTGCATCAAGCAATGTCTTCACACTTTCGAAGATTCCTCTACGTTCTTCATTCTCGATCACTTCGATGATTGGTAAATGCGAATAGATGTGGTTTGACCGTTCGCCAAAATGCACATCACCAGCATTATCAAGCGTGAAATAGATTGTTTCTGTGTCAGTCACAACCTCACCAGTTCCAGCACCAGTCTCTTCATCGATCATATACCGTACAGCGAATTTAGGACGCTCTGCAACAGAGTTATCATGCACAATCAGCATATTCATTGGGCTGTTGTATGTCACCCTAGTGTTGGCATCTTCGTCTTGATATACATACCAGAACGCATGCCCAAAGATGTCGACTAGCTTGGAAAGTTCGCTCTCGCTATCTTCCATGTCGTTGTATTTTCTAAAATCGTTGACATAATCACTAATCACTTGATCGTCATGTGATACAGTGGCTGGAATACCGATAAAATAACCGTTGAACATGTCCACGATGTATTTTGCATAGTTGACAACCAGACGATTGTCGGGCTTCCATGCATCTTTAGCTCTGTTATGCAGGATCTTGTGATCTGATAGATATAAATTTTCGTTTTCTCGATAGATAGGCACGAGTTTGCTCAAATGCAAACGAATTGCCTCTGTCACGATTTGTGCAGTCACTTCCGTGTTTACTGGTACAGTGAGCAGTCGCTTGTTGTTAATTCTAACTTTGGACAATTAAAAGCCCCCTTTAAATGTTTTAATTTTTGATTTAGTAATCTTGTCTTGGATCGCATATCTTATTGCATCCAGACAGTGGTTGTAGCTATCGACAGGCTCGTTGATGTACTCATTCGTGGCCTTGTCCTTTTTCCATGTGTAATTTTCCAACTCTTCGATGGTCTTCACACATCTTTCGTCTACAATCCACTCATACTGTAAAAGATACTGGATTCCTTGCATGACCGAACCAGCACCCTTCTTGACATCGATAACTCGACTGATACCAAGGTTGCGAAGCTCTTGGTTCGATTTTTTTTCAGCCGAATCGGCTCGAATTTGTTCCTTCGCATACCCGAGGGCGGTAATACTCTCTGCGATCTTGTCATTTGTTAGTCCTTTCTTCACATATTCCTCAATAACATACAGCCTTTTACGGTCATCATCTATTTTTACATGCATAAATGCGCTGGGGTCGTTAATAAAACCATAGTCAAGACCAAAATAAGATGTGATATGCTTTAATTCGTCTTTGTTTAGCAGCGCTTTCGTGTATTTTGGGAAAACCAACTTGTCGAGAGTCGCAAACTCTCCCAAAGCATAAATTTTGTAATACGCTTCATTGCGATTTGCCAATTCTTCGATATTTTCTCTTGTGAGAGCGTCCAAAAATCGATTATCTTTGTAAGTCGTCTGATATACGACTGTGTTTTTTGGCTTTTTGACAAAAAATGCATTATATACCCAGTTCACTTTTGAAACAGGGTTGAACATCAAGTATATTTGCTTTTGTTTATGTGCTTTATCACGCAGACGAAGCGTGAGCTGTGTATAGTCGTCAAGAGTAAACTCTGACGCTTCTTCCATGACTACATCAGAGATGCCCTTGATAGATTTAATCTTCTCTGGGTTATCCATACCCTTAAAGATAAACTCTGCACCATTCGGTAGCTCTATACGAAATGCAGACATGTTGATTTTGCACATGTTCAAAATGCCAAAGTATGACAATGTCGATTGCACATCCGCAAAGACTGAGTCACGAACAGTAGCACCAACCTTTCGAAGCACAAGAATCTTTCGTGGCTTCTTCCAGTCTTTCAGTGCCTTGATGACAATCTTTTGAAATACTCCGTGGCTTTTACCAGAGGAAGCCCCACCGTAGTGAACCTCAGTGAATGTGTCATAGTCAAACAGATGATCGTAGATGTGCCTGTTGAATACTTTCGATGGGTTGATGTTAAGTTTGATCGTCATCCCAATCACCAACCGTTATTTCAATATTGTGATTGATTTGTTCGACTTCCTGCTTATCTCTCCACTTTTTCATCTTCCTGTTCTTCAACCAAAAGATTTGAGCAGTGATGTTTGGTTTGCTGTATTTCTTGACAGTAACCACTTCACCAGCATTCGTTACCGTCTCTTCTTCGTACATAAAACCAACCGCATTTTTAAGGAGCGCATTTTCCACTTGGCGGTCGACAACCTCTTTGCCTTGCTTTAGGGCAGCCGAAAAGTCCGAGTATTTCTTTTTCCATTCTTTAAACGTAGAATAAGCAACACCCATATTTTTTGAAATCTGTTCATCAATCAAGCCATCTCTCGCCCAACCTTCAATCAAGGTTAAACCTTCATCGGTCAACCATTCTGTATATTTCGCCATTCGGTCAACCTCTCTTTCTGGCAAAAATAAAAAAGATCGGTTTAATCCGATCCCGTTGGTATCAATAAGAAAGACAAGGAGCAAGTGACGTGAAAAATCATCGAAATTTTAAATTGGAGATAAAACTTTGAAAAACGCTCAAACCGCTAGAGTAGATGTCTTGCTCTACTTGTCTATGCTACTATAATAGCACTTTCTCATTCCCAAAATGTCCGTTTTTGTGTCATAATTTCATCGCTAAATGTTCGATTCCTGACTTTTTAGCTCGCTGATAAGTCGTGCGTGAGCAGTTCAGTTGTCCTGTCGTTTTAATCCAGTTATATCCATTGACATAGGTGTATCTCAAAACAGCCCTTTCAAGTGGATCTTCAAGCTGATCGATCGCAGCGATTGTCTTTCTACTTTCAGACCATAATTTTAAAATTTCACCTTCGATTTTTTCTTTTTCATCGATGATCTTCACGTTTAATTCTTCTGTCTTATTCCCTCGCTTGCTGCCTTTTGGCTCGTCCGAGTACACTTGCGCTTTTTGTACAAGAGATTCCAGAGCAAAGATCTCCTGCCTTTTGGACTTTATTGTGTCATCAAGAAATTTCAGGTTATTCAATCGTTTCTTAACATTCATCCACCAACTCCGTTTCTCTCAGCAACATCCTGTAATTCTTCCGCACGTTGTCTTTCACGCATCTGATACTCGCTGTTTAATTTATTTAAAATAACATCCTGCGCATTATTCTGTTCTGCCAGTCGCTGGATAGATAACTCATGTTCTTGTACCGTCCATTCCAGATCGCTCACACGTTTATTAAGACTTTCAATCCGTGAGTTTAAGTTAATACACACGATCAGAAATACTAACGATACTGATGTGAGGATTGTGTAAAATAGTTTAGTCATAGCATACCTTCCACATCTAAAATTTGGTCAATGATATTCTTTAAATCATGTATATCATTAAAAGGTTTTACTGCATCGTGCAGATTAATAAAGTACGAATCAGTAACAAATAAATCATCCATACCAAGTACAGCTATCTCTAGCTTGCCATTTATTTGGGCAATAGATAGAGTTCTGTTTGCTCGTATTGGTATATGGATATTATCTAAACTCATCGCTTCCCCTTTCTACTCTTAAAAGCAATCACACCAGCCCAGATCAAGCCAGAGATCCAGACCAGTGAGAATAGTAAATAAATAAAGTTTTGTAGGGTCATTGGTCTACTCCGAAATACTCTATTAGTTCATTTTTCAATTCTTCTATATTTCCGCATCTTTCAATCATATCAGATACATCGCAGATCACATCCGACTTGTTTAAGGTATTTTCTGCGACTGCATCAGCTACCCATTTTGGATGCGTGCCAGCGTAAGAGAACTCATCCTGCGGCAACAATTCAAGCAACGCTTCATAACGTTCTTCAAGAGCAATTAGAGCACCAAATGCATCGATGTAATCACTGTCTAACTTTTTACGTTCAAAAACTTCTGGTTGATTTTGTTTAACAATCTCAGCATAAATAGCAGACCATTCTTCGTCTGAAAAACGTGATTTTTCAACTAATGCACCATACTCTATTTCTTTACCGTTTGCTGTTACTTTGTAATTCATTTCTTCACCTCGCCTGTAATTCTATTTCGCTCATTTCTCATTTCAAGATGGCCGTCATCACTAAAACATACTAGAGTTGTTTCTTCTTCCCACTGACTTCTAGTGTATGGGTATTTGTTTGGTCGTTTCATCTTGCACCTCCTACAAAATTGTTAGCAATATTTTGTAACTCTGTATCAGTTATTTTATGTCTATAATTTAACAACGGATTCATGATGTCATTTACCAATTCAGGTTTCAAAATGCCACCATTAAAATATTCCTTTTCATCTTCAGCAATATTTCTTGTTGTTAGCTTATTCCATTCCATCACTCTAACACCTCGATCTCAATCCCCGGACAATCAAACACCCATCCGAAGTTGTCTTGTTCTAGTTCTTTGCGGGTATGACTTTTTCTAAAATTCCCATCAATAAGTTTTGCCTTAAATAGCCATGTCTTTGACCCAACCCCATAGTATAAATAGTTAGTTCTTGAATCCACACCCTTCATCTTCACCAGATACCGATTTTCTTTCTCAGTCTCATAACCAAATAACCAAGCTTTGGCGAATTTTTCTTGGTTAACCATAGACCCTAAAAAATATAGCAGTTTTAAACGATCCTTTTGGTTTGCATAGTTGTAAAAATCCTCTTCATAAACATTTAGAGCGCGGGCAAGAGATAAAAATGTATTTTTGCAATATTCAATCCAATCCGCCACAAATTGCGGTACGACTGGTTTCTGCGGTTCGTCTAGTTGTTCAATTAAGTCAATAACAATTTCTCTGTTTATACGTGGTATATTCCACGTAAGGGTATATGATAGATTCTTTATTTTCTCAATCAATTCTTCTTTCTTCATTCTCCTACCTCCTCGACTTCAAACAGTGAACTATTAAACACTTCACCCAAACCAGCTTCTTCTAGTTCTTTACGTGTAAATCGAGTAGCTAATTCCCCCAAAGAAAAAAATATTTTCTCGTACATATTATTATAAAATAGCGGTTGTTTTGTCGCTCTCATCTTTACCGTGTACAGCTTCTCTTTCTCGACCTCGTAGCCATTGATCCAAGCGAGAGCAAAAGTGTCTGTATTCTCAGCAACCCAATTTCTAACTTCACCTATTGCAAATCCTTTAATGAAAATTGAAAACATAGCACTGTACGCACTATCTGAAGGAGATAGTTCTTCATACGAACCAAGACTGTTTTTTCGTTTGAGTCCTTCTGTTTTTGCCTTAGTGATCCAATCAGCAACAAACTGCGGTACTATGACTTTCTCACGTTCAATTAAACCTTCTACCTTGCCTTGCTCGTACCCAGCCTTATATTTCAAAGTTCCGTAATCACTGCCCAGCTCATTCAAAATTTCATTGAGCCATACTTTTTGAGTGCCACTATCAAAATTTTTAATTCGTGCGATAATATCTTTTAGTTTAATTGGTTGCGGTTCGTCAGTGATTTTGTATACAAGGTTTTTATCGATTTCTACAATATCCATATTTTCGAGCTGGATTTGCAATCCTTTGTAACCCAAAGTGTCTGCAGTATGCCCTACCACATATCCTTTTAAATACACTTTTTCGTTATTCATGTTTCAATTCCTCCTCTTTCACAAAGCTACCCTCGACCCAGCGACCCTTACGGTCTTTGATCTCGTTATATGCCAACTCAAAGCAATCCGTAAAGTCGTAGTCGAGTGCCTTACTAATAGATTTTAAGTAAGCCACTGCACGCACTAGATTATGACGACACATTTCCTTGCTAGCTAAATTCTGCGATAGTTGAAATTCTGAAATGTTTGCATTTAACAATTTAAAGCATTCCATCACATCCTTACGTCTGATGTTATCTGATTCCTCGAAGATGCCATGCACATCCTCTTTAATTAATAATGCAAGACCTACGATCACGACCGCACAATCACCAATACTGTCCTTTGTTAGCTTCTCATTTTGTTTGAGATATCCAGCGCATAGCTCGCCAAATTCCTCGCTTAATTTAAGGGCCTGCTTGTCTAATCGCCCACCGTGTTCTAAATCACGGTCGATAAACCATTTCTTCGTTAACGTTACTAATTCCTTTTCCAATACCATAATATTTTTATTAATCCTTTCCTTAATTGCCCGTGATCTTCCAACCACTGCAGTTTTGCCGATGTTTTTTTGTATGAGCAAGTCGCTACTCGTATCTTGTAGTCGCTGTCGATCAAGTCGAATTGATCGCTTGATTAAATCAATATCCATAATAATCTCTATCTACTTTCGCTAAAATAGGGGAGTTGCTCTGCTCCCCCTTTTAGAAAAACAGATTAGAGGGCCTTTCTAAATTTATAGTGAGCAATACCCGATAAGTGGAATCGCACCACTTCGAAGTCTGACATCGGGTAGCTATCGGGACGGGTCGATAGCGTGAAATAAAGAATATATCATAAGGAGTCCTAATCCCGTCCTAAAAGTCATGGAAGGAGTCGAACCTTCCGAGGCTTCCAACCCTCGTCCGACATAACCCGTGATGGATCAGCGACATCACTATGAACTATCATCATTACTGACTTATGCAGTCTTGCTGATCTGGTCGTAAGCGTATATCAGACTTACTTGTATGTAAATTCTTAAAGAAAGGACTCTCCTTTTTTATTTATATAGTTGATATACAATTTTGAATCGTGTGTTAAGGCATAAAACCAGTAGTTTTATCACGATTCTGTTGAAGCGCCCCACTCGCTTCGGCATCAGTGTATAATATTTTAGTTTGTGAGGTTATGACTGACAGATCTATTAAAATCTGCCAGCCTTAATTAAAGACCTAGCTTTAAAGCACGTTCTTTGTAGTATTCTTTGATTGCTACACGTCTTTTACTTGGCTTTTTAAGCATGATACTCTCAATATGATTGTCATCTCCCTTTGCGAATTGTTCCCTTGCTTCTCTTGCTACCCTAGACACCCTTTTGGCATTTTCTAAATAGTAGTCCATACATTCTAAAAGAAATTCATCATCTAGCAATCCCTCTAAATAAATCAAATAAATCGGAGACGGCATCATATTATTTCTCCTTGACGAAGAAATCTGAGTTACTACAGTTTCAGGACGATCTGCACCCTGCAGCCTGAATATGTTACTTTCCTTCCCGTATCTAATAGATAACTCGTCATATTGTTTAAAAAATTCTTCTACTAGCAACATTATTTACCCTCACATATTCAAGTTATTTCACTTATCCATTTACTGAATTTTTTTGATTTTAATTTCAATTCGTGGGTTTGGTGAGTACACCTTTCTTGTTGTATGTTCTACAACTTGGTTGTCATCCCACCAAATACAATTAGCGTCTGAAATGCTGTCATATATTGCTTTTTCCAGATTGTCAAGATCTGGTTTCTTGGCACAATAGATTTTCTCGTTTAAAAATCGTTCGTATCGCTCCCACGTTTTTGCTTTAGCTTTTGGTGTGGGTTTCTTTGATACGACTTGAGGTGCTTTCAGATAAAACGTGACTTCTGTTTTGAGATATCCTTGCATCTTCTCGCCCTTGTATAGACTTTTAATGAGGTATGTAGCCGATCTTCGCCATGCCTTCATTTTTGTATCTTCATATGCCCCGCCTCGCCCAAATTTTGGCCGAGTTTGAGGTTTTGGCTCGATAGGTATAATTAATTCAATCATTTCTCACCACCTTAAAATAGAGTTAGTTGTTGGTTGAAATCCGAAAGAGTAAGTCCGATTGATTTCAGATCGTTATTGATAGCGGTTAGATCATTGGTGACAATCACTTTGTTTAATCCCCTTGAATACCGCTGTGTCTGATATCCACCTAAATCATCTTTATCCCAGACATCTTGTATTGACTTGATTTCTGGGTACTCTTTTGCAAAGTGTTCTTCAATCCATGTCATGGGCTTAGAACGGCAGATCATCATCTGAGATGTCCATTGGACTGCTTTGCATCGGCTCATTGCGCCCAAAATTTGGTTGTTGGCTGTGGCTCTGTGTTTGATTTTGATCATTCTGCTTGTTAAATTCCAATAACTGGAATTTTTCAGCTACAACTTCGGTCACATAGACCTGTTGCCCTTGTTGGTTCTCATAGTTTCGTGTCTGGATCCGCCCTGTGATTCCAATCAAAGCCCCTTTTTTAGCCCAATTGGCTAAATTTTCTGCTTGCTGTCGCCAGATAACGCAGTTGATGAAATCTGCTTCACGCTCTCCGTTTTGGTTTTTAAAGTTGCGATTGACTGCCAAGCTAAAAGTTGCTACTGCTTGATTGCTTGGGGTGTAGCGTAATTCTGGATCTTTGGTAAGCCTTCCGACAAGGCACGTTGAATTTAACATAATTTCTCTCCATTCTTCCATTTATGTTTATAAGTGTTGACTAACACTCTAGGTATTCCTAATTCTTTTGCTATGTCTACATTTCTTAGACCTTCTTCAAACATGGACAACATTTCCTCCCTAGAGTATTTATATTTCATTTTTTGTTCAGAAACGCTTCTTATCCTTACACCTTCACGTTTTAAAACGTTCTTTATAGTAACGCAACTATTTCCAGCGTACTTCTTAGCGAGATATCGGATAGACTTGCCAGATATATAATCAGTTACAACTTGTTCTTTATTTTTCCACGCAAGACTTTTATGATTTCCGAAAATAGCAGAATGAACCATGTTTTCTTTTTGTGTACACCATTCTAGGTTGTTAACATTATTATTTAGCGGGTTACTATCCAAGTGATTTATATAGGGTTTGTTCCCTTCATTTGGAATGAATGCCTCAGCCACCAACCTATGGATTTTATGCGACTTTTTTACTTTGTTTTTTGCGAGTTCTACTTTTCTATAGCCTGTCGTTGTCATGCTAGTTTTTAAAATTCTAGGCTTTTTATATCTTGCATGATAACTTTTTACTCTTCCGTGGCTTGAGATTTTATACAAACCCTCATAACCTACAACATCCCTCCATTCTTCGCATACACTGTTTAACATTTATTAGTTTCCTTTCTAGTCCAGCCCATCATATAGGCTTTTTCCTAACTCTTTTTCAAAATCTTTTTGATTTTCAGGGTCTAGCATCGCTAGATTTGTTACAATTTTTATTTTCGTTTCTCTGCACGGTTGATATCCATATCGTGCATATCTCATAACTCTATTGAACGTACTCACTGGATAGATCATCTTATCATCAATAACCAAACGGTTTGTATGCAAGTGTTCAAAAAAATCTTCATGGAAAATTATTTCAAACACTGCCATATAATTTTCTTCGTCAACATTGTCATAGTTTTTATAGTAAGCAAATTTTGTTATTGTAAAATCAAATTCAGAAATAACTTGTTTAGGTTTCCCAAACGTGCTTTTTACAAGCTCTAGTCTCACTTTTTCCTTGTTCGAATATACCGACCAAACTTTTTCATTTTCATATACAAATCGCCAATCACTCGGATGTTCTTTCATTTCCTTTTTATAGTAAGAAATAGCTTCCAAGCAATCTGCTTTATTTTCGAAAAAGATATCAACATCTTTCACTCGCTCGTTATTGAAAATATTTTTAAAACACCCACCAGCGATATATCCTTTATGACCTATCAACAGTTTATCTAGCCACCACAACTGTCTGTAGTTGTAAGTGTCAGCGATTTTAAAAACCATCTTTTATCCTTTCAATTTACCTAATAGCATTTCTGCTTGTTCTACTTGTGATTGTTTAATCTGCTTGTAATCTGCCACTTTTAAATGTTGCAAGAACCACTGAGCGATTGAACCGTCCTGTTTACCTTTTGCTTCTGCAATAGTAGCTATCTCTTTCAAGTAGCGGTTAGCTTCTTCTACTGAGATAACCGGGTCATTGGCTTTCTTAGCTGGTTGCTTCTTAGCTTGCGTTGCTTCGTTGCCGTCATCATCTTGATCGCTTGTAATTCCAAAGATTGCAGATAGTGCGTACCGTTTAGCGTAAGTGATCGCCGACCCGATTGATTGAGGGTCACTTTTCACCGGCTTCATCTTGATTGGATCGTATTCAATCCATTCGCCCGATTCATGCATCACCAGCGTTCCTACTGTCACGTTACCGGCTTCATCGCTGGACGGGTACTGTGTGAATGATAACCCGTTCTTACTTGCTGATTCCGTGATAGCTTCTACCACATTCTCAAGCGGTACATATTTACTTTTAAAAAATGGATTGTTTGCATCTTTCAAAGGTTGTTTCATTTCTTTTTGAGTTTTGGCAAAAGCCTTACTCAACTCGGTTATTGTTTCTGATTTATTCATTTTCCTTACCTAATATTCAAATTCTTGTTTTCTACCAAAGTTGCCCCAGCAATTTCTTGCCCTTCCGCTAAAAGTCGTTTTAAAGCCATCTTATCAGCCTTGTATTCAACTTTCTTGTACTCGTCTGGCAATAACACCATGTCAACCTCAACGGCCTCAGATCGTCTAAATGACACTTTAAACAAGGTCGTATCCACTCGGTCATGTCCTGTGAGTTCCATGCTCTCCTTAAGCGTGGTTTTCATTCGGTCCTTTTTGGCCTTGTCCGCATCATTCAACTTCTTCAAGCGGTCAATTTCATTCTTGCGGGCTTCGATATCTGCATCAAGGTTTTTAATGACTTTGATATAGTTTTCAACCTTATTCTCGTAGTCTTCATTCCAGTCGATGCTCTCTAGTGTGTCTCGTTTGGTTTCATCGTCCATGTCCAGATTGTATATTTCCAGATACTGGCCTGTTAGTTCGTATAGTGTACTCATTGTTATATCTCCTCCTCATCGCCTAAATATCGGTAACCAGATCCGTACCAATGCCATAAATCTGGATCTCTATAGTCAATTTCCGTTTCTTCCATTTCGTTCATTTAGCAACACCCTCAAAATATTCGTGCGTTCGATATTTTGCTTTCTTTATATTTCCACTAGCTTTTCAAGCTCTTTGATTCTTCTTGTTTTTCTGAAAAACATTTATTTCATCCTTTTTGCATCGTACCATCTGTCCTCAATCACACATACAGACTTGTTGAGCAGCCATGCACACATCTGAAACGGGTTAAGATAGAATTTTTTATTCTCGCATAGATCTACAAAATCCAAAAACTGTCTTTTTGTAATCTGCGTATTAAAATATCCTTTCATGTACCGTTCAAATTCTCGAAATAGGCTGCCGTCAGTCTTAACTTTCTTAAAATCAATCTTATTCACTTGCTAAAAACTCCTTCAACCGTCTTTCATATTCTTCGTCAGACATTTCGGGTTCTGGCTCTTTCTGATTCTCTGGTCTCAAATTAGACCAAGAAGGAATATTCCCGTAAGAATCAACTTGATTTCTGTTGGATTTCTTTCGTTCGTATTCTTCGTTGGCTGCCTTAATCTGTCCAGATGTTCTCAATCCTTGGCCGTCCCAACGTTGGAGAATTGACATAGTATATCTAAGAGACTTACCTGCATTTAGAATCGTTTCGTTTAAAGCTAAAACCACAAGTTCTTGACCATACTGTTTAAGTAGTCTTTCGACCTCTTCAACCATAGTGCCATTTACACTCATTTCACCGAAGGCCTCTTTTAATTTTTTAAAAACCAAATTTTCACCACCAACAGCATTTTTTTGTTCTTGCTCTTGGTCTAGCTCTATATCTTTCTCTATATCTATATCTATCTCTATATCTCCGTTGCGTTTTGTTGCATCGGTGTTGCATTGCAACGCTTTTTGACCCTCTCGATACTTGCGAGACCTACGGGTGCTTGCTGTTTCGCTACCTATCATCTCTGGAACTTGTTCCAAAGTGAATTGATAATTATCGTTTGTAGTCAGTAGATTTTTCTTTGTTAAAAACATGAGCGCCATTCTGACAGCTTCAGTGTCTTCGTCAATCAGTAACGCTAGTTCTTCAGCTAAATCTTCAGCTAAACCCTCGAAATAGATTTTCCCTTCGTCTGGTAGACTGGCCAGCATGATTTTCAGATAAATAATGGTCAACTCTTCGCCACCGGGTAATTTCCGCATCAGCTTCATTTCCTTTGATTTGAAAAAGTCTTCTTTGAGTTGTAACCAGTAATATCGTCTATTTACTGCCATTTACACCTCCTGCATTCCCCAGTCGTTGTCAGAATATGAGTGTTTCCGTGCATAAGCTAAATCTGTTTGAAATGCTTGGTAACCCTCTTCAAATTTCTCTTGCAAATCTTCTTCGTACTGTTGCATGATCGCATCTTGTTTTGCTTGTCTGGCTTTCTTGCGTTGCGCACGTTTAAAATCCCAAACCGCTCCAGCGAATCCTGCTGCAAAAAATGTTCCTGCGATTGTCATACACGCTAAAATATCGTTATACATGTTGTATCTCCTTCTCTAGTTCCAAGATCTCATGTACATCGTTTAGATCATACATGATGTATTTTCCTTGTTTGCGAAATTTCAAACCTTTGCGTTTTAAACGTTTAAGATATTCGTTGCTAAATCCAAATATTTCCTGCAATTCTGCTTGATTGACTGGTAGCAATTCCTTTTTAGCTTGTTCTTTCGCTTCGAGATAAATTTCTCTGATTTGTTCTTTTATCAATTCTTCAATCATTGTCTATCTCTCTATTCTGTGTTATAATTAATTTAGTTAAATTTTGTGAGCGCTTTTTCGAAAAGTGCTTTTTTATTTTTTCTTGCCATTTCAACCAACCAAGCTCATTTGACCATTGCGGTTTTTAATTTCCAATTTGGTGTTGGCTGATGGCTCCCAGCTTCCCCAATAGTCAAACGCTTGTTCTTCGTCTTTGCGTTTCAGCAAGTCATATCGTGGGATTCGGAAGTATTCCTTGAAGTCTTTGGCTGCCTGCGAGAATACTGACTGTGCGAATTTTCGATCTTTGTAAGCTTGGCTATCTTTACCACCAAGTAATTCGACAACTTTCTGTTTTCGCATTTTTTCAAGTGCTAAACAAATTGACGGATTGACTGGTTGTTCATTTTTCAAATAATCTACATCGGCTGATAGAACAGATTGCCCTTCTTTCAGCTTTTTTAGTTCCTGCAATGCGTGGATCATTGTATCTTCTACTGTTAATTCTGTGTGCGTCATAGTGATTTCGTTCATTATTCAAATTCTCCTTCTAAAATGTTGTTTTCTTTACGAATGTCATTTAGGTCATTGAAGAATCTCAACCCTCGACTGATAAAGCTATCAAATTCATCTCGGACGATTCCATCAGCTTTCAAGACATTCTTTTCATCAGCGTAGATCAGACCACCCATGCTTGCCAAGAAGTCATTCCCTTTTTGTAAAAGACTTGTGATGTTCTTGTAAGCTGAGATCTGCTTCTGTACGTTGTTTAGTTGCCCTTGCGATTCTTCAATCGCTATGGTCAATTCGTCGTATTGAGCAGATTTTTTATCAGCCTCTGCACGCTGGGCCATCATCTCGTTTAGTTTGTTATTGATAAACTCAGAACGCTCTTCCATAGCCTTCATGCTGTCAGACAGTTCTTGATTCTTCACTAACAATCGCTTATTTAGCTCCCGTGTGGCCATGTAATCGTCTGGAACAATCTCCTTGATTGTTTCCCTCACCTCAACTTTAGAAGCCTTTAGAGCCTCGTTCTCGCCCTTTAAAAGCTCATTTGCTTGTTGGCTTAGTTTGAGTTTCTTCTTAACTTCCTGTAACTCTCGCACTGTAGGAGTGTCACCGTCCTCAATTCGTTGGATCTGTTCTTGCTTTTCTTCTTCTGGAAGAGTTGCGATCAGATGAAGTGCTGTAGTCCCTAAATGCGACAACGTTGTCGTATTTGGAAGTTCAGAAGCAACCTTCATCATTCGCTGTGCTTCCCGAATGTGGATGCCTTGATCTTCGACCCAGTTTATAAATTGTCCGTGCGTAAGATCGTTTTCTTTTACATGATTTAATCGCCTACCAATTTCCCAAATGGACTGGCCAGCAATTTGTTTGTGGTGGCTGATTTCAAGTTCTATCTGAGATAGATCATTTGATAAAATCAATTCATTCATTTTCTGTAATTTCTCATTAATGAGATATCCTTTCTAAAAAAATTAGACCACTATGTCCAGATGATATCTTTATAATCGATATCCAGCGTCTGCTCAATGATCGGGATATACTTTGCGTTTGGCTTTGTGTTACCAACTCGCCAATTCGATACCGTTGGGTAACTAACCCCGATAGCATCAGCAAATTGTAACACTGTCATATTTCGTATTGCCATCCATTGCTTCAATGTCAATTTTTCCATTTTGCAGTTCCTTTCTTTTTTTATTTTTTTGGATCATTCCCTGACCTTGATTTCATTATATCTCAATAATGAGATATTGTCAATAACTTTTTTTATTTTTTTTAAAATTATTTTTATTTTAAATAAAATTGTGATACAATCTCATTAAAAGAATATAGGAAGAAACACTATGGTAGGAAGAGATAAATTAACTCCTTTAGAGTTAGAAATGCGCCTAAAAATAGCAGATGAATTGAATAGACTGAAAGCTAAAAAGGAATTGACTCAACAAGACATTGTTAAAGGATCTGGAATATCCCAAAGCACTTTGAGTCAATATTTTTCTGGTAAGAGACTGCCTTCTAAAGCTAATAGTAAGAAATTGGCTGATTTTTTCAAAGTCCCTGTCGAGCAGATTGATCCGAGGCTAAATACTGCAGCTACTGCTTCAAAAAGCGAGATTGCCAAAAAGATTGACAAAGTGGTTTCGGAATTGAAACCAGATCCATACCAGAAAAATGTTCTTAATTTTGCCAAAAGTCAACTAGTAGAGCAAAAAGCCACGGAAGTACACGATATAGTTGTAGAGTATATAGCATATAACTACTACGATCAGCCTGTATCTGCTGGTACAGGACAATATCTGAATGAAGTACAGATAGAGACAATCCAGTTGCCTGTGAAGGTGGACGCAGATTTTGTTTGTCCCATTTATGGCGATTCTATGGAGCCAGATTACAAATCTGGAGATTATGTATTTGTTAAATTGACGGTAGAGCTTCCAAGTGGGACAGTGGGAGTATTTGACTACGAGGGAGAAGCCTATATCAAACAGCTTATTATAGAAAAAGATAAAGCCTATTTGAGAAGTTTTAACAAGAAATACAAAGATATACCGATCAATTCAGACAGTGATTTTAGGATTATCGGTAAAGTCGTAGATGTGTATAGAGAAGAAAGCGGGAAATAATATGGGATTTTTTGATTTTCTCTTCAAAAAGAAAGAAAAAAGAACCTTGCCAGAAAGAATAAATGTTGTAACGACTGTTTCTGCTGGCCCAGACTACTATACCAAAGAATATGTAGACTTGCTTTTGACTAGACCGACAATGCAAGACTTCTGGGATCGTTCTTTTGATTCCCCTCGTTATACCGATAGCTATCAGACACCAGAAGGTTATAAGCTGAGAGAGCTGCTTCTTCTCGTTTGGTGGGGGAATACAAAAACAGGCAGAAAATCATCCATAACCATTCCTAAATACTTCTTCTCTGACTACAACCTAAATGCGGAGAAGTTGACGAAGGAATTTAAAGATAAAGGCTTGTTATTAGATGATGGAGAACGGACGAGACCAAGCAAAGAAGGTAAAGAAATAGCCGATAAATACCATGCTCTATGGGAAATCCACTCTGTCAAGAATTTTCCTGTGAATCTTGATGTTGATTTTCCTAAATGGGACAAACAGAAATTTGAACTCAATATTTTGGTTTCAGAGCTTGCGTACTACAACGAGCATGCTCGTTTTTGCAGGAATATTATCAATCACTTCCAAAATATCAGCGGTTACAACAATTACAGCGATATTAATGATGAGGTTAATTATTACATCAACAATCTAAATAGTGATGTTGCAAAGATAAACGACCTTACCGAAAAGATCCAAATTTTAGAGAACAAATAAAAAAGCCACCCTCGTAAAACCAGAAGGGTGGCTAGATAGGAAAGATATTGAAATCTGTACATAGTATAGCATAATATCAAGATTATGTCATGATTAAAAAATACTTAACCAAAGACGGAGAGACCCGCTATATGCTCCAAGCGTATTTAGGTGTCGATCCGTTTACTGGAAAGCAAAGACGCACGACCCGTAGAGGGTTTAAAACTCAGAAAGAAGCGAAGAAAGCAGAACGAGAGCTACTGCTATCCGTGGAAGAGAATGGCTTTACAGATCATTCCAGCAAGCCGACATTTAAAGAGGTGGCTGATCTCTGGTTAGAGAGCTATGAAACGACTGTGAAGCCTACGACATATCAGAATACAAAGAATTATCTTGAAGCGATCATAGAGAATCATTTTAAGGATATCCGAATTGATAGCGTGTCCGTGGCCATGATGCAAAAGATAGTCATAGAGTTAAGTAAGAAATACATAGCTTATTTAAATTATATGTCCATCATCAATCGAGTATTTAAGTATGCTATGCATTTGGATATTATCCAGACTAATCCAGTCGATAGAATCATACGGCCAAAGCAGCAGAAAGCACGGAAAGAAAAAATCGCTCTCACTAAAGAGGAATTAAACCAATTTCTCAAACTGGCAAAGAAAGATGCAAAGCTAGTCTTATACACTGCATGGCACACACTAGCCTATACTGGATTGAGACGAGGGGAATTGTTAGGTCTTGAATGGTCTGATGTCGATTTTAAAGATAAGACCATATCAATTAACAGGACGCTCGTTTCCATCAATGGCAGGCTGTCCGTCCAATCTCCCAAAACCAAACGTAGCACACGGACAATTTCATTGGACGATAGCACGGTACAGATACTCAAAGATTGGAAATTAGAACAAAAGAAACTATTCTTTAAACATGGCATCAAGTCGAGGAACATCGTCATCACGAATACCACGGGTGGATACTTCGATTTCGCCAATTTCAGAGACGACTTACAATGCTTTATTAGGAAGCACAAACTGAAACAATTTAGCGTCCATAGTTTAAGACACACGCACGCAAGCCTACTCTTCGAAGCTGGTATAGAGCCTAAGACGATATCAGACAGATTGGGTCACTCGAACATACAAACGACACTCGATATGTACACACACTTAAACGACAAACAGCGGTCAGATGTTGCAGATCGCTTATTAAAATTTCTTGAAGCGTAGTCAAAAACGTAGTCAGCACACGAAAACCCTTGATACACAAGGGTTTTTACTTTTATAGCAAAATTTAAAAACGATTTCTATTAGATATCCATTAAGTGCGGTTAGTTGATTTTGCTATATTTTAGATATGGTTGCATAACGCTAAAATAAATAAAAACGTAGTCAATAACGTAGTCATTCGATTGAGGCTATAATAGACAATTTAAAGAATTTCCGTTATAAGCACAATAAAAAAAGCCCTCCCGAATTGGGAGGGTGTGTGTCATATTATAGAGTTTCAGGCCACGGGTCATCTGTGGCATAGGACATGTTGGTAAAACGTAGGTCACCAATATCTCTATCCGTTGGCACTGGGTCGTCAAATTGCAAACGCAACTGATTATTATCGCCTGCCCCACCCAGATAAAATGTGCCAAGGCGCTTCCCTTTGTCGTTGGTCATAATACCAAGTTTTGAGTTGATAGACCGAAAACCGACTGGTACACTGTTTACGTTTAAGATTACCACATTACGTTCTCTATCAGAACCTTGTGGAACGTAACTGGGTGCACCTCGTCTCACGATACCAAACCAACCCCAAGAAAGGCCACCAAAACTAATTTCAACCGTTGAGTTTACGCGTCTAAATTCAACATATGCATTAGGCTGAGTTGAGCTGATATTTCTTGGTCTAAATTTGACATCACCAAACAAGACGGCCCAAGCGCCCGCACCAGTTCCATTTGCTTTTTTAATCCATTTAACTGCTCCATTTTTAGCAGTCGTATCAGTATATATCGTACCGATGTTAGCATTTAGAGCGTATGGAAAACCTTGACCTTTTAACTCGCTACTAGAGCCACCAGACCCCGATCCGACTGAACGCTTCAGCTCTTCCAGATCGTTCTTGCTTGCGAGTTGGCTTGTGTCAATCGTTGGTAACTTGGATCTTGTGACGAACGGATCACCGCCGTTTTGCAATTTTGTATCGATGAGAGCGTCCAGACCGAGGTCTACGTGATTATCTCTGATATTAGTGGTCATCTGATCCTGTAGTTTAGCATACGTTGGAAATAGAGTGTATGCATTATTAACTGTTAAACTATTGCTTTGTAGGTTTCCAATATCACGACCAATGGATTCTATAGCTTTCTTTAATTTATCCATTCAGCACC
>ERZ773203.514-NODE-514-length-21304-cov-4.491882_pt1 | contig 21304 bp, 14 predicted proteins | sample MGYA00580529_ERZ773203 | MGnify/ENA primary metagenome ERZ773203 (study PRJEB29015, sample SAMEA2738176) | human oral metagenome | biome: human oral; feature: human-associated habitat; material: saliva | place: China | collected 2177 ... | reverse complement strand
CAACAACCACTTTATATTTTGTTCGGTTTCCTTGCGATCACCTTGGCAGTTTTTGCTTACTCAGGTGCGCATCTTAACCCAGCTACCACAATCGGCATGATGGCAACTCGCCGTGTTTCTGCAATTCGTGGCGTACTTTACATCGTAGCTCAGGTGGTCGGTGCATGGCTTGGTTTATTAATCATCGGTGGTCTCCGCACCGCTAGCGGCGCCAGCGCTGAACTTCCAGCTCTTACCGCAGCAACCGGCAGTGACTTCTGGAAATACATGTTGATCGAATTCGTCGGTGTCTTCACCGTAGCATTCTTCTTCAACCGTGCTCAAGAATACAACCACAAGAAAAGCGCTTTCACCTACGCAGCAATCATCGCTGGTGGTGTAACTCTCGCAGTTCTCTTCTGTTTGATTCTTTCCGACAGCTTCTTTAAGCTTCGCAATAATTTCATCTTGAACCCAGCTATTGCTATCATGTATCAAATCTTCCCTACTTCAGCTGAGAAATTTGACGCTTTGATGGGTACCGTAGCTCTCGAATCTTTGGTTCACATTATCACCCCACTCGTAGCTGGCATCCTTGCCTTCTTCGTAGCCGATGTAGCTAAGGCTCTTTCAGATGACTGCGAATGTGAATGTTGTGAAGACAAGCATCACCATCACCACGATAAATAATCATTAGTGAATGGTGAACAAAAAATAAGACCTCTACTGGGGTCTTATTTTTTATAGATAAATTTCGGATAGGATTTTTAGCTTTATATTATATATCAAAAAAATAGCCCATTACGTGGCTATTTTTCTAGCGCTCTTTTGGAAAAAGTGGAGTAGCTGGTGGAGTGATTTCAGAAGCTGTAAAGATTTCTTCAATTGTAGCGGTGATTGGCAAAAACGGTTTAAGCAAATGATTAACTAAGAGAAGTTCATTCACGAGATTGACTAAAATCTGCTTAGCGGCTTCTGGATCAGTCTTAGCTACGGTCCATGGCTTTTGATCTTCGATATGTTTATTAATTAATTGCACCTGACCCCAAGCATAATCAATGGCGCCGGAGAAATTAAAATCATCCATCAGCTCACGATATTCTGGCGTGAACTCAAGAACCGGAGCATCTGCGAGGCTAACCTGATTCTTTTTACAAAGAGTAGCTAAGCGCTGAACGAGATTACCATAGTCGTTCGCGAGTTCATTATTATAGGCATTTTCAAATTTTTCCCAAGAGAAATCAGAATCCAGGAAGGTATCGATATGGCGAGAGAAGAAATAACGGAAAGCATCGACGCCATGCTTATCAAGTACCTCGATCGGGTCTACGACATTACCAATACTTTTACTCATTTTTTGGCCATCCGCCAAGATAAAGCCGTGTGAGAGAAGAGTCTTTGGTAGAGGTAGACCGAGACCAAGTAAGATAGCTGGCCACAAAATAGCGTGAAAACGCAGGATATCCTTACCAACAATACTGACGGTGGCTGGCCAAAATTCAGAGATATCCTGATCTGGATAACCGAGCACGGTGATGTAATTAGTCAAAGCGTCCATCCAGACATACATTACCTGAGAATCGTCGCCTGGCACTGGAATACCCCAGGAGAGGTGAGACTTTGGACGTGAAATTGAAACATCTGGCGCATCCGCTAGAAGCTTCAAAATTTCATTCTTACGAAATTCTGGTAAAATCTGCATTTCACCGCTTTCGATTTTGGCGCGAATCTCATCCTTGAAATCACTAATGCGAAAGTAATAGTTTGACTCAGAAAGGCGATTATATGGAGTTTGATGATCCGGACAAATGCCTTGATTTTCGGTGTATTCTTTTTCGGTAACGAAACTTTCGCAGCCTTCACAATACCAACCATCATAACTGGCAGTATAAATATGTTTTGAGAGTTTTTGCCAAATCTCCTGCACACGCTTCATGTGTTCTGGATCGGAAGTACGGATGTAATCTGTGTATTTTACATCAAAACGGGCAATGAATTCTTGGAATTTTTTGGCATTGTCGTCAACATATTTTTGTGTATCGGCACCAAGAGATTTAGCTTTTTTCTCGATTTTATTACCATGCTCATCGGTACCAGCCTGAAAACGCACAGAGTTGCCCAGAAGCTCCTGATAACGCTTATAAATATCGGCAAGTAAATAATCTTCGGCATGTCCGATATGTGGCAGGCCGTTAACATATGGTATAGCGGTGGTAATATAGATATTTTTCATAATTTCCTAATAATTATAGCAAAAATCAAGTATTTCCTCAAATCAAAAAAAGAGGCCAGGAAGCCTCTTTTGAATCTTCTATTCGGTAATACTGCAAGAGAAGCCCTGGAGATTTTGAGTAGTGAGAACATTATTAATCGAAAGATCAAGCTTACCATCAGTGTCAGCGGTAGCAAAACTTTGATTTTTAAAGTCATCCGTCTTCTGATAGGCTTCGAGGTCTTCCGATTTTACAGTGACCGAAAGAGAGACGATTTTACCATCTAGACCAGAGGTGATAGTCTTGTGGTTTTCAGTCTTTTCGGTACGACCATTATTTTCTGTGAGTTGATTTTCCGAATCAATCGTTGTCTTAGCAGTCTTAGCGGCATCAGTGGAGCTAAATTCGTAAACTGTACGGATTTCAATACTAGACAAGGTGTCGTGACTGTAGGTAAAAATCTTAGTCACCTCACCAGAGGCAGCATTGTATTTCGTGCGATTCTCTTCGGAAACTTTGGTGGTGCATTCGAGAATTTGATTTTCATTAGCAACGACGGTACTCTTATTGCTGGCGCGAGAAGACTTCTTCGGCTGATTATTCAAGGTATTAATCAAAAAGATGGCGCCAAAAATTACAAAAATTCCGGCAATAGCAATAATAGCGATGATTTTTGGGTCGAGCTTGAGTGACTTTTTTTCAGGATTTTGCGCCTTAGTAGCTTCTTCGTTTTTCTCTTTTTCGTAATCATGGTAAGAAACTGCACTACCAATAGAGCCCGGGACTGGATCGGCGGCCTTCAAAGGATTTTTCTCTTGATCTTCGAGAAATTTTTCATGTTCATTTTTTTCGGCATCTGCTGCTTGATCTTCTTTAGTAAAATCAACATCATCAGGAGTCGAGTCCTTGGCAGTTTCAGCAGCTTTAGTCGCCTCGGTATTTTCTGTACCATCCAAATTCATCAGAGGTGAAAGTGGGGTATGACTTGGAGTAGCAAGATTATCAGAATCTTTTGCGGCAGCCGAAGTAGTGGCAGTTTGATTCATAGAAGAAGCAAAATCAGCAGAGGGAGCAATAGTGACTGGCTGATTAGGATCAGCAGAACCAGCATCCAAATTGCTTAAATCAATAGTTGAGGAAGTCCCAGAAGTTTGGTTCGAAGAATTGGTATTTTCGGTATGGTTTTCCGTAGTGTAATTATTCAATTCTTCCATTAGATTAGCAAAGTCTTCGGTGTTGTCCGCTTGATTCATGAAACATCCTTTTTATGTGATAACTCTTACGTTTATTTTATCATAAAATAGCGTAAACTTTATCAGTAAAACACAATATGCTATAATAATAAGGTGAGTAGTGCTTTCAAAATAGCCAAGACTTATAAGACGCTATATATCTTTAGCGCTTTTTTGCTAGTTTTATCTGGATTAATCTTCGGTTTTTCAAGAGTCCGCTCAGCTTTTGCTGAAAGTAAGGACCCTGACTCTGGAGAAATTTCGGACATGCATTACGTGACATTTTTTGCCGACAATAAAACCTTAACGATTAAAACTAATGCCAATACCGTCGAAGAAGCCTTGAAACGCTCGAATATTGCCGTAGAGAATTATGATAAGGTGGAGCCTGCCCGTACGGAACGGATTAATTCCGACAATTATCGCATCAATATTTACCGTGCTAAACCTTTCACCTTGAGTGATGGACAGAAGACGGTATTTTTAATGACTGCCACTACCGATGAAAAAACCCTTTTTAAGGAGGCCGGTTTCAATGTTTATGATGGCGATGTGGTAACTAAGGTGGCGGGACATGATATTTTGGAAGCTGGGCTATCGACGAAATATCGCCTAACCCATACAGGTGGCCACGAAGTAACCGTGGAGGAAGAAATTCCATATGAAGAGAAAACTGAAAATGACGCAAGTGTGGCGACTGGTCAAACGAAACTTGAAACCATGGGTGAGGTTGGCCGTAAACAGTCTGTCTATAAGATTAATATGGTAAATAACGTGGAAGTTTCGCGTGAACTAATCTCGACGAATATTATTAAGCAACCAGTGGCTAGGGTAACCAAGGTGGGTAGTAAAAAATCAATCCCACCAGATTGGGAAACCTGTGCAAACTACGCCAGAAGTGCGGGCGTTTCAGAAAATGACCTTTACGTGGCTTTGACTTTAATTATGCGCGAATCAGGATGTCGTTATGATGCATCAAATGCCGGATCAGGCGCTTATGGTATTCCACAGGCACTTCCAGGTTCGAAGATGGCTTCAGCTGGCAGCGACTGGAAGACTAACCCAGTGACTCAAATTCGCTGGATGATTGGCTACGTGACCGGACGCTACGGTGGATGGAGTCAGGCTTGGGCTTTCTGGAGCAGCCATCACTGGTACTAGGAGAAAAAGATGTTGCAGAACAAAAAATCCCTGGGACAGAACTGGTTAAAGGACCGTTTTACTTTGGAAGAAATTGCCGAAAGCGCGAGAAGTGAAGTAGATTTCTGTGTGGAAATCGGACCAGGCCTCGGTACACTGACGAGCTCCCTACTCAGGCGTTTTCCAAAAGTTGTGGCGATTGAATTCGATGAAAAATTGGCCCATAACCTACCGAATTCTTTCCCTGGTAAAAATATAGAAGTAATTAATGCCGATGTTTTGGATTTTGATTTTAATCAACTTGATGGAGAATTTTCCGTAGTCGGAAATATTCCTTACTATATCACTAGCCCAATTATTCGTAAATTATTACTACTCGAGAAAAAACCAGTAAAAATCGTACTTCTGATGCAAAAGGAAGTGGCGGATCGAATTCTAGAAGAAAAAGGTCGCTACTCGTTTCTGACTTTATTTGTGCAAAATTATGCGGAAGTCGAAGGGGGAATTTTCGTGGAACGTGAACTTTTCACCCCACCACCAAAAGTCGATTCGGCCTCGGTGATTTTTTATCCACGAGAAAAAGCTTTAGTCTCAGAAGAAGTTTTGAAATTCGTGAAGCAGTGCTTCGCAAATCCACGCAAAAAGCTTCAAGGGATGTTACCACATTTTACCGGACGCAGTCGTGAAGAAATCGTGAAAATCTTTGAAGAGCTTGGGCTTGATTTAGATGCAAGGCCAGCAAATTTAGATTTACTGGAATACGAAAAACTCTTGGACAAAATTAAAGAAAAATAATCGTAGAAAAAATAACCCATAGTAGGGTTATTTTTTAGAAATCAATTCCCTCATCGTCATAGAATATATCGTCATAGAATGGGTCGAATTTTTTGTTTGACTGAGATTTTGATTTTGAGTTTCCAGAATAACTATCATAAGAATTAAGAGAATCATCAGTAAAATCGTCATCAAAACTACGACTACGACCGTGATTGAATTTATTGCTGAAACCATTGTCGGCATATTCATTAAAGAAATCCGGTTGATAACCAAGCTCAGCCAGGAAGCGGGACGGTGTATTAATATTAGATTTACCATGCAAAAATCTCACGGAAGTAAAAGTGAGGAAGAGACGCTTTTTGGCACGAGTTACCCCGACATAAGCTAGACGACGTTCCTCCTCAATACTATCCTCATCAGAACTCATAGAGCTCGGGAAAAGACCTTCCTCCATGCCGACGATGAAGACGACCGGAAATTCAAGGCCCTTGGCCGCGTGGAGTGTCATAAGAGTGACGGAATTATCACGAGTCGATTCATCAGAAGAAGACATCAGCGCGGAGTCGGCCAAAAAATCTTCGAGAGTATCAAAATCTTTAGTATTACCGACAAGAGCGTCGAGGTTTTCCTGGCGCTCGGTAGTGGCTGGAGTGCCATCGTCAACAAGGTTTGCAAAGTCGAAATAATTAATCACTCCGGTAATAATTTCCGAAGGATTGGCAGTGCGGTCGATAGTCTTGAGGAAATTTTGGAGACGCAGAAAACTATTTTTGGCCTTGCCCGATAAAACATGTTCAGCATCTAATTCAACGAGTGAACCGTCTAGGCCGAGTGCAAGATAGATTTTTTCGAGACTGGCTGGACCGATACCGGAAATAATATTCTTCGTCACTCGCTCGAAAGAAACCCGGTCGCGTGGATTAAGTACAAGTCTTAGAATAGCTAAAACATCCTTGATTTCCTTACGATCATAGAAACGGATGCCGCCGATAATCTTATATGGAATATCGCGCGAAATCAGGGCTTTTTCCATAGCAAAACTCTGCGCGTTTGTACGATAAAGCACAGCAAAATCGGAGAAGTTACTCACCTCATTTTTGGCATTAGCTAAGAGATTAATAATTTTAAGTGCGACAAAGCTGGCTTCAGCGGATTCGTCATTTAAGGCCTGAATTTCTACCTTTTCCCCGTCCCCAGACTCGGTAAATAATTCCTTGGTACTTCTATTTTTATTATGCTCAATAATTTGCTGGCCAGCCCTTAAAATATTACCGGTACTGCGATAATTTTGTTCGAGCTTGATGACTTTAGCACCCGGAAAATCCGCTTCAAAGTGAAGAATATTGCGAAAATCGGCGCCACGCCAAGAGTAAATCGATTGCCAGTCGTCGCCCACTACGCAAATATTTTGTTCAGGACCAGTGAGTAGCTTGATTAAACGATATTGTACATGATTAGTGTCCTGATACTCATCGATCAAGATATGACGGAAACGGGTCTGCCATTTTTGATGTACGGCCGGATTAGTCTCAAAAAGCTCCACGGTTTTTAGTAAAAGGTCGTCAAAATCGAGAGCAGAAGCGGCGGCCTTCAATTTTTCATATTCAAAGAAAACTTTGGCGATATTTTTTTGCTGAGGATAACTGGCGGAAGCCTCATATTCTTCTGGCAAGACACCAGCATTTTTCGAACTGGAAATGGTACTTTGAATAGTTTTTGGACGAAGATTTTTATCTTCAAATCGGAGATTTTTAATAGCACGTTTAATCAGGGCTTCTTGATCGGAAGTATCGTAGATAAGGAAGTTGCGATCAAGGTGGAGATTCTTAGCTTCCATGCGGAGAATTTTGACGCAGATACCGTGAAAAGTCCCCATGAATGGCATAAAATTACGGGGCACTTCCGTAGCCGAAAAAAGGTCCGAGGCGAAGAAGGGTTTTAGATTATCGGGATATTGATCAGTTGTTTTCGAGGCCTGCTTCAAGAGACGAAAAAGGCGTTCACGCATTTCCCTAGCGGCTTTATTAGTAAAAGTAACCGCAAGAATTTGTGAAGGTAAAATCCCATGAGTAATCAGATTGGCAATACGGTGTGTGAGGGTTTTAGTTTTACCAGAACCGGCACCAGCCAAAATCAAGAGCGGTCCAGAAAGAGTTTCGACGGCGTCAGCTTGGGCGGGATTTAACTCAGCAGTAAAAAGATTCATAGATTAATTATACGCTACTTAATGACAAATATCTGCTGAATCATTTGCTGACAGATAGGCATTGAAGCGAGATAACCGGCGAGAAAAAGTAATAACGTGGCGGTAAAAATAAAAATGCGCCATCCCATTAAGTCGTAGAGAAAATAATTTAGCATGATTAAGGCAAGGAGACTAATCAGGATAATCAGAGTGAGGATATCCATGTATTTCTTGGTAATGGCAAAATTTTGTTTTATCTCATGGATGGTATCGTGCATAGTGAGTTGGCCCAGGTAAACTTGCACAAGATAGTGTGTAGTGGCATTTAACACGGCGGGATTAATCGATTGACCGGATTCCGCGAGAGCGTGATCGATTTTGGCAGAAAAATTATTCATCAGAGTTTGTTCGAGGTTAATGGTACTCGGAATTTGGTAAATGTTATCGATAATAAGATTCTGATATTTTTGATACTCCTCAGGCAGGATAAGTTGGCCAAGCAGCTTCGGGAAGTTATTTTGCAGAGTCTGGAGATTATACATCACTTCACCCGGCATAATCTGATTATCGGGGAGGTTTTGCGCAAAATTAATAATCTCCGAATTCATTGTGCTGGTAAATTCTTGAGTACCAGTGCCGTAAAAGCGATCGATAATAGCGGATTTGGCTTGAGAAACCTTAATAGTGTAGTAGGTGGGATTTTCGCTAAAATATTTTTTCACAAAATTAGCATTCATGAAGGTCTGATTGGCTTGACTAATGAAGCCAGCGAGGAGAGCTACGACAAGCAAAAAAATCAGGGCCAGAAGATGGCGAATCTTGAAACGCTTGAAATTTTGCTGAATGTTATTAAGCATTACCTTTATTATAGCAAAGAAATATCAGGCCACACGGAACCTGATATTTTTAGACTGCAATGAGCCTGGTATTTTTAGCTAAGAAACCATCTAGCTACGAGCCTAGATGCCGATTAACGGCTTAACATCGGCGCCTAAGTGATTGAGGCGACGGGCAAAATCTTGATAACCGCGATTAATCGAATAGACGTTACGTAAGATAGAAACGCCAGGCGCAGCCAGCATACCGAGTAACAAAACTACAGCCGGACGAAGAGCTGGAGGTGAAACTAGCTCGGCGGCACGCCAGTTGGTCGGGCCGGAGACGTAAAAACGATGGGCGTCGAGCAATTCTACCTTAGCATTAAGGTTGGTGAGGTAGGTGGAATAAATCGCACGATTTTCAAAAACCCAGTCATGAATCAGAGTACGACCTTCGGCCATGGCAGCAATCACGGTGAAGAATGGGAGATTATCGATATTGAGACCTGGGAATGGCATGGGATGAATTTTATCAGCCGGAGCCACCAGGTTAGATTTTAGAATATGTAAATCCACTAGACGAGTGCGGCCATTATAAGAGAAGTATTCCTCAGAGCGTTCAATTTTAGCATGCATGGAACGCAAAACTTCGAGCTCAATTTCGAGGAATTCAATCGGGGCGCGCGTGATAGTAATTTCGGATTTAGTCACCAAGCCAGCTGCCAAGAAAGACATCGCTTCGATCGGATCTTCGCTAGGGTAATATTCCACATCCTTATCAATGCACTTTAACCCATGAACTACAAGCGTAGTAGTGCCAATTCCCTCAATTTTAACCCCGAGATCCTGCAGGAAGAAGCAAACATCTTGCACCATATAATTCGGCGAAGCACCCACGATGGTAGTTTGACCAGGATAAAGCGCCGCGGCCATGAGGATATTTTCCGTCACCGTATCACCGCGCTCAATCAGGACGATGCGCTTCCCCGATTCATCGTGAAGAATTTTTTGATCCACCTTGGCCTCATAAAAACCAGTACGAGTAGTCGCATCGACATTCAAGCCAAAGACCGATAGCGCGCGAAGATGTGGTTCCACGGTACGAGTGCCAAGAGAACAGCCACCAGCATAAGGCAGGGCAAATTCCTTATAAAAATGGAGGAGTGGCCCCATCAACATAAGAACCGAGCGAGTCTTACGGGCGGCATCGAGATCCATTTCATCAAGCTTAAGCTCACGAGGAGGAGTGATTTCCAAATCTTTCTGACGATTGACCCAGCGACACTTCACGCCGATCGATTCAAGTACTTCAATAATACGAAAAACTTCTTCGATACGAGCAAGCTTCTTTAGTGTGGTACGGCCACGATTGAGAAGTGCAGCGCAAAGCAGGGCTACGCCAGCATTCTTGGAAGAATTAATGGTAATGGAGCCACTGAGTGTTTTGCCACCATTGATACGATAAGACTGAAAAGAGGAGTCGCTGACGGCCAAAATCTGATGACCGAGCGCGGAGGAAATTTTCTTAATCATTTCGAGAGAAGTATTTTGGTCGCCTTTCTCAATACGATGAACAGCGGACTGAGAAGTGCCAATCATCTTCGCAAGTTCACCCTGAGTGATACCTTTTTCACGACGCAGATTGGTAATAATGGCGCCGATTTCTTCTTGGTAAGTTTTTTGTTTCATAAGAGCCTTTCCTAATAAACCATAAATATTATATCATGGATGGTATATTTTGAAAATAAAATAAGACCCCTAGACGAGGTCTTATTCGGAGAATTTTTCAGATTTTAGGCTTCTTTGACACCACAGACGACGTTATTAGCGTGAACCCAACCTTCGACAGAACCACCATCGAGGTATTGACCAGAGGTGGAAGCCACGCGCATGGTTTGACCTTGCTTAATGTAATCATAAATTGGGTCAGTAATCATGTATTCCTGATCGGTTGGACCAAAATCGTGCTCATTGACGTAATTGACGATTTTTTGCAATAAATCCGCAGAAAGAATATATTTGCTGACATTAATCAAGTTAGATGGAGCTTCTTCGACGGATGGTTTTTCAACCACATTAGTGAGTTTGCCGTCCTGAACTTCGAGCACACCATATTTATCAACTTTTTCTTTAGGGATTTCGACACCAAGAATAGCGGAGTCAGTTTCGGATTGAAGAGAATTAATCAGAGAAGTAGCAGCAGATTCGCCTTCTGGATTCCAGATGAAGTCATCACCCATATAGACAATCACTGGTTCATTGAGATTGTACTCCTCAGCAGCCATAGCAACAGGTACGGCGGTGCCATATTTACTATTAGCGTCTTGAGCAATGTAATGAATCTTAACGTGCTCTGGGAGAGTCTTCGTAAGAGCCACGCGGTCACCCTTACCACGCGAGATTAGATAATCGTTAAGTATAATATTATCTGAGTAAAATTCACGAACTTGGCAAGGTTCGGTATTACTAACCACCATATAAATATCGGTAACGCCTGCCTCGATGAGCTCTTGAACGGAGTAGTCGACAAGTGGGCGGTTGCCAACTGGTAACATGGATTTTTCAATAACTTTAGTAATCGGTAGACGACGGGTACCCCATCCGGCCACAGGAATAATGGCTTTGGTAATTTTCTGCATTTTTTCTCCTTTTCTGCATTATACCATATTTTCCCCAGTGGTCGACTAGGGACGGTTATTTTAGCTCAATCAATGAGTCGCGCCAATACTCAGAATACTCGCTAATTAAGAGGTCAGCGACAGTAGCAGCGATGTTAGTTAGGCCGGCATCAGGCAAATTTCTTAACTGATAGTGTTGGCTATACTCGGTATTATCATAAAAATAACAGGGGACGAGATTAGTAGTATGAGAGGTTTTAGCTTGATGGGTGGAGATATCGAAAAGTTCCTCGGCATTACCGTGATCAGCGGTAATTAACATCATACCGCCTAGTTCATCAACCTTTTTCGCGAGGCGCTGAAGTTGTAAATCTATGGCTTCCATAGCAACCACAGTCGGTTCAAGCTCACCGAAGTGTCCCACCATATCGCCACCGGCAAAATTAATTCGAACAAAATCAAATTCAGACATTTTTTCAATTACAGCGTCGGTAATTTCCGCGGACTTCATCCAAGGACGCTCGTCGTAGGGACGCGTATCGGATTTAATTTCAAGAAATTCTTCACCTGGCAGAGGTTCATAACTATTGCCGTTAAAATAATAGGTGATGTGGCCAAACTTGGCAGTTTCAGAACAGGCTAGCTGAGTAAGATTTTTGGACGCTAGATATTCGTGTAAGGTATGATGAATTTCGACTGGAGCAACTAAAGTGTGTTCTGGAAAATGATGATCAACATCATACTCGGTGAGGCTGGCAAAGTAAACCGGAAGTTTCTGATTCTGCTCAGTGCCACGATTGAAGCCTTGAAAATCATCGAGACAGAAAGCTTCAGCGATTTCAAGGGCACGGTCGGCACGGAAATCAAAGTAGATGAAGCTATCATGCGGCTGGACTAGGCCAATCGGATGCTTCGCCTCATCCGTCACCACGAAAGCTGGAAGATATTGATCTTGGAGACTAGGTTCGGATTCACGAAAATATTTAATTGCCGTATCTGCAGAATTAAAGTAATGAGCGGCCTGACCATGGACTAAGGCCTGCCAGCCACGTTCCACGATTGACCAGTCAGTTTGATAGCGGTCAGCAATGAAGACCATACGGCCACCGCCAGAGGCAATCTGAATATCGACGTCGAACTTGGCTTTGATTTCTGCGACCGCTTGATTAAACCTGGCGAGATATTTTTCAGCCGACTGCGGAGCGACATCGCGACCATCGAAGACCGCGTGCACGCGCATGGTTTTGATACCAGATTCGGCAGCGCGTCTTAACATGGCAAATAGATGAGATAACTCACTATGTACACCACCATCAGAGAAAATTCCGGAAAAATGGAGGGTGGACTGGTGAGTTTTGAGATTTTCGATAGTCCCCTGCCAAGCGCTGGATTGCCAGATTTCACCAGTAGCAAAAGCTTGATTGATTTTAGCGATGCCCTGCTTGATAATCTGACCGCTACCGAGCGCATTATGGCCAACTTCGGAGTTACCCATTTGACCAGCCAAGATACCAACCGCTTCACCGGAAGCTTGGAGAGCTAACTTAGGATAATTTTGCTCTAATTGATGCAAAAATTCTGTGTAGGCTAGCGCCACGGCGTTACCTTCGATTTCCTGACGGATACCCACCCCGTCCATCACCACGAGAACAACTGGACCGGTATAATTTTTATTTGATTTTGCTTGCATGACTCACCCTTTTTAATTTTTAATTAATGCGTTTGATTTTCGGCAGCAGAAGCCAGGACGTTTTCGAATAGGACACCAATAGTAAGTGGACCTACGCCACCAATTTTTGGAGTAATAGCAGAAATATCGGTACGCGCGCGAATTTCATCATTAATATCACCGAGAATCACTCCACCTTCACTAGCGGTACCAGCATCGACAATCACAGTTCCCTCGCGAATCATTTCAGAAGTAATGAGATGAGGATTACCTGTGGCGGTAATAATCACATCGTGATTTTTGAGTTCGGAAAAATCTGAACCACGATGAAAAACTGATACGCGAAGATTAGAATTCGTGAACATACGAATGAGCGGTTCACCCACCAAACGCCCACGACCGACAATGGCGATAGATTTATTGTTCAGTTCGATACCGTAACCAGTGAGTAGCCAGTTAATCGCCGTAGCCGTAGCACTATCGAAGCGACTTTTACCAGTCAAACCATCGACGTCTTTTTCGGGAGCGATCAGGGAGACCAGCTCCTCAGTCCACTCGGGATTTTGCAAAGGAAGCTGCAAGATAATCGAGGAGACGGAGCTATCCTGATTAGCAGATTCGATAGCGGATTGAATAGCTTCCTTGGTAGGATTTACTACTTGGTCAATCACCTCGATTTCAATATCTTCCCCGTAGACTTTCTTGAGGCTAACATATTTTTCAATGACGGGATTGTTTGAATCACGAATAATGACTAATTTCGGACGGATTTTACGTGAGCGGAGAGCCTTTACCTGATGAGCTTGGCGCTCCTTAATAAATCCGACTAATTCACGACCATTTAATTCTTTGACCATGGAGCTCCTTATTTAATTTCGTCTGGTTCTTGTTCGATCTTTAAGCCGAATTTATCGAAGACAATTTTTGCGATTTCGGCACGAGCGGCGGCAAGGTCGGCGTAAGTTTCGGCAGATTCGTTAATTAAGATGAGTGCAGCTTTTTCACTGACTTTCATACCGTGGAAGACCTGACCTTTAAGACCAGCATGTTCGAGGAGCCAACCAGAGTTGACTAAGTTAGTGCGTTTCTCTGGAGAATCTGGACCGGCTTCTTTGGCATTGCGCCAAACTTCGATACCACGCGCCTCGGCCTCGTCAGCCTCCTCATCGGTGAGGTAAATATTCTTGAAGAAACTACCGGCACTGGCAATTTTTTCTGGATCTGGCAATTTAGAATTACGTACTTCGCGAACCATGCGGGCGATATTAGTTGGCGAAAAATCAGTTTCCTGATGTTCATCCACGTAGGCTTGCAAAGAACGGTAGAACGGTGGATTAAGTTGACCTTTTTTCAAACGAATGACGATGGAATAAATAAAGTAACGGCCCACGCTTTCGCCAGAATTGAAGATGGACTTGCGGTAGCTCATCTGCATATCTTTCGCAAGGATGGTTTTAAAAGTTTTCTCCTTCAAATCATAGACATCGGCAGAAACAATCACCTGAGTGACTTCCTGACCATAAGCGCCGATGTTCTGAACCGGAGAAGCGCCAGCGGTACCTGGAATACCAGCCATCGCTTCGATGCCTGAATAACCAAGAGTAGTGGTGAAATTGACTAGGGAATCCCAAATTTCACCACCATTAGCGCGGAAATAACCGTAACCTTCTTTTTCAGCTTCAGCTTTGACTTCAGCACCGTAAGCGGCTTCAATTTCCTCCTCTGAGAGCTGCGAGATGCCGAGAATACGATCGAGCAAGATCACACCTTGATAACCTTCGTCAGTAGCGAAGGTATTAGCACCGTTACCGAGGATAGTGACTGGAAGATTTTTTTCAGCGGCGAATTGATAGGCTTCTGGAATTTCATCTTTAGACTTGATCTCGATGACATATTTGGCTGGACCGCCAATACGCATGGTGACAAGATTTTTAATCGGGACATTTTCGGAAATTAACATTTATTCTCCTTGTTTTTTATTAAGTTTAACAATGGTCTAAAATTCAAAAATAACTAAATCATTACTTTTATTTTAACATAAACAAATCCCGACCTCTCATGTTAAAATAGATAAGTAATGTTTGAAATTCATGAAGTATTCAGGTTTGTAAGCTTCTGGTTTTTGATGTTCATTATCTATTCTTTTATCGGCTGGGTCTTCGAATGTATTTGGACCAGCATCGAACAGCGCAAACTGCAAAACCGTGGGTTTCTTTTCGGACCAATTTGTCCAATCTATGGCGTGGGAATGATTTCATTTTTAATCCTGACACAAGAGATTCATTTCGAATGGTATATTGAATTTTTTATTTTCGCCCTAATCTGTACGGTGATTGAATATATAACTAGTGTGGTAATGGAAAAAATCTTTCGGGTGCGTTGGTGGGACTATTCAGAGACCACACGTTTCAACCTAAACGGCCGAGTCTCACTCGAAACCTCACTCGGCTTTGGGTTAGGCGGCATGTTAATTAAATACGGCCTACATCCATTTATTTTACATTTGATTTCACCACTTTCCTGGCCAATGATTGAATCGATTAATGGAGTGCTGCTGACAATTTTAGTGATTGATATTATTTTTACGACAGTAGCCACCTTGAAATTGCGCGATAAATTCAGTGTAAAATTCGGTTCAACCAAAATTGACCTAACTTCTGAAATTAAAAAGCTGACCCGTGAATATTATTCACGTGCGGCTAGATTTAAGCGTCATATGACAAAAACAGCAATAGAAAATATCCAAAAAACTCAAGAAAATATTGGTAACAAAATCAATTCGATTACTAAACCGAAGAAGTAACTTTTGCAGACTGCCTGAAATTTTTGTAAAAAATCTTTTACTTTCAATTATTAGCTTAGAGCGATAAATTATTCTGAATTAAGATATTTCTCAAAATGCAAAAGATAATAAGTGGTAAAATCCTGACGAAATTTTCGACGCAACTCTTTGATGAAACTTGATTCCTTACCATCGACGGTGAGTAAAATTACCTGCTTTTTAGCACGAGTAAGGGCGACATAGAAGAGGCGACGTTCTTCATTGACCGAGGCCTGATCTAGACTTAATTCTTCTGCGATTTTAACTAGCTCAGTCTTAAGTGGCGGATCCTTGACTTGAGCAGGAAAACCAAGCTTAGATTCGCGATTATTGAGGAGGATTACATAGTCAGCTTCGAGGCCCTTAGATTGGTGCACAGTGAGAAAACGAATTTTTAGATCTGGCCGCGTTTGAAATTCTATACCATCTGGGGTTAACTTAAATTTACTACAGTGCACGAGACGGAACTGATCAATCTGAAAACGCCCAAGCAAAAGAATCGAACTGTCCCGTGGCAGAGATTCAAAATAATGCGTCAGGACTTCTAGGTCGAGCCGTTCTGAATCACCAGAGATCTCCACGACCGGCTCTAGTACGTCTTCTTTTTGGCTTTGAATTTGTTTTTGAATTTGGGTATGGTCTTGCATGATGAAGCTCGAACTTAGACCCGCAAGCGTGGGACCAAAACGATAGGTTTTCGAAATGCGATGCAAGGAAAAATCACCCCAAAATCGACGGAAATTCAAGGTAAAGTCGACGCGACTGCCACTAAAACCATAAATTGCCTGCCAATCATCACCCACCGCAAAAAGATTCGCCTGCGAAGATTCAAGAAGGAGGCGTAAAAATTCCTGACGGAGTGCCGAAAGATCCTGATATTCGTCAACGATAATATAGCGAAACCGAGTTTTAATCTGGCCAGAACGAAGATTTTGAATCGCTAATTTGATTAGCCCAGAAAAGGTGGTCTGATGTTTTTCTAAGAGACTGGATAATTCCCTTTGATATTGCTCGAAGACTGTAAGAAATAATTTACGGTATTCCTCTGAGGAAAATTTACTATCAATCTGCGTTACGGTTTCGGATTCCAATTCATGCAGGTCGAGAAATTCGCGAATAATTGATTCCGGAGTAGCCTCATCATTGGAGTCAGAGCTAGGACCATCAACTGGATCTGTCTTGTCTGCGACCACGGAGAAATCTGACCAGAGGCTGCGAAGTAATTTCAAAGCTAAGCTATGAAAAGTCTCAATTGTGATATTAGGAGGCGGAGATTTTCCGAGCAAAATTTGCTCCGCAAACGTCTGATAGTATTCGCGCAAGAAACGTTCTCTGAGTTCCGTCGCCGAGTCATGAGTGAAAGATAAGACTAGAATTTCTGGTGGACTGACGAAACCGGATTGCAAGAGATAAAGAATTTTACCGAGAATGGTGGTAGTTTTGCCAGAACCAGCACCGGCCACGACTAGATTAAATCTGGCGGCGTCATAAATTGACTTGCGTTGCTCCATGTCGAGCGGATGATTCTCAACATGAAAATCTAGAGGCAGAGTATCGAGGGATTTACTACTAGATTGACGAGCGGAAAAACGCACTGATGAGATATTTGAAACATGGTCGACTTCGGATTTTTCTAATGTATTTTTGATTGTTGGGTTTTTTGGCATACTTGACTCCTTTTTTATTTAAGAGCCAAGATTATTTGAAAATTAATGAAATTGACTAAATATCGGCTTGCGGTTTTTGAAAATATAAAAAACACAAGGTGATTGATCAGTTTAATTAACAAAAAATCATAGCTCTCACTATGATCTAATCTTGTGGTGCCCGAAACAGGACTTGAACCTGCACCTAGAAGCTAGACTAGCACCTGAAGCTAGCGCGTCTGCCAATTCCGCCATTCGGGCTTGAGATAATTATACCCCAAACCCGACGGTTCGTGAACTAGAGATTTTATACTAGTTTAGTAATCTGGCCCGTAGAGGCATTAAATTCATCGCCGCGTTTATTAGTGTAAACAATTTCACCGGCAGCGTTTCTAGCCTGGCTATATTCGCCGAAATCAGATGGAGGATTGAAGACCTGAGCGGTGCCACCACTTCGTAAATTAATCGTAGACATGCGCTGGTTATCCATCTCTGCACTAACTAGTGACATCTTAGTTTTGTCAAAATTAGCAATAAGGTTTGCATCATTTAGCGCAGCAGAAGCCGTTTGGCTCACTACAGAGTCAAGGGAATTGGCGCCTTTTGCCCCAAGGATTTCAACTGCATCATCATTACCAACCTTAAGGAAGTTATCCATAGTCATATCACCATAGGCTTTATTTAGGCCAGCACTTCTTGTTGCCGCAATAGGCGATGAAGTTGGATCTCCATCACTCTTATCATAACTAGAATCCTGCAGATAACTAGTAAACTGATTATTTGCGATCTGTTGCTTATCTGCAAAACCCGGTAAGGTAACCGCGGCACTGGCAAGCTGAGTAAATGCACGGTTTGACACAGCCAAGCTAGTATCCTTACCTATATTACTTATGGCTTTACGCCCGGTCTTAGTAGCACCAAGAGCACGCGTGAGAGCTTCAATTTTAATATCATTTGCGTGCTTCTGTTCATCAGTCATAGTCTTATAATTAGCACCTAGCGCCTTCCTAAGATCGCTCTCCATAGTAGCTTCATTGACGCCATCAGTAGCAAGTTTGTTCATAATATTCTTCACTTCACCATCACGAAACTCTTTTTCAGCCGTCGCCTTTAGGTTTTCAAAACCGAGGCCCGACATATTACTTAGAGCACCACGTCCAGCTGAATCTGAGCCTGCCCGTAGCTTAGAGTCGCTATTGACGATACCTGCAGCAGCAGCCTGGCGTCGCATCTGTGCAATAGATAATTTTCCACCACCCGCCTTAATTTCATCAAACTTTCTCAAGTCCCTTTTGGCTCTAGCAACTGACTGGTCGGCTGCATAATTATTCTTTGCATTCTTGTAAAATTCTGACGCAGCAATAGCCCCACCAGCCATACTTGCACCCTTGAGAGCTCCACCACGCATCTTATCGAAGGCACCAGTGATAGCGCTGAGACCAGCAAGAGATTTGGAGGTCATAGACGGGATAGCGAAATAAGGAAGTACATTCAGAAGACCACCGACAATCATCATAAGTAGATCTGTGCTAGTACCGATAATAATCGAGGAAGCAAGAGCACCAGCAGAGGTCGCAAAGATAAACATCGGATAAAGCATCAGGAGTGCTTTGACAGTAGAAATATATTTCTTAGTTATCGCAGCAGTATTCGGTAAAGCATATAGGACCATCATGAGTGGAGCAAGTACAATTACCATAATGATAGCGGCTTGGCGAATAGTCAACATAATAAAACCGAAGAAAATTGAGATAAGCGAAGTAACAATAAACATTACGACTGGGAGAATGATAGCTGGTCCACCAATTAAGCCGGCAATAACAGCACCACCTGCAGCCGCTCCAGCTACTTGAGTAACTGCACCTGCAATAACAGAAATAGTAGCTGAGGCTCTAGTCGATGCATCGACATCCATACTATCAGCAGCCACCGATCTAATGAGGGCACCAATACCATTACCGGCAATTTGAGAAAGGTCGATTAGTACACCCATAATTAAATATGAGAAATTAACTAGGATCGCAGTAATAATAAGCTTTGGCAAGATTTTCTTAATATTGTAATTGGAGATACCAATATTGGTTACTTGAGAAAAAACTACCACGAGTAACATAATCACGAAACCGATATTGGCGATATTTCGGAAGGCAGACCAGGCTTTATAAATGGACGAATCTTGTTTAGAAAATTGTTCAATAATTGATGTATGCACCGTAGTTAATTTGGTGATATATCCAAGCAGACCACCAGCCGTAGCTGCACCATCAGCAATGGCTGGACAAAGCATCCAAGAGAGGAAGCCGCCGTTTTCTTGACAGTAGCTTTGCTTTTGCTCCGCTACGTTGGATTCCGTATCTATATAATCAGAATCTGTTACTTCTTCCCATTCCTGGTTTTCTTCTTCCGACGAAACGTTTAGTATTTCTAAACACTTATTCTTTTTTATTTCATCATTATCTTGACTTGATATTATAGATTTATATTTGTCATAAGTAATTCTTTGGACTTTTGTTAACCCATCCGACGTGTCGGCAAGTGTAGAGTATTTATCTACATACGCTTTCATTTGAGACAAGCATTCTTCCCCATCTCCTTTTTCGCTAGTATTATTAGTCTTTTGAATTTCCAGGCATCGTTCTTTTACTGCATTTTGATCTTCACCATTTTTTAAATCAGCAACAATTTTTTTATAGGATTGATATTTTATTTGTTCAACTTTAGTTAATTTAGATAAGCCATCAGGTGTATCACTAAGTAGGGCATATTTATCAACAATCATTTTTGCCGTAGAAATACAACTGTCTTCCGACAACTGCTTACTATTTTTAAAATTATTTGCATATAGTTGCGCATTGCTATTAATGATACTAACAAGATCCTTACATGTTTTTGGACTACCTTTAGCTCCATCCAAAGTCTGTGAAGGATAGGCGTATGTGACTGCACTTTCTGTTGATGGGGGGGGGCCGTCGGATGCCCCTACCTTTTTTACTGGATACACTTCCGAGACTCCGTTTTCTCCAACCAGTGAAATCGTATAATTATAAGTATTCTGTTCTTTTGACGGCAAAAAACTGTCTGCTACGCTACTAAACATCATACAGTCTTGTTCGTAGGCCATTAACGCGGCTGCATAGTCTAATGTTGGATTACTTACATTTTCACCTAGATTGTCAAATTTTTCAGCATATGGATTTGTTGCTGCCCATCTATCATAAAGTTCACGTAGGTAACCCAATCCAGACTTTCGGTCTTTTATATATTCACTTTCATCACTTTTCAAAGCGTCACCACATTTACCACCAAAACGTGGGGCTAATAATCCATTCTTATCGCCATTACAAATTAACGAATCTATCGATTTATCCTTAGTGAAAGTATCAGCAACCAATTTTGTTAAATTTACCCCACCGTTGCTCTCATAACAATATAATACCCCATCACTTTTCTTAGAGACTTCTGATTCTATTTTTGCGCCGGTCCTGACCTTAAGCACGATACCATCAGCCTTATTATTATCATGGGTCCCTCCATTAGAAAAAAAATTATCTTTAATTTTGGAATATGGAGAATAGAATAGTTGTTGATTGTTGTTGTCGGCGTGAATATTTTTAGTTTCATTGTTTTCGTAGAGTTTTTTAAATAATTCTTCATTATAAAGTGAATCACCAGGGGTATATTTATTGAATAAATCTTCCTGATAATTTAATGCGGAGTTTTCATAACAAAATTTGAATGCTGCCATAAGGTCCCGTTTATACACCGCCGAACTAGCAAGTCCATTAACTTTCTTAGGATCAACATTTTTATTTGCAAAAACACTTATTGTACTCGTTAAAACTATATTCAATATTATAATCAGAGTAAATAGAACACTTATGATTTTATAGTGGTATCTTTTCATGTTACCTCAACTCATTATTAATATTATCTACATATGTTACTAAGTTATTCATTTTGTCGTAATTTTCTATTTTGTAAACCATATTAAACATTACCTTAGATTTATTAAGATTATTAATATCATCAATAATTGAGTTTTTTATTCTCTCTTGATTGGTGCAATAATCTGAATATAAGAGCTGTCCTTTTTGATAGCTACACTCGTTTGATTCAATTAATTTCTGAATCTTCATTTTCTGATCAATTAGTTCTATGAAGCTTTGTATAAATTCTTGATATTCAGTTTTATTCTTATATTTATCA
>ERZ773203.510-NODE-510-length-21402-cov-19.789244_pt1 | contig 21402 bp, 15 predicted proteins | sample MGYA00580529_ERZ773203 | MGnify/ENA primary metagenome ERZ773203 (study PRJEB29015, sample SAMEA2738176) | human oral metagenome | biome: human oral; feature: human-associated habitat; material: saliva | place: China | collected 2177 ... | reverse complement strand
GGAACGACTATGTCTGGTGGCAGTTCGAGGACCGCAAGACCCTCAAGCGCATCAACGCACTCATCAAAGACATCCAAAGCAACGGAAACGAGGGTATTGGCAAACCTGAACCCCTCCGCTACGAGTTTTCGGGGTATTGGTCGCGCAGGATCGACTCACGTCACCGCCTGATCTACCAGATCAGCGACGACGGTAAAACCCTCTGGATTATCTCCTGCCGCTACCATTACGGCCAGTAGCTCCCGCGGTTTTAGAGCAGTGCGCTACCCAGGCGGCAGATGTTATCGATGTAGTGCTTGTACCAGGGAAGCGCTTCCCACTCTTCGATGGTGAGCAAACGAGACCGCGCAATGATGCGCTGATCGTTTTCCAAGAGAAGATCAACAAGATGCGAATCTTGGGCAAGCAGCATGACTTCGTAGTTCAAGCCAAAAGAACGGTAATCCATATTGGATGATCCGATAGCCGCAAGCTCCCCATCAACCACGACGTACTTCGAGTGCAGCATATTGGGCAGAGCGTAGAGGTGAACCTTTACCCCGGCTTTCAAGAGAAAACCGTAGTAGCTACGTTGCGCGTGCCCCACCAAGAACTGATCGAATTGCTCGGAAACATAGAGATGGACGTCAACCCCCGACATCGCCGCACTTGTCAATGCCGTCAGGAGTGGTTCATCCGGAATGAAGTACGGGCTGGCGATTGATACATGCGTATGCGCCTGCGAGATCATCGAAACGAACATCCGCAGGTTGGGTTCTGTCGGGTAAGCCGGCCCTGAGGGGATGATCTGCATCGGCTTGCCCGGGGTTGGCTCTGCCTGGTCAAGGTTAAGATCGTCGGCAGTCAGCTCTTCGCCCGAGGCGTAGTACCAGTCCGCCGCGAACACTGCCTCCATCTGGCGAACAATTTCGCCACGTACTTCAACCGACGTGTCGTGGTATTCAATCCCCGCTTTTTGATAAGCGGGAGTGTCATAGTCCGCGGCCACCATATTGTGTGAACCAATGAAACCGAGTTCACCGTCAATCAGTAGGAGTTTGCGGTGGTTCCGTAGGTCTGGCCGTCGAATTTGCCCCTTGAATAGATTGAAGGGAAGCATGATGTGCCATTGGATGCCGGATTCGTCCAAGACTCGGCAAAAGTCGCGCCAACCCGGAATTGTTCGCACCCCGTGATGATCCACCAGCAAACGCACGGTTACCCCGCGAGCGCAGGCACGAACCAGGGCTTTGTAGAGCGGATCAGTGGACTGATCCCATGAGGTTTGGAAGTACAGGACATTGACGTGGTGTTGCGCCCGATCGACCTCACGGGCCATTGTCTTGAAGGTCTCGTCGGTGTCATTAAAAAGTTGAACCACTTCTCCGCTGCTAACAGGGAAGGAAGTCTGCTTCCTATTGAGCTGCATTAACGAGGCCGTTCGCTCAGGCAGGCCACTGCTGCTTTCGTCATTTTCTGCCGATTCCTGCGGGTTTTCGCCATTACGAGGCGCGTTTGAGGTCCCTCCCAGAATGCCCTTCACCAATTGGTGTGCCTTCGGATCAGAGCGCAGAGACTTTCCCATTGCCCACCAAGATCCGAAGATCAGATAGAGCGGAACGCCAACAACTGGCCATAAGAAGATGAGCAAAAGCCACGCGGTTGACGTGGATGCACGCCTCCGCTTCGGGACTACGCCCAATGCAATCAGTCGGATCACTAATTCAAACGTGCCAACAAGGAACCACACCCACAGAGGCGGCTGATGCGTCAGAGGCGCGGGGAGAGGCATCGCAGTTACTCCTCATCCGATTCGACTCGAAGGAAGCCCCAACGAATTAAGGTGCGCACCTGCGGGAAGAGTTCATCCTGAAGCTGCCGGGAATCGCATTCCAATAGGGCTGCAAGAGCCCCGCAGATTTGACCAACGCTGAGCTCGCCATCTGAAGCACCAACCAAGGCACTCAAAGCAGTGGTCGAGGCAACCGATTGTCCAAGCCCGCCACCTTGGTGAAGAACCAAAGCGGAAGGATCTTGCGCTCCGGGCAGGAAATGTCGTTCTTCCGTCACATCGGACGCAAAGAACAGGTGAAGATCACTGAGATCATCGGGAAGCCGCAAGGATGCAAGCGCACGCTGGACATCTTCGCCGGATGGGGACTCTCCCCCTTCGAGTTCATCGCATTCACACACGCCCGGGCGCGGCGTATCGAGCTTTCGCAGGGCGACCATGCCCATGCCAATTTCGACGACTCCTGCCTGAACGAAGTCTTCAAGCCACTGGGCGTATTCGCGTTCGTAGTCTTCGCGCTGGTGCAATTGCTGACCGGAGTCACGAAGCCACATTTCAACGTAGTGAGCGGGATCAAGCCTGTCGCGCTGCACGATCCATGCGTCAACGGGAAGATCTTGAACCCACGAGCGCACGACACTCTCCCAGTCATCAGGGTGCCCCAATCGTCCGGGAATCTCCCAATTCGCAAGGAGTTGCACAACACCGCCGGGCTTGAGGTACTTCGGGCTTTCCCGGATCACTGTGCGCACCAGATGATCGCGGCTCATTCCGCCGTCGCGGTATTCCAAAACCCCTGAGCTTCGAAGCGAGTCTGGGGTGATGACAAAGGGCGGGTTCGAGGCAATCAGATCGAATTCTTCGCCTTCGACCGGTTCAAACAGAGAGCCTTTGCGAACATCCAATTCGACACCATTGAGTGCGGCATTGAAGCGCGTGATCTCACAGGCTCGCGACGACAGGTCGGTCGCAACGACGCGAGTAGCGTGTGTGGCCAAATACAAGGCTTGGATTCCGCATCCACACCCCAGGTCCAAGGCAGATTCGACAGGAGTTCGAAGTGTTGCCTTCAAGAGCGAGGTCGTTGCGCCGCCGATTCCCAGAACGTGGTCTGGGCGAATGGGTTCACCCGTCACGTCTTCACCCAGGTCCGACAGGATCCACCAGTTTTTGAGGCCGCCGTGAAGCTGTGCCGCGTGAGGACGCAGGTCGTAATTTGCTTTGAAAAGTTGCTGATCCGAGGGAAATTCCGCATCGAGTGCGGGAAAAATCAATCCCAGGTCGACCGCGCCGTGGACCCCAAGAGTGGGCAGAGCCTGCGCAAGAACATCCCCACTTTCCGCGCAGCCCAAGACAAAGAAGCGCGTCAACACAGCTGCCGCAGAGTCTTTCCGCTGAAGTTCGCGAAGTGCCGGAACCCGTTGATTGCGCATGAGCGCAGCGCGCGCCACCGGGCTAATCATGGTTTCCATCGCGTCAACGCTCCACCCGGCGCCACCGAGGTCTGCTGCCAAGCGGGCGATCAATCCCGGTTCCAATCCCGGCGTCGGACTGGGAAGAGTGTCAATCAGTGATTCCGTCATAGCATTACTTTCTCACGCCTGACCTGCATCTGCGTCGACTTATTCACGCAAGTTCTCAGGCACATATTCCCACGAGCTCCCCCACCGCGCAGGCCGTCCCAGTCGCCCATTAGAATGCCTGTGTCCCCAAGGAAAAGGATGAGTGGATGTCTGGCGGACTGGTAGCGTTATTGGATGATATTGCGACTCTGGCAAAAGCAACGGCTTCGTCTATTGACGATGTCGCATCGAGCGCAGTGAAGGTATCGGCCAAAGCGGTTGGCGTCGTCATCGACGACACCGCTGTTACTCCACAGTACGTCTCCGGGCTGTCCCCCAAGCGCGAGCTGCCGATTATCGGGAAAATCGCCAAGGCCTCGTTAATCAACAAGCTGGTCGTTATTCTGCCCGTCGCGCTGCTGCTCACGTGGTTTGCGCCGCAGGTCTTGCCCTTCCTCTTGATTGCGGGTGGTGCATACCTGTGTTTTGAGGGCGGAGAGAAGGTTCTCGAGGCCCTGCACTGGCTTCCCGAACACGAAGACTCAGCCGAAGATACGGCCCCTCAAAGCGCGGAAGACCTCGAAAAGAGCATCGTTTCTTCGGCCTCGCGCACAGACCTCATTCTTTCGGCGGAAATTATGCTGGTCTCTATGGACGGACTGAACTCCGAGTCCATGTCGATGAGGGTCGCGGTTCTGATCGCGGTCGCTTTCTTCATGACTTTCTTTGTCTACGGAATCGTTGCTGTCCTGGTACGAATGGATGATTTCGGGCTTCGCTTGGCCAAGGGCGCGACTCATCCGGACGATAATCGCCCCGGCCCCGGGGATAATATCGGCCGCGGGATTGTGCGCGTGATGCCCAAGGTTTTCAACGCAATCGGCGTCGTTGGAACGGTTGCGATGCTGTGGGTGGGCGGCCACTTGGTCATCGAAAACCTCGCGAAGGTGGGCGTCGGCTTCTTCCACAACGTGGTGTCGACCATCGAACACGCGCTCGCTTCGGGCGGCGGTTTCCTTGGCTGGCTTGTTGAGACCGCGTGTGCGGCAGTGTTTGGCATTGTGCTTGGCTCGCTGATCACCGGAGTTGTTGTTGGGGTGTCCCATCTTTTCCGCCGAGGCCGAGGCCACTGACCCTTTCCCCGCTCTCCTTTTGCGTGGCGCGTTGAGCGCTGAGTGAACTCGCCCACCTCTGCGCTCACACATAGGGACTTAAGTACTAGGCTTGGGGTATCAACCCCTAAGTGTAAGGAGAGCCCGATGAGCGTTTACACCCTTCCTGAACTTCCCTACGATTACGCGGCACTGGAGCCCCACATTTCTGCAAAGATCATGGAGCTGCACCACGACAAGCACCACGCCAACTACGTGGCCGGCGCAAACACCGCACTGGAAAAGCTGGAAGCAGCCCGCGAAGCCGGTGACTTTGCCGCGATCAACCTGTGGGAAAAGAACCTGGCCTTCAACCTGGGTGGCCACACCAACCACTCGATCTTCTGGACGAATATGACCGGTGACGGCGCCTCTCGCCCCGAAGGCAATCTGGCCGACGCGATCAACGAGTTCTTCGGCTCCTTCGAGAAGTTCCAGGCACAATTCGCCGCCGCAGCCCTCGGCCTGCAGGGATCCGGCTGGGCCGTTCTCGCATGGGACACCCTGGGCAAGCGTCTCGTGACCTACCAGCTGACCGATCAGCAGGGCAACATCCCCGTTGCAACTGTTCCGCTGCTCATGCTGGACATGTGGGAGCACGCCTTCTACCTGGATTACCTCAACGTCAAGGCCGACTACGTCAAGGCCTGGTGGAACGTTGTGAACTGGGAGAACGTCGCACAGCGTTTCGCAGCAGCCCTGTGATCACAGCTCGTTAGCTTCAAAGCTCGTGGCCCCCGCCTAAAGGCGGGGGCCACGGCATTCTCAACTGACGAGATTCAGAACTGACACACAGACACTATCCAAGACGAGTCTGAAGTTCTTGGTACTGGGCGAGCTTTTGCTGAACATCAGCGATGTAGCTGATCAGCATGACTTCATCAACGCGATGATTCCGCGCAAAGTTTGCAATCGTTTGAGCAACCTGATCGTAGGTGCCGATGATGATCGAGCGATCGCGTTGTGCCCATCGCAGTGCATCTTCTCGGTCTTCGGCGCTCATCTGCTCGGGTCGCTGGAATCGCACGGGACGTCCCAGTCGCAAACACATGCGGAAGCTCAATGCGGGAAGGGCCTGTTCTAGGGCTTCCGCTTCAGTTGCTGCAGCGCTCACCGCAAGCGCGGAAAGGGTCTGTCCTTGGCCTTCACTCAGGTTTTCGGGCAGGTGTGCGCGGTAGTGGTCCATGACCTCGGGCTGTTGCTGGCCGCTAAAGAACTGCGCGTAGGCGTAGTTCATGTTTCGAGTCCCCGCCCAGGCCGCGCTCTGGCCTGAAGAACCCAGCAACCACAGTTCAGGAAGCTCATCGGGGCGCGGGTAGACACCAACAGAGGCGTAGGGGTGCCCCTCCGGCAGGGTTCCTCGCATGAAAGCCAGAGTTTCATCAATCAAGGCATTGATCGACCCAGGATCAATCGTTGCTCCCTGATTGAGCGCGCGGGCGGAGATCATGTCACCGCCGGGGGCACGCCCCAATCCCATGTCGACGCGTCCGGGGAACAAGGTGGCAAGAGTGAAGAACTTTTCTGCCATCTGCAAGCTGCCCTGGTGCATGGCCATCACGCCGCCCGAACCAATGCGAATACGCGAGGTCCGATCCAGAAGGTGAGCCATCACCAGCTCGGGAGCAGAGGACATAAAGACCGGTGTGTTGTGGTGCTCTGCGATCCAGAAGCGATGGAAATCCAGTTCTTCCAGCCCGCGAGCCAAGGAGACCATGTCTTCCAGTGCCTGATGCGGAGTTGATCCGTCAAAAAGCGGAACTTGTTCCAGGGCTGAGAGGCGCATTGTTACCCTTCCGTTTCAAGAGATACCCGCTACTTAAACACGGTTATTCTTGAGGATATTCCGCTAGGAAGGAGCGCGCCGGCCGAGCGCTTGTCCGCGCAGAACTCAGCCATGCGTCACCCAGCCAACACCCCAACACTTACCTCAGCGGAAAGCGGCACCACGCCTCGGCGGAATCGCAGGCATGCCCAAGCCGACCACGCGGCGTCCCTCGCCATCAGAGGAACCGCCACCGGATCCGCACCCGCAACCACCGCAGGAGGGACCAGCGACGGCCTCGCCGCCCAGGTCTTCGGAATCGAAATCAATCCCGACCAACTGCAGCACGCCATCATCTTCACCATCGCGCTCGGTGGCATTGTGCTGTTGAACAGCGGTTGCCAGCATCAGCTTGATTCGGTTGAGCTGATTGACTTCCGAGGCACCCGGATCGTAGTCGACCGCGACAATGTTTGCTTGCGGGTAACGGTTGCGCAGCGCGCGGAACATGCCCTTTCCAACGATGTGGTTCGGTAGGCATGCAAATGGCTGTGCGCAGATGATATTCGGGCATCCGTGTTCGATCATGTCGACCATCTCGGCCGTCAAGTACCAGCCTTCGCCGGCCTGATTCCCGAGGCGTGCAATATCCTCCGAACGCGAGATCATCTCTTCGATATCGCGATGGGCTTCAAACTTCCCATTCGTCTCTTCGAAGGCGCGATGGACCGGAACCTCATACTTCTTGAGGAGCCACAGAGCCATGGGCAAGATCTTGCGCTGTTTGCCGTCGATCCCCAGGTTCTCGTAATCCCACTCCGCTGTCGCAACCGAATTGTGGAAGAACTGCATGAGGCCAGGAAGTTCCGCCTCACAGCCCTCAGCCTCGATGACGTCAACCGCGTGGTTATTCGCATCGGGGTGGAACTTCACAAGGATCTCTCCCACCAAACCAACGCGAGGCTTACGCGGAATATCACGCAATTCCAGAGCGTCAAACTCAGCGACGCAGCGCTTGATCAGCGTTGAATAGCGCAAGCGCCCTGTCAGGAGACCCGTCGGACCGACACGTCCCAAAGTCTCAGAGCGATCACTGACGACCCACTCGCGCACGATCTGATCCCAGCGACGGTACAGTTCCATCGCACTTCCGGGCACGGCCTCGTAAGGACGCACGCGAAGCAGCATGGACTGGATTGCGTCGCCGATGACGAAGGACTGAATTGCCTTGTGAATATGGCGAATTCCGATCTTGAAGCCGGGGTTGTCTTCCAATCCTTGAACGGAAAGCGCAATGACCGGGACCTGCGGATACCCCGCATCGCGCAGACCCTTACGCAACAGTGCGGCGTAGTTCGTTGCTCGGCACATTCCGCCGGTCTGCGTGATGCCGACTGCGGTCTTATCGGGATCTGCTCGACCCGATACGAATTCGTCGATCAACTGACCGATGACAACGATCGCCGGGTAGCAGGAGTCGTTGTTGACGTACTTCAGGCCCGTTTCCATGGTCTGGCGGCTGGTGTGCTCAAGGACTCGCACATTCAGCCCCGCACGCCTGAACAAGGGCTCGAGGAAACGGAAGTGGATCGGCGACATCTGCGGGGCAAGAATTTCGTATCCCGCATCGCGCATTTCCTCGGTGAAGACGGCTCGCGCTTCAATGTGTCCGGCCTTGACCTGCTCGGATTCTTCGCGCGCGGCAACAGATGCGGGGTCCTCGTGCACCGCGGTATCGATCGTTCCCGAGGCCATGGTTCCTCGCTCCGCAACCGCCGCTTCTAGGGACCGCAGGCGGATCTTTGCGGCGCCCAGGTTCGACACTTCGTCGATCTTGAGGACCGTGTGCACATCGCCTCGGCCCTCGAGGATTTCTTGAACCTGGTCGGCGGTGATTGCGTCAACGCCACAACCGAAGGAGTTGAGCTGGACCATCTCAAGGTCAGGTTCATCGCCCACGCGGGCAGCGGCCTCGTAGAGGCGCGAATGGTAGGACCACTGATCGCGCACGCGAAGAGGGCGCTCCAAGCGCTGGTCAATGATGGAGTCCTCTGTCAGAACAGCCATTCCCAGTCCAATGATGACCTCGGGAATACCGTGGTTAATTTCGGGATCGAGGTGGTAGGGGCGGCCCGCCAAGACGATTCCACGCACTCCGTGTTCGCGCATCCACTCGAGTGCTTCGCGGCCCTTTTCCTTGATTTCAGCCTTGACTGCTGCGTCTTCTTCCCACGCCTTATCCAGTGCGCGGGTCATTTCTTCAACGCTGATGTCGTAGCCATACTGCGCGAAGGTGCGCACGAGGTGTGCGGGTAGGTAGTCGCGGTTGCCGAAGTTGATGAAGGGACTGATGAACTTCACGCCCGGCTCATTCAGGCGTTCCATATTGTTGCGGATGACTTCGGGGTAGGTTGCAACGACCGGGCAGTTGAAGTTGTTATCCGCGTCGGTGAGCTTTTGCTCGAAATCAACGCAGGGGTACCAGATCGTTGTGATCCCCTTATCCAGCAGGGATTCGATGTGTCCGTGGACGAGCTTGGCCGGGTAGCACACGTTTTCGGAAGGGATCGATTCCATTCCCTGCTCGAATAGTTCGTGGTTGCTTCGCCCGGAGATCATCACGCGGAAACCGAGCTCGGTGAGCATCGTGAACCAGAAGGGGTAGTTTTCGTACATGCCCAGAACACGGGGAATACCGATGTCTCCGCGGAACGCCTTAGCTTCGGTGAGGCGTCGGTATCCAAAGATCCTCTTGTACTTCCAGTCGTAGAGGTTGGGTAGGTCCGACTTGCGTGGGACCTTTTCAAGGCTTGCCCCGCGCTCGCAACGGTTCCCCGATACGTGCCTTTCTCCGTTGGAGAAGGTCGAGATCGTCATCTGGCAGTGGTTTTGGCATAGGCGGCAGGTCTTGCGCGTGGTCTCGACTTGGAAGTCCTCGAGGTCTTCCACGCGAGCGAGTGTCGACTCACCTTCACCGCTGTCGTGCATGCGGGCAGTGAGCGCCGCGCCGTAAGCGCCCATGAGTCCGGCGATATCGGGGCGAACAACCTCGCGGCCGGTGAGCAGCTCGAATGCGCGAAGAACGGAGTCGTTGAGGAAGGTTCCGCCCTGGACAACGACGCGTTCACCCAAATCCGAGGGGTCCTTGAGCTTGATGACTTTGTAGAGGGCATTACGCACGACTGAGTAGGACAGACCGGCGCTGATATCGCGCACATCCGCGCCTTCTTTTTGCGCCTGCTTGACCGATGAATTCATGAAGACCGTGCAGCGCGTTCCCAAGTCCACGGGATTCGTTGATTCCATGGCCATCTGCGCGAAGTTTCGCACGTCGGTTCCCATGGTCTGCGCGAAGGTTTGCAGGAAGGACCCGCATCCCGAGGAACAGGCCTCGTTGACGGAAATTGAATCGACTGCGTGATCCTTGATCCGCAGGTATTTCATGTCCTGGCCGCCGATATCGATGACCGAGGTGACGCCGGGCTGGATGAATTCCGCGGCGCGATAGTGCGCCATTGTTTCGATTTCACCCTCGTCCATGGTCAGGGCCGCGGTGACCAAACCTTCGCCGTATCCGGTTGCGCAGGATCGACCAATCACGGTGCCTTCGGGCAGCTCCGAGCGAACGCGGCGGACGATGTTGACGGCCGCTGCGACGGGGTCACCTTCGTTGGAGGCATAGTGGGTGAAGACGATCCGGTCGTCTTCGTCGATGACGACGGCTTTGATGGTGGTTGAACCGGCGTCAATTCCGAGCCAGCAGCGCCCGCGAGCCTGAGAGAGATCGGCCTTGGGGATGACTTCTTGTGCGTGACGCTGGACGAATTCTTCTTTTTCTTCCGGGGTCGCGAAGAGGGGCCGCATGCGAGCGGATTCGGCTTCGACGTGTGCGGTGGCGAGGCGGTCGATCAGTTGCTCGAGCGCGTTTCCTTCTTCTTCGCCTCGTTTCTTTGCTTCTTTCGAGGCCAAGAGTGCGGCCCCGATAGCGACGTACAGTTGCGCGTTTTCCGGGGTGATGAAGGAGTCTGCCTTGGGGAGCAGAGTTTTGTAGGCCTCGCGTAGTTGAGGGAGGAAGTGCAGCGGGCCGCCAAGGAACATGACGTTTCCGCGGATGGGGCGACCGCAGGCAAGACCTGCAATGGTTTGGGTTGCGACCGCGCTGAAGATCGAGGCCGCAAGGTCCTCGTGAGCGGCGCCCTGGTTGATCAGTGGCTGGATATCCGATTTCGCGAAGACACCGCAGCGCGAGGCGATGGGGTAAAGCTGGGTGTGCGCTTCGGCCAGCGCGTTCAGTCCCGAGGCGTCGGTGTGGAGCAGGGTGGCCATCTGGTCAATGAAGGCTCCGGTTCCACCCGCACAGGTTCCATTCATGCGCTGTTCAGGGGTGGGGTGAAGGTAGGTGAGTTTTGCGTCTTCACCGCCCAATTCGATGACGACGTCGACTTCTGGGTGGAGCCGCTGGGTGGATTCTGTTCCCGCGATAACTTCCTGAACGAAGGGGATACCCATTGCGCGGGCTGTCGTCAGGCCGCCCGAGCCGGTAATCGCAGCTTGGACGACGAGTCCCGGGTAGATGTCCTCGATGTCTTCGAGGAGGTGTCCGAGTTCGGCGCGAACGTCTGCGTTGTGGCGGCGATAGTCGGAGAAGAGGATGCGATTGCCATCCAAGACAACGGCTTTGACCGTCGTTGACCCCACGTCAATACCAAGCTGGCACGGGTGATCGGGTGTGCTTTCGACGTGTAGACGCGAGCCTTCAATGATCTGCGTATCCATACTGCGAAACTATGACGCAGATTTCTAATTTCCAAACTGTTGAAATTAGACTGAGGACATGACTCAATCACGGGTGACAAAGGCACAAAAACAGGGAAAAGAGCCTTCGGATTCCCTGAAGGAGCTCTCAGAAGTTTCATCAGATGTTGAAATTTCTGAATTGAATAAAGAAACATCTCCTCTTTCAAAAATCCATCGAGGTCCCTCCGCTTCCCGCGGAGAAATAAAAAAACGCATCATCGAAGCCGCGCGCAGCGAGTTTGTCACCCGAGGCTACGACCACACGACGATGCGCTCGGTTGCCCGTAGCGCGGGCTGTGATCCTGCACTGATCACCTACTACTTCAACACCAAGCAAAAGCTCTTCCGCGCCTGCATGGATCTCCCCCTCGATCCGGCCTCGGAAATCATCGCACTCCTCATGCCAGGCCCCAAAGACGCGGCGCGACGCCTCGTGGATTACATCCTCGATCTGTATGAGCACACACTGACCTCAGAAACGCTCACCGCACTCATGCGCGCTCTCACCACCGACACCTCAACATCACAGCGTTTTCGCACCTACATGCGCACGGATGTCCTTGAGCAAGTGAGTGACTATTTGGCCACAGATCCCGCCGATGCGCGCCGCCTCGGGGAAATGCTTGAGCTCCTCTTGTCGATGCTCTACGGGGTCGTGACCATGCGCTACATCATTGCCTTGGAACCCCTGGCAAGCATGCCGCGCCAACGAATCCACGCCACCCTTACCCCATTTATCCAAGAGCGCATCGACGACATCTTCGATTCTCTTCTTCCGCAGTAAACTGCCATTTTTCGGCGTGCGCACGCCACAAGCGAGCACAGCTATTGGCACAATTGCACTATGACAACTCACGCCCCCACCGATGAAGAACGCGCTGCCTTTGTTGCCTCGCGACCCAAGCGTCGCTGGTGGCGAACACGTAGGAGCACAGCATCTGGCAGTGTCGGCGGAAGAGTCATGTACTTTGCTCGCAGCGCCAGCATCATCGACCCGGTCAGCAAGGCGCACTACCTAGAAGACACCGATCTTGCTCTCCGCACCGGATCGACGGTTGCGGTTTTTGATCCGCAGGCAGTGCGTAGGCGTTCAATCGCCCTTGCTCTGGCCGGGCTCCGCCCACTCGACGCGGGCTCAGTGTGGATGCCGGCGCGCAGCCGCAGCGTTCTGATTTCCCCGGACGAGGTTTTGATTCCGTCTCTGACGCTGTCCCAGAACCTTGTTATTCCCTGCGCCGCAATGGGCGAAATCGTCGATCCGGGTGAAATCCGCAGGCGGGCTGCACGACTTGGCGTTGATCTTGATCGAGTCGCGCGCGATGTCAGCGCTTGCGATCTCCTTAAGTTCCAGGTCCTTCGCGCACTGATCTACCGCGCAGATTTGGTAGTTGTCAGCGATTTCCCTATCCAGACCGAAGACGCGCCCTCCTTCGAGGATTTCTCCGAGGCCTGCGAGGTTCTTCGCGCCAGTGGCACGTGCGTCGTCTTCTTCACCGACAATCCCGAGGCCGCTGCCTTGGCTCAGCGTGTGCTCATCGTTGCCAATAGCACGATCGTCGCCGACGCTGCTGGCCTTGATGCGCACTTCATCCGCATGGCCTGCGATGCCATTAATGAGAATCCCAGCGCTTATCTCGGCCCCATTCCCCGCGCAGGCGAGCCGGTGACTTCCGATGCATCCGTACTCGCTTCGGAGGAAGACACCCCCGCCGACGATACCGAAGCACCCGCAGAGGAAAGTGCGTCCATCAATGTCACGCCCGCGGCCTCGGAAGGTGACGAAACCTCCGTTTCCGACACCGCGGATGGCGGGGAGGTTGAAGATCACGCCTCGGCAATGAGCAAAAAGGGCACAGCGACGCCGAATTGGCACCCGCTGACCACCCGCGTCATACGTACAGCGGACTCCCCCTTACCCACTCCCCTGCCTTCGCAGTGGGAAGAGAACCCGGAAACTGCGGAGATCGCGTTAGCTGCAATCGAGCAGGCACGCCGCTTCCATCGCATCGAGCAGGCTCGCGCTTCGCTGGGCGATGAGCTCAAGGAGCAGCTCAACGAGGACCTGCCCACTGCCGCAGAAGCAAGCCCGGAAGAACGGGCGTTGATTGAGCATGCGCAAAAGATTTTGGGGGAGCTGCCTGGATCGGTCATCCCTGATAGCGAGGTTTCAACGGCCGAGGGTGAGTAACTCGCGACTTTGAGTCCTACTCGCGGCTAATTCGTGTCAAAATGAGAGGGTGACTGCACTTCGGTGCCCATCTTCATAGGAAGCGATGCAGGTATGAGCAACGACCATCCCTCATTTGGGCAGGCTCCCTCCGGGTCTCAGCCTCCCAGCATTGGCGAGCTTTTTGGCCGCATGACGGGGCAGATTTCGTCATTGATTCGCGGAGAAATTGCACTGGCAAAGACTCAGGCAATGACGTTCCTGAACTACACGAAGGCAGGGATCGGTGCGTTGGCCGTTGCTGGCGTTCTTGCACTCTACGGTCTGGGCTGGATGTTCCACAGCATTGAGCTGGCTCTGGCCTTAGTTCTTCCCGCATGGGCGGCATCCTTGATCGTATGTGGCGGAATTTTCTTCTTCGTCTTGATCCTTGCGCTTGTTGGAGTTTCACAGCTCAAGAAGTCGCGCGCACATGTTCCCCATCCTCAAGATGGCTTGAAGGAAAGCATGGATGCCTTGAAGAAGGGAGCTCACAAAGATGAGCAATGATCAGCAGGCACTAACTCCCGCCCCCAGCGCCGCAGAAATCGAGGCGCAGCTTCGGGCAACCCGCGAAGAGCTGACGCAGACCGTCGATCAGCTTGTTGGCCAACTTCAGCCTTCCTACCAGATCGAGCAGGCCAAGAATAAGGCTCGCCTCAAGGTCGAAGAGCTCAAAGTGCGCGCCCGTTTGATCACCGAGCAAGCCCGCGAAGGCGATCCTGAAGCTCTCAAGACTCTGGGAATTGTTGCGTGCTCCACGGCTGCAGTTGTCGGTCTTGTCGCATGGCGAGTCATTTCGCGTATCAAGAGGTCTCGCGCAAGCTTCTAGCGCTGAGCGCGTAATTTTGGCTCCACCTAGCACTTCAGGTGGGGATCGGGCATCGTTTTTAGGTATGATGTTCCCACGAAACATTTTGAACACCTAGGGCACCGCTTGTGCGGACCCGACCGACGTAGAGGGGGTCGACGCCATGGGGCGCGGCCGTCAAAAGGCCAAGCAGACGAAAGTCGCACGAAAGCTGAAGTATTTCAGCCCTGACACCGACCTGGATGCACTCCAAAGGGAGCTTGCAGCCGGGCATGAGGCGCATAGCGAAGAGCAGCAGACAGACGAAGATGATTTGTACGCGCGCTACGCGGATTACGCCGAAGATGACCAGTCTGCAGATGATGATCATTGGGATGACGAAGATTACTGGACGTCCCCTTCCTCGCAATCGCGAAAGTAGCCGAGCTCTTCCGCTTTAAGACATACGGAAATGCCGTCAGACGGGTTTGCTATACCCTTCTGACGGCTTTCTTCTATGTGGCATAGGTAGGGGAGCCAAGTCTTGCGCTTATAAGCCTCTAAAGGCTTGAAGGAGCATCAGCACACTCTTTACCCGGATAAAACACAGTCCCGGTGGCGAATTGTCGCCACCGGGACCAGTGCGTTAGAGCGTCAGCTCGCTAGATGGTCAGCCCATCCTGCGACGCGATGCGACTGCCGCACCACCGGCAAGGAGAGCGGCTAGGCCAGCTCCCAGGAGGATTCCGCTGTCTGCGCCGGTCTTTGCCAGAGGAGACTTGGGATTCTTCGGCTTATCGGGAGTGCTCGGCGGAACCGCGGGAGGATTCGACTCTGAGGGTGCCGGAGGTACCGAGGCAGTGGTCGACGTTGAGGGGCTCGGCGTCGTCGAAGTGGACGGCGAAGGCGTGGGCGTCGTGCTCACTGCAGGAGTCGGGGTAGTCGTAGACGGGGTCGGCACCGGGGTGGTGGTGCTCGGGGTCGGCACCGGGGTGGTCGTCGACGGAGTCGGTGCAGGCGTCGTTGTGGAAGGCGTCGGCACCGGAGTGGTCGTGGACGGAGTGGGCACCGGGGTGGTGGTGCTCGGGGTCGGAACCGGAGTGGTCGTCGACGGAGTCGGAGACGGGGTTGGCGTCGTCGTCGAAGGTGTCGGCGAAGGCGTCGGTGTCGTGGTGGACGGTGTCGGCGAAGGCGTCGGCTTCGGCTTGGTCACGTTCGTCACCGTTGCGGTGTAATCCTTTTCAGGATTAATCGTCAGGGTTGCAGTCTTCTTGTCTGCACCCAAGGTCACGCCCTCGGCCTGGTCAAAGACACCAGAGGTTGCGTTATCCCACAGAACACTTGCATCGGGAAGGTTCTTTTCCTTGATGCTGACCTTTGTTCCGATGGGCAGCTTGTCCGGGTAGGTGTAGGTCTGTCCCTTCTTAACAGTGACCGTTTCAGTCCTGTCAACACCGGGGCCCTTCAGGGTGACCTCGAAAGTGAAGTCCGGGTTCTCGGTCAGCGCTGCGGCAGAATCATCGACCTTCTTCGCAATGGAGAAGACCTGACGTGCCGCTGCACCTGCATCTGCACCCAGGACGACGTCCTGAGCAGAGACCATGCGGGTTTCCATGTCATTCGCAGTGATAGTCGCGGTGTTCCAGTAGTGGCCGGAAACAACCTCGGGGGTGTGACCGTACAGAACAATGATCGCGAACTTATTTGCGGGAACCTCGGGAAGCTTGATTTCCAGCTTGTTCGCCGAGCAGCTGATGGTCGCGTTCTGACGAATTGCTCCGCCAGACACATCCGGCCCGTTGTAGCCGTTAGCGACCGAGTCGACGAGCTTGAGATTGGCTTCGTTGTTCTTCAACAGCGGTTCAAGGTCATCGCAGTTGAAGTCCCACTTCGTGTCTTCGGAGTTGTCAACAACGCTGACGTTCTTCAGACCGGTGTCGCCACCGGGAACCGTGATACGCCACGCAAGCGTGCGGTTCCTGTTGTACACGTTGAAGAGCCAGCCGTCCTTGCGGAAGTCCACACCAACGCCGATGCCCGGCTGGATATCGACGTCAACCGACTTCGTCTCAGTGAGCTTGAAAGGCTGCTTCTTACCAACCTCATTCTTTGACAGGGTCAGCTGTGCGGTGGTGATCACCCAACCGTCCCAAGAGGCTGCGCCTTCGGCCGCATCATTGAAGACGACCTTGACGTTACCATCCTGATCCCAGGTGCCACAGCCAATGACTGTGCCCGTCGACGACTTCACGTCGAAGTTGAAGGGCATGATCGGCTTAGCTGACTGAGTCGAAACCTTGTACTGGAAGTACTCGCCGGCGTGAACCTTCGAGCTGGTCGACCACTTCACCTTGAAACCAACGGTCGCTGCGACAGTGAAACTTGTCTTCGGGGTGCCGTTTTGATCGGTCAGCTCAGGATCACTGATCGTCATGTTGGACGTGATATTGGTTGTGGGCGCGGGGCAGCTTGCTGCAACCGCGGCGGGGGCGTGATCGGAAAGAACCTCAACAGCCCCGATACCACCAACCGCTAGTGTCAGTGCTGCAAGTGCTGACACAGCGCGTTTCGTGCGTAGGTTTGACACAGTCAAAACTCCATAATTCACGAGTGAATAAATACTCTTAAAGAATACAGCACCTGCGCACAAATTTCATAGGCTTTTTTCAGACGAACTAGCTGTCACCAGCACTAATACTATCATCCAGCGAGACCAAAAAATCATCCTCATCAACCACGGCTCCGCCTGTAAGCACATAGATAATAGTTGCCGCGGACTCAATATCACGGATCGATCGCATCCGTTCCAAGCGCTCACTGCGTGTGACAATCGCCTCAGGAATCTGGACCTGTCCCTTCGGTAGCCACCGCAGTCGATACTCAATAACTGCCCCCTGCGCCCACTGTTCCCATCGCAGCACGTGGGGAGCACGCTCAACCTGGTGCGCCTCGATCATCATCATCGACTGATTGGCAATGGGAGCCAGCAGCGCATATCCATCAACTACCTGCTCCGCGGCCTCCGCACGCTCACGGTCACGAGCCAGCGCCTCGCGCAATTCATCACTGAGCTCGGGAGCCACCGAACGAAGCTCCCTCTCTGCTGCGGCTTCCCGACGTGTCTGAGGAGGCGCCTCCTGACCAATGAGCTCACGCGAATCAATGATCTCGGGGAAGGCAGAAGACAAGGCCTCGGCAAGCTGAGCAGGACCCAGCCAGCGCGGCGTGTAGACCGCCAAGGACACCGCAGAATCGGGATCGGGCTGAATAATGCGGCCACTGCCCGCGATGCGCAGCGCACCCGCAAGGCGACGAGCCATCCGCTCCAGCACAAGTAAAACCTGGTATTCGGTACCGAAAGGCAGTCCCTCAGGGAAGGCTTCAGCCCAGCGATCGCTGCCGCGCAATTCCTCGGGAACGCGCGCGCCTCGCATCGGCTCGCACTCCAAAACCCACGCGCTGGTCAGATCCGCACCCAAGCCAAGTTCGCCTCGAACATTAACGGGAAGAGACCAGGGGCCGGACAACTCCGCTCCCCCGCGAAGGTGCAAGCGTCCGGGAGCTACCCAGTGGGCCTCGTCCCAAGCGGAAACGGCAAGAGCCTCAAGCTCATCATCCTCAACGGAAGCGCCCACGCAGAAAAGGTGGTGATCCTGAGCAAGCTCAAGGGGCAGCGGCAAAATCTCACGCTCGCCCGCCGACGCCCCCATAGATACGCGTGCCACGTGATCATCGATGCGAATTTCGCCGGTATCGTTCACACGCAGCGCAGTATCGAAAGCACGCAGCCCACCGACCGAAGTCATCGAGGTCTGTGTCAAAGGATGCGAAGCAGTCTCACTCAGCGAGGATTCTCCACCGCCGCGCGCCGAATCATGCGCTTCCCCAGCGGGAACCGCGTCCATTCGTTCGCGAAACGACCGACGACGAGGCGGCAGAGAGGCTTCCTGTCCCACGGTTAGCGCTCGATACGTGTACGAGTGAAACGCAGGTGCGTGCGCGAGGGCGTGGGGCCGCGCTGTCCCTGGTAGTGCGAGCCGAGGCCCTCACTTCCGTAGGGGTGCTCGGCGGGAGAAGACAGGTCGAAGAAGCACAGCTGGCCGATCTTCATTCCCGGGTAGAGGAGGATCGGCATGGTCGCAGTATTCGATAGCTCCAAGGTCACGTGGCCTGAGAAGCCGGGATCGATGAAGCCAGCAGTTGAGTGAGTGAGAAGGCCCAGGCGCCCAAGCGAAGACTTGCCTTCCAAGCGCGCGGCAATATCGTCGCCTAGGGTGACCAATTCGTAGGTCGCGCCCAGCACGAATTCGCCGGGGTGAAGGACGAAGGGATCATCCGGCCCCACATCGACACTGTGGGTGAGGTCGGATTGGTCGGCCGCGGGGTCGATTACCGAGTAGCGATGGTTGTCAAAAAGCCGAAAAAGCCGATCCAAGCGCACGTCAATACTTGCGGGTTGAATCAGAGAGCGGTCCAGCGGATCCAGTTGGATTCGTCCGCTATCAAGGCTTGCCGAAATATCGCGATCACTGAGCAGCATGGTGCCATTCTCGCACAGTTTCGGCTGCCTATTGTGCCTCGGCGGACGCGTTTGCTGACCGCTAAGCTACCTCTTGTGCCGACCCCAAATTACGAGATGCTTCGCGCCCCGATCCTCGCGTGGTACGAGCTCCATCGCCGCGAACTCCCCATGCGCGCGAGCGACGTCTCACCGTGGGGAACCTTGGTCTTTGAGGTGATGAGCCAGCAAACCCCGATCCCGCGCGTGCAGCCAATTTGGGAGCGGTGGATGAGGCTGTGGCCGACTCCTGCGGATTTCGCTGCCGCTTCCCCTGCCGAGGCCTTGGTCGAGTGGGCACACCTGGGCTATCCCTCGCGGGCACTGCGGCTTCGCGAGTGCGCGCAGGTGATTGTGCGCGAGTGGGGTGGCGAAGTTCCCGATAGCTACGAGGCCCTGCTGGCCTTGCCTGGGATCGGCCCCTACACCGCGAGCGCTCTTGCTTCCTTCCAATTCCACGAGCGCATCCCCGTCCTTGATACGAATATTCGCCGAGTTTTTGCGCGCGTGCGTGACGGGGTGGAGTTTGCTCGGCGCAGTACGCCTTCTCGCGCTGAGTTTGCGGCCGCAGTTGACTGGTTGCCCGAAAATGGTGCGGATTGCGCCCGTTGGAATGTGGCGATCATGGAGTTTGGAGCGCTCGTGTGCACGCAGCGCTCCCCCAAGTGCGAGGGTTGTCCACTGCGCAAGGACTGCACATGGGCAAAGGTCGGTTTCCCGCCTGCCGAGGTGCGGCCTCGTGGGCAAAGTTGGAAGGGGACGGACCGCCAAGCCCGCGGCCGGGTAATGGCGGCGCTGCGGCGCTCTCCCGAGGGAATCTCCATTGACGAGGCCGTGGCCGCGGCGCGCTTGGAGGGCGCGGATCCCGAGCAGGCGCCTCGGGTCATTGAGGCACTGATCAGCGATGGCCTGGTTGCCGAAGATTCGACAACCAGGCGCATCACACTTCCTCGGGAGTGAGGAAGAAGGGAGGCCTTGGAGGGGAGGCCTATCCCTTCACGGCTCCAGCCAAGGCGAAGCTTCCTCCCGAGACCTTTTGCATGATCGCGTAGAGGATTAACGCCGGGCTGGAGTAGATCACAGCGAAGGCGGCCAGTTTTCCGTAGACGACCGCGCCGTGGGTACCAAAGAATTGGTAGATGGCGACGGCTGCGGGCTGGATGTCCGGGTCGGTCGTGAGGATGAAGGGGACGAAGAAGTTCCCCCAGGTCGCGGTGAAGATGAAGATGAAGACCACCAAGAGGCCCGGCTTCATCAGCGGTAGGACGATGGTGCGCAGTGCTTTGAGCGCGCTGGCGCCGTCGACCCAGGCCGCTTCTTCGAGGGATACGGGGACGGAGTCCATGAAGTTTTTGAGCATCCACACTGCCATGGGCAGGGAGGTTGCGGTCATGAAGCAGATAATCCCCGGGATTGAATCGATCAAATCCATGCTGACGAAGAGCGAATACACGGGAACCATGAGCGCCGTGATGGGAAGGCAGGTTCCAAAAAGGATCGTGTACATGAATCCACGCGCGAAACGGCTCTTGTAGCGAGAAAGCGGATAAGCCGCGAGCGCACCAACGAAGACGGTCAAAATGGCGGTGCCGAAGGAGAGAATCGCAGAGTTCCACAGCGGCAGCCACGTGCGATCAAATGTCGCAATATCCGAGTAATTCGAGGTCGTGAAGTGCTCGGGGACGCTTAAGGACACCGTCGCTGTCGGATTGAAAGATGCGAAGAGAACCCAGGCCAGTGGAACGACAAAGGAGATGCCGATCAGGGCAAGGATGGTGCTCGAAATCAGACGGACGGTCTTTTCTCGCGGATGAGCGACGGAGGGGATTTCTTTGCGCTGCGTAGCCATTAGTCCACCTCCGGCTTGAGAGCGCGGATGTAGACCAGAGCAAAGAGTGCCCCCAGAACAATGGTTACGGTCGCAATAGCCGTTCCGTAGCCAATCAGGGAGTTCTTAAAGGCTTCTTGGTAAGCCATGACCGGGAGAGTCGTTGATTGAGTGCCCGGGCCACCACCCGTCATAACCCAGAGAAGCGTGAAGACGCCAAGTGTCTGAAGGGTTGTCAACAGAAGGTTGGTTGAGATAGACCCCTTGATCATTGGCAGGGTCACGAAACAGAATCGCTGCCAGCCTCGGGCGCCGTCAACCTTCGCTGCTTCTTGAATCTCAGGTGGAACTTCGGCCAGTGCAGCGGAGTAGACCATCATCGAGAAGGCTGTTCCGCGCCAGATATTCGCCATGATCACAGAGAACATGGGGAAGGTCAGCAGCCAGGTTGTTCCGCCGAGGCCGATGTAGCTCAGCAGCGTGTTCAGCGTTCCGTCGGTGGAGAAGAAAGCGTAGAGCGCAAAGGCTGCGACAATCTCCGGCATGACCCATGCGATAACAACGACGCCACCGACCAGAGTAGAGAGAATCTTGGGGGCTTTGCTCATGAGCATGGCAAGGGCAAGTCCCAAGATATTTTGGCCGATCACCGCCGAGGCGACGACGAAGATGATCGTGAGGAGGACCGCTTTCCAGAATGCTCCGCTGGTCAGCAGATCCGCGTAGTTCTCGAGGCCGACAAATTCAGGATTTGCTGCTTTGTAGCCCGAGAGGGCGGCATTGGTCAAAGACCCATACACCGAATATGCAATGGGACCTACGAGGAACACCGCCATGAGGGCAACTGCTGGAAACAGAAGACCCATTCGGCCCGTCTGGCGGGCGGCGCGAGAAAGTAGTGTCTCGCGTCGCCCGCCAGGGGTCGCAGTGCTCTCGGTCCCCACACGAACCGAGGTGGACATGTTACTTCGCCG
>ERZ773203.504-NODE-504-length-21459-cov-7.311110_pt1 | contig 21459 bp, 24 predicted proteins | sample MGYA00580529_ERZ773203 | MGnify/ENA primary metagenome ERZ773203 (study PRJEB29015, sample SAMEA2738176) | human oral metagenome | biome: human oral; feature: human-associated habitat; material: saliva | place: China | collected 2177 ... | reverse complement strand
AATGGTGGACGATATTTTCCAAGGGGGAACGATTTTAGAAGACGTGATGGAGCGCCCAAGACGTGTGCGTAAGATTCATCGCCGCCTCAATATGTTCCTTGATTTGGTTCAAAGCGACCCAACATTAAAATCAACTTTACTTCCACTGGGCGACGGAGTGATTCTCATTCAAAAGCTCGAAGAAAAAGATTTTAAATATATTTTAGAAGAGTTGTAAATTAATCATGGAAATCCCCATGGAAAAGTTTTACAATAAGAAGGATGACAAAAGAAAGGAAGTTTTACAATGACAGATAAAGTGCGTGTACGTTATGCACCAAGTCCAACAGGGCACTTACACATCGGGAATGCCCGTACAGCTCTATTTAACTATTTATTCGCGAGACATTATGGTGGAGAGTTCATCATCCGTATCGAGGATACTGACCGCAAGAGAAATCTTGAACACGGTGAAGAAAGCCAATTAGAAAACTTAACATGGCTTGGAATGGATTGGGATGAAGGTCCAGACAAACCTGGCAAATACGGTCCATACCGTCAATCAGAACGTGAACACATTTATAATCCACTCATCGAGCAATTAATTGCCGAAGACAAAGCGTATAAATGCTACATGACAGAGGAAGAATTGGAAGCAGAACGTGAAGCGCAACGTGCTCGTGGCGAAATGCCGCACTATAGCGGTCAACACGCTCACTTAACACAAGAGCAACGTGACGCTTTTGAAGCAGAAGGACGCACTCCTGTTGTTCGTTTCCGTGTTCCAAAACAAGGAACTTACGTATTCGACGATATCGTTAAAGGCGAAATTTCATTCGAATCTACAAGTGTCGGTGGCGACTTCGTTATCTTAAAACGTGACGGAATGCCAACTTACAACTTCGCAGTAGCAGTGGATGACCACTTCATGGAAATCACTCACGTTTTACGTGGAGATGACCATATTGCGAACACTCCAAAACAATTAATGATTTACGAAGCATTCGGTTGGGAACCACCACGTTTCGGACATATGACATTAATCATTAACACGGAGACAGGCAAGAAATTATCAAAACGTGATGAATCAATTTTACAATTCATCGAACAATACAAAGACTTAGGTTACTTACCAGAAGCGATGTTCAATTTTATCGCGCTTCTAGGATGGTCTCCTCAAGGCGAACACGAAATCTTCAGCCGTGAAGAATTCATCGAAATCTTTGACGAAAAACGTCTTGGTAAATCTCCAGCTGCCTTCGATCCTAAGAAATTAGAATGGATTAACAACACATACGTGAAGAAAACTCCATTAGAAGAAGTGGCTGAAATGGCGATTGCTCAATTAAAAGAAGCAGGCGTTGTAGCAGACGAAATTTCTCCTGAAGAACATGCATGGTTAGTGAAATTAGTGGCTTTATACCACGACCAAATGAGCTACATGAATGAAATCGTTGAGTTATCAACTTTATTCTTCAGAAAAGACTTTGAAGTAGAAAATGACCAAGCGAAAGAAGTGCTTCAAGGCGAAACAGTTCCAACTGTATTGAACGCTTTTGTTGCGAAATTAGAATCAATGGAAACATTCGATGAACCAAGTATTCTTGCAGCGATTAAAGAGGTTCAAAAGGAAACTGGCGTGAAGGGTAAAAACTTGTTTATGCCAATTCGTGTGGCAACGAGCGGACAAACACACGGGCCGGAGATCGGCAAAACGATCGGATTGCTTGGAAGAGAACGCAGCATTGCACACGTGCAAGCCGCACTTGCTCTTATTAAATAAAAGCTAACAGAAAGGGTTAACGCAAACTGCGTTAACTCTTTTTTATTTATATTAATTTAAAACCATGGGCCTTCGGCCCGATATTCTCCAAAATCTTCGGATATCTTCATAATAGCGGTAATGGGGTACCGGTTCGAGCCTATGGTCTCTCACCTTCAAAGCCTCAAAGTAGGAGTACGGAATGAATTCCTTACTCCTACTAATTCGCATTTAATACGATTCCCCATTACTGCTATTATAGAATCCGAGATTTTTCCGAATATCAGGCCTCAGGGGGAAGGATAAATAAAAAGGTTAATCCTTTCTTGAAAAAGAGAGGCAACGGGTGTGTGCATGCCACGTTCTCTGGCGCGGGGAAGGGAGAATATGAGGTGTGTGCTTAGAATGCAAAAAGGTAAAGAAAAAACGGATGAGGGTTCATCCGTTTTGTTGTATTTTATGACAGAAGAAGGTGAGCGAGAGTAGGTCTGCGCTGCCTCCAGGGCTCAAGTTGCGCTCGATAAGGACGTTGTCGTAATCTTCGAGGCGGTTTACGAGTTGTGCTTCTGTGAGGGTTTGTGCTTCTTCAAATAATTGTTGTGCTTCTTTTTGCACTTGTTTATACGCATCGATTCCGCCGCGGTGAATAAGGTTTCCGTCTTCGACAAAGGTCATTAGATACAGAAGAAGGAGTAAGTCGCGGTGACGTGGAGTGTGCGTGTCTAGTGTGTTGTAATAGTCGAGGGCTTTTGCAAGGCTTGGGTAGCCTGTTGCTGCTTCGCCTCGAATGCCTGTGATGCCATGTTCGACGTAGAGTTTTTCACCGTAAGAGAGGTATTCTTTTTGGTCGAGGTTGGCAAAATCCACTTCGATGAGGTGGCGCGTCATTAGGTGGCAGTAGTGCAAGGCTTCTGGAATATTGCCGTTCGTATGAGCTGTAGCCCCTAAGACGAGGGCAAAGGAGAAGTTGGCTCCTTTATGGGTATTGATATTGTTAGTTGCGGCCATCATCGCGGCTTCGGCTTGTTTCCCAAGGGCGCGAAGCTCGTTGAATAAGTCGAGTGGAGTGCCGTTGTGGCGGCTTCCTGCTTCGGCGTAGGCCAGTAAATAAGGACGGAGCGCTTCGATGCTTTGATAGAAGGTATCCTTTGTCATGTCCTTATGAGCGCCGGTAGAAATGGGATCCACGAGGCCTGGTTTTGGCGCGAGATTCACTTCTTGGAGAAGGGCGTCTGTAGCCGCTTGTGCTAAAAACTCAGGATTAATCAATGTGTAATTTCTCCATTTGTTTCAAAATAAATTGTAATGAGCGATCTAAGTGCTCGTGTGTAATCAGCGTGATTTGTTCCACGTCGTTATTGAGCATCCCGCGATAGATGAGTTTGTGTTCCTCGAGTGCTTTTGTACGGCGTTCTGAAGAACGAATCGATAAGTCGCGGAAGTAAATAACGTATGTACGTAATTCAAATACGATTTCTTTTAGACGTGTCATTTGGCATTTTTCGTAGATGAAATCATTGAAAGTCGTGAAGTTTGCAAGTACTTCGTCGACTCTGTCTTCGTTGTTGAGACGTTCGCATTCTTCGAGGATACCGTTTAACTCTTCGAAGTCTTCTTTCGTCATGAGTTTCATCGCATTGATTGTTGCCAATGTGTCGAGTGATTTTCTAATTTCGTAAATTTCATGCGCGTCTTTAATCGAAATTCCTTTTACGATGACGCCAATCTTAGGGATATGCTCTACTAGGTGCTCTTTTGTTAATTCATTGAGAGCGTAGCGAATGGGTGTACGGCTGATGTTTAACTCAGTCGAGAATTCTTTCTCGTTAATACGCGTACCTGCAGGGATTTCTCCTAAGATAATCGTTTTACGAAATGCTTCGTAGAGCGAAATTTTAAGAGGTTTGTTTTGGGTAATATCTAAATTTTTCTTTACCGCTTGGATAATCGCTGACATAGTAGCCTCCTGGAAATTATTGTAAACATTAGAGATAGTATAAACGATAAAATGGTAAAATGCACAAAAAAAGACTTGTTAGGCTAGGCCTGAACAAGTCTTTTTCACAAATTCAATTGTTTAATTATTGTGGTAAGTATAATGGCATGTGACCCATTAATACGATTGTTACAACGAAGATTACGAAGATAACAGCTGCGTATTTAGCTGATTCTTTTTGCCATTCACCCATGTCTAATCCTGTTAGACGTAATAGTAAGTAGATGAACGCTACTAATGGGCTTAATAAGTGGAATGCTTGACCCATTAATGAAGCTAATGCCATTTGCATATCAGTGAATCCGTATTGACGTCCGATTTCAGCGAATGGAATTAATACTCCGTAGTAGAATCCGTCGTTTGTTAAGAAGAATGTACCAGGTACTGAGATAATCGCGATGATTAATGACCAGAATCCTGCTAATTGTTGAGGGATAACTTGAACGATACTTTGTGTTAAAGCTGTTGCCATTCCAGTTCCTTGGAATAATCCCATGAATACTCCGGCACCGAATACTAGTAATACTACTTGTACTGCGTCACCAGCGTTGTCCCCAATACGTTTAGATTGAGCTTTTAAGTCTGGGTAGTTGATCATTAAGGCTAAACCTGTACCAACTAAGAATAATACAACTGGTTTAACTTCGATTGAATCGATGAATGAACCAGCAACTAACCAACCGATTAATACGATTGTTAAGATAGCGTTGATTACGAAGTTTTGAGGACGACGTTTTTCTAATACTTCAGGATCAGAAATTGTAGTCAATTCGTTTAATTCTTCTTCAGATAATTCTTGGATACCTAAACGAGCACGTTCTTTTTTACCCATTGAGCGAGCAACAAAGAAGATTACGTAAAGTACTGAAAGAATCATACCTGGTGCTAAGTAACCTAGGATATCTGCTTCTACACCAAGAACTGACATCGCACGAGCAGTAGGTCCGCCCCATGGTAATAAGTTCATGATAGTGTTTTGTAAGATAACAAGAACCCCTAAGTTCATTAATTTCATGTCTAATTTTTTGTAAATTGGCACGAAAGCTGAGCAGCAGATTAATGTAGTTGTAGTTCCGTCACCGTTTAATGATACGGCAGCAGCTACGATAGCAGTAGCCATCAATACTTTCATTGGATCGCCTTTAGCGAAGCGAATCATTTTGTTAGTGATTGGATCGAATAATCCAGCGTCTAACATTGTAGAGAAGTAAAGGATTGCGAATAGAAGCATAACCCCTGTTTCAGCAGTTCCTTTCATCGCTGTTAATTTATCTTTTGAGTTATTCCCGAATAACCCTTGGCGAATTAATGTACCGATGTTAGCGTCTTGGACTTGACCTGTAGCAACTAAAATAATTGCGAAAACTAATGGAATTAATACTAAAGCTGTAAATGGTGACATTTTTTTCTTCATGATAACGTACATGAAAATAGCCATCATTACGTAAGCTGCAATTGTGATAACCATCATATCTTCCTTTCTTTATTAAAAAAATTGTTTTTTTAGTTGGAGAACCGTTCAGTCGCTAAAACCTGAAAGGGGGCTCCACGAACTCATTAGGTAGAATGAATTCGTTTACTTATAGCGATATCTTAAACAATATTTAATAAAAAAGATAGTGTTTTCATAGCGAAAAACAATAAAAGAACAGTTTGATGTGACAAATTGAGCATAAGTTTTATATCCTATTTATAATAAAACACTAAAAGAACAGGGAAAAATCCAGTTTCTAGTTTAGGAATCATAGTGTTTTCTGTATAATAATTGCATGTAGATTATGTTGGGAAGGGAGTGAAGGAATGGGAATTCTCCAACGATTATTTGGCAAGAAGAACTCTGAAGCAACGGAACACGCATCGACGCAGTCTGCACAGACAGAATCTGAATGGGAAAAATTAGAAGCTTTTGTACCGGTAGAAGCAGAAGAAGCTAAGCACGTCTCCATCATTGCAGCGGCGATTGCGGCATCAGATTATCCTGAAAGCCAATTTGTGGTCAAACGCGTCCTTAAACGCAACCCAGAAACCAAGATTATCTCGGTTATTGCCTCAGCGATTGCTGCAGGTGAATCAAATGACAGTCAGTGGGCTGTTAAAGAAATCTACCAAAAACGCAATTCATAATATATTTTAGGAGGAATGTTACGATATGTTACGTAAATTCAAAATCAAAGTAGACGGTCAAGAGTACCAAGTAGAAATGGAAGAAATCGGAGCAGTTGCGGCTTCTGCTCCTGTAGCACCAGTTGCACCAGCGGCTCCAGCTGCACCAGCAGTAGAGGCAGCTCCAGCTCCAGCAGCTCCTGTATCATCTACACCAGCAGGTGCAGACGCAATGCCATCTCCAATGCCTGGTAACATCTTACGTATTTTAGTAAACGTAGGGGACACAGTTACTGAAAACCAACCATTAATGATTTTAGAAGCAATGAAAATGGAAAACGAAATCGTTGCAGCTAAAGCAGGGGTTGTAGCAGGAATTCACGTTAAAGAAGGTCAAGTGGTAAACCCAGGAGACGCTTTAATTACAATCAACTAATTTTAATAACTTTCAAGGAGTGAAACAGTGGAAACATTAGTTCAAAATATAATGTCTATTACTGGCGGCCAAATCTTCATGATGCTTGTCGGTGCCCTATTAATGTACTTAGGGATTAAAAAAGAGTACGAACCAACATTATTAGTACCAATGGGATTAGGTACAATTTTAGTAAACTTCCCAGGGACTGGGGTTCTTGACCAAGTCGTTGGTGGACAACAACAACATGGGGTCCTACAAATCTTATTCGAAATCGGTATCGAAACTGAATTATTCCCATTATTAATCTTCATCGGTATCGGTGCGATGATCGACTTCGGTCCATTATTACAAAACCCATTCATGTTATTATTCGGTGCGGCAGCTCAATTCGGTATTTTCTTCGTAGTTGTTGTAGCAGTATTATTCGGATTTGACATCCGTGAAGCAGCTTCAATCGGTATCATCGGTGCGGCTGACGGTCCTACATCAATCTTCGTTGCGAACCAATTAGCCCCTCAATTACTTGGAGCGATTACGGTTGCGGCCTACTCATACATGGCTCTTGTTCCGATTATCCAACCAATCGCAATCAAGATGGTAACAACAAAAGCAGAACGTCGTATTCGTATGACATACCACGCTTCAGGCGTATCTAAATTAACTAAAATCTTGTTCCCAATCATTATCACAATTGTGGCAGGTTTCATTGCTCCAATTTCATTACCACTTGTTGGTTTCTTAATGTTTGGTAACTTATTACGTGAGTGTGGCGTTTTAGATAACTTATCTCAAGCGGCTCAAAACGAATTAGTAAACATTGTTTCTATTCTATTAGGGATTACAATCTCAGTTAAAATGCAAGCTGATTTATTCTTAAATGTTCAAACATTAATGATCATCTTGTTCGGTTTAGTAGCCTTCATCATGGACTCAATCGGTGGTGTAGTATTTGCTAAGATCTTGAACTTATTCCGTAGAAATAAAATCAACCCAATGATCGGAGCTGCAGGTATCTCTGCATTCCCAATGTCAAGTCGTGTTATCCAAAAAATGGCGACAGACGAAGATCCTCAAAACTTCATCTTAATGTACGCTGTTGGAGCTAACGTTTCTGGACAAATCGCTTCTGTTATTGCTGGTGGATTATTATTATCATTCTTCATGTAATAATATAGAAGGAAAAGGAGGAAAACGATGAATTTCAACGCAGAACATTTAACACAAGCTTTTGAATTAATGGCTTTAGGGATGGGTGGAGTTTTCCTAGTATTAGGAATTCTATATGCCGTATCTGCTTTATTATTAAAAGCATTCCCGCCAAAATAAGGAGACAGTTCCATGGAAAATTTCATTCTCAAACGATTATGGCTCGATCGCGATAAGAAAGCTCGCCAAGATTGGGAATGGTTAATGGATCAAGCTAACCTTGGCAAGACAGAGCAGGTTGATTATACGATTGCGATTTACCATACTTCTGGTGAACCCGCAGCAACCGGCTCTCTAGACCGCAACATTTTAAAATGTTTAGTGGTTTGTAAAAAATACCAATCAGAAAATCTGTTAACGCATCTCGTGATGGCTCTCTTAGATGAATTAAGAGAACGTTCTTATACGAATAGTTTTGTCTACACAAAACCAAAGAACATTGTCTTCTTTAAATCTCTGGGGTATCGCGTGGTTGCCGAGACAGAAAACCTTGCCTTTTTAGAACAAGGCATCCCTTCTTTTAGTGATTACTTAACATTACTTAAAGAACATTTCGTAGAAGGTAGTAGCAATAGTGCCATCGTCATGAATGCGAATCCTTTTACACTGGGGCATCAATACTTGGTAGAAACGGCTGCTCGTCAGTCTAGTCACCTATACGTATTCGTTGTTTCCGAGGACCGTTCGTTCTTTAATACGAATGACCGGTTGGAAATGGTGAAGCAAGGCGTGAGTCACCTGCCAAATGTAACGGTGCTCCCAACGAGAGACTACATGGTCTCAAGTGCTACTTTCCCATCGTACTTCTTAAAAGAGAAGGCGGATTTGGAAGTGGCAAAAGTTCAAGCAACATTGGATGCAACACTCTTCTTAGAAAATATTGTTCCAACGTTACAATTGACTAAACGTTATGTTGGTCAAGAACCACTCTCTCCAGTAACTTCTGTTTATAATGACGCGCTAAGAACTGCTTTTGGCAAGGATTTAGAATTAGTCATTATAGATCGGCTTTCTGCAGGGGATGAAGTGGTGAGTGCGACGCGGGTGCGCGCTGCCATTCAAGACAAAAACGTAGACGAGTTAAAACAGCTCGTTCCAGCAACTACGTATCATTATTTAGAAGAAAAACATTTCATTGGTTAAAATCCAAAAGAAAAGGTGGAAACAATAATGGAAATTAAAAAAAGTGCAGTAGTCGGCACTTTGGAATCAAGTGACATCATGATCACTTTAAATCCAAGTACCGCTGGTCGAATCGACATTCAATTAGAAAGTAGTGTCGAAAAACAATTCGGAAATCAAATCCGTCGTGTGATCGAAGAAACTTTAAAACAATTAGGTGTTACTTCAGCAGAAGTTATCGCAGTGGATAAAGGGGCTTTAGATTGCACAATTCAAGCTCGTACAGTGACAGTTGTTCACCGTGCAGCTGAAGTTGAAAACTACGACTGGAAGGAGATCGACTCATGGAACGCTTAAGAAGAACAATGATGTTCGTACCTGGTTCAAACGCAGCAATGTTGCGTGACGCTCCACTTTACGGCGCAGACTCAATTATGTTTGACTTAGAAGATGCTGTTTCTTTAAAAGAGAAAGACTCAGCTCGTGTATTAGTACATTTCGCTTTAAAAACTTTTGACTACAGCAATGTAGAAACAGTTGTACGTATCAACGGTTTAGATACAACAGGTGCTTTAGATATTGAAGCAGTTGTATTAGCTGGTGTTAACGTTGTTCGTTTACCAAAAACAGAAACAGCTCAAGATATCGTAGACGTGGATGAAATCATCACTCGCGTTGAACGTGAAAACAACATCCCAGTAGGTCGCACTAAAATGATGGCTGCGATTGAATCTGCTGAAGGTGTGTTAAACGCTCGCGAAATCGCTAAAGCAAGTGACCGTTTAATCGGTATCGCTTTAGGTGCTGAAGACTACGTAACAAACATGAAAACTCGTCGTTACCCTGATGGACAAGAGTTATTCTTCGCTCGTAGCATGATTTTACACGCGGCTCGTGCTGCAGGAATCGCTGCAATCGATACTGTTTACTCTAACGTAGACAACATGGATGGATTCCGTGAAGAAGTAGAACGCATCAAACAATTAGGTTTCGATGGAAAATCTGTTATTAATCCTCGTCAAATTCCTGTGGTTAATAAAGTTTATGCACCAACAGAAAAAGAAATTCAAAACGCTAAAGAAGTTATTTGGGGAATTCGTGAAGCTGAAGCTAAAGGTTCAGGTGTTATCTCAGTTAACGGTAAAATGGTCGACAAACCAATCGTGGAACGTGCTGAGCGCGTAATCGCATTGGCAAAAGCGGCTGGATTGATTAGCGAGGAGGAAATTTAAGATGGTATTAAATAAAGCTGGACGTGAAATTCCACAAGAATATGCAGATCAATATGGGGTATACGAAGGTGAGTTAGCTCGCATTAAACCTTATGAAGCAGCTAGCCGTAAAATCAAACCTGTTGAGCCTCGTCAAGAAAAATTATTAGGTAGCATTCGTGAAGCTATTGAAAAAACTGGCTTAAAAGATGGCATGACAATCTCATTCCACCACCACTTCCGTGAAGGGGACTATGTGATTAACATGGTTATGGATGAAATTGCAAAAATGGGTATTAAAAACCTATCAATCGCGCCTTCTTCAATCGCGAACGTACACGAACCATTAATTGAACACATCAAAAATGGTGTCATTACAAACATCACTTCATCTGGTTTACGTGATAAATTAGGGGCAGCAATCTCTAGCGGTATCATGGAAAACCCAGTTGTGATTCGTTCACACGGTGGACGTGCTCGTGCAATCACTGCAGGAGACATCCACATCGACGTTGCCTTCCTTGGAGCTCCAAGTTCTGACGAGTACGGTAACATCAACGGTACAAAAGGAAAAGCAACTTGCGGTTCTTTAGGATACGCAATGATCGACGCTAAATACGCTGACCAAGTAGTTGCCATTACAGATAGCCTTGTACCTTATCCAAATACTCCAATCAGCATTCCACAAACAGACGTGGACTACGTGGTTGTAGTAGATGAAATCGGAGATCCTAAAGGGATTGCCAAAGGGGCAACTCGTTTCACGAAGAACCCTAAAGAATTATTAATCGCAGAATACGCTTCTAAAGTAATCACTGGTTCTCCATATTACAAAGAAGGATTCTCATTCCAAACTGGTACAGGTGGAGCTTCTCTTGCTGCAACTCGTTTCATCCGTGAAGCAATGATTAAAGACGGCATCAAAGCAAGCTTTGTACTTGGTGGTATTACAAACTCAATGTGCGAATTGTTAGAAGAAGGTTTAGTTGAAAAAGTGATCGACGTTCAAGACTTCGACCACCCATCAGCAATCTCACTAGCAAACAACGCAAACCACTATGAAATTGACGCAAGCATGTACGCAAACCCATTATCTAAAGGTTCTGTTATTAACCGTTTAGACGTTGCAATCCTTTCTGCTTTAGAAGTAGATACAGACTTCAACGTAAACGTAATGACAGGTTCTGACGGAGTTATCCGTGGAGCTTCAGGTGGTCACTGTGATACAGCCTTTGCTTCAAAAATGTCAATGGTAATCAGCCCATTAGTACGTGGACGCATCCCTACATTCGTAGAATCAGTAAATACTGTGATTACTCCTGGTACAAGTGTGGACGTGGTTGTTACTGAAATCGGTATTGCCATCAACCCTAACCGTCAAGACTTAATTGAACACTTCAAAGGGTTAGATGTCCCTCAATACACAATTAAAGAATTACAAGAAAAAGCATACAGCATCGTTGGAAACCCAGAACCAATCCAATATGGTGATAAAGTGGTTGCGGTAATCGAATACCGTGATGGAAGCATCATCGACGTTGTTCGCAATGTTTAATTCTTTGTTTGATGGAGCACCCGTGGATATCATGCAAATGCTTGATGCCAGAGAAAGACGTGCTCATACCCAACAACAATTACTAGAACAATTCAACCCGTGTGTACTCGTGTCCATCACACTGAACATTCCGGGACCTGTAAAAAATTCAGAGGCGATTACAACCGTCTTTGCCTCTGTGATTTCTGAATTAGATGAGGCGTTAATGCCTTTTGAGAAACTTCACCAAGAAGACTTCTCGCTTGGGACAGGAATGGAATTTTACCGAGTACTTCGCGCAGATGCACTGGATGTAAAGCGCGTGTGTACAGAGTTTGAAGAAGGACACCCACTCGGGAGATTACTCGATATCGATGTCGTGGAAATGGCAGGAGAGACTCCAACGCCAATTTCCAGAACAGCCCTTGGAATGTCTCCAAGACGTTGTTTTATCTGCAATGAGGAAGCAAAAGTGTGCGCCCGTTCTAGAAAGCACACGGTCCAAGAGATGCAAGAGCATATCGCTCGCCTTGTCGCAGAGTACACATCGATGAAAAGACCTTAAGGAAGGAAGATATTATGAGCAAAATTATCCGTTTAACTGAAACGGTTTTGCGTGACGGACAACAAAGTCAAATCGCGACTCGTATGTCAACTGAAGATATGTTACCAATCTTGGAAACATTAGACCAAGCTGGCTTCCATGCGTTAGAAGTATGGGGAGGAGCAACTTTTGACTCTTGTATTCGTTTCTTGAATGAAGACCCATGGGAACGTCTACGTCAAATTCGCGCAGCAGTTAAAGATACAAAATTGCAAATGTTATTACGTGGACAAAACCTATTAGGATACCGTAACTATGCTGATGATGTGGTACGTTTATTCGTAGAAAAATCTGTACAAAACGGAATCGACATTATTCGTGTATTCGATGCTTTAAACGATGTTCGTAACATGAAGACATCTATCGAAGCAACAAAATTAGCAGGCGGACACTGCCAAACAGCAATTTCTTACACAACAAGTCCAGTTCATACTGTAGACTACTATGTTGATTTAGTAGGACGCATGGCAGAATTCGGTGCAGACTCAATCTGTATTAAAGACATGGCTGGGGTATTAACACCTCAAACAGGTTACGAATTAGTAAGCCGTATTAAAGAGAAAACTGATCTTCCTTTAGAAGTGCACACTCACGCTACAAGTGGTATTTCTGAAATGACTTACTTAAAAGTAGCTGAAGCAGGCGCAGACATCATCGACACTTGCTTATCATCATTCTCTGGTGGTACAAGTCAACCTGCAACTGAATCGATGGCTTTAGCATTACAAGAATTAGGATTTGAAACTGGCGTTGACATGAAGAAAGTAGAAGAAGCAACAGCTTACTTCAACGGTATTCGTGATAAATTCCGTGCAGAAGGAATCTTAAACCCTAAAGTAAAAGATACAGAACCAAAAACATTAATTTACCAAGTACCTGGTGGAATGTTATCAAACCTATTAAGTCAATTAACAGAACAAGGCTTAGCAGACAAATACGACGAAGTATTAGCTGAAGTGCCAAAAGTACGTGCTGACTTAGGATACCCACCACTTGTAACGCCATTATCACAAATGGTTGGTACACAAGCGGTAATGAACGTGATTTCAGGCGAACGCTTCAAACTCGTTCCAAAAGAAATCAAAGACTATGTTTTAGGATTATATGGACAAGCTCCAGCAGAAATTAATCCTGAAGTAAAAGCAAAAATTATTGGAGATGCAGAAGTTGTGACAGTTCGTCCAGCTGACTTAATCGAAGATCAATTACCAGAAATCCGTGAAGAGATTAAAGAGTACGCTAAATCTGATGAAGATGTATTAATGTACGCACTCTTCCCACAACAAGCAAAAGACTTCTTAGGACGTCGTGAAGATCCATTCTACGATGTACCATTACAAACAGTAGAAGTTACTTTAGACTTAAAATAGTTTTGCTAGAAAGCTGAAAAGCTAGGCCCCGCAGCCCGGCTTTTCAGCTTTTTGTGTGCTTTAAACTGTGTTATAATGAATAGAATAGACAATGCAAAGGAAGTGAAGGAATGGGACGTTTTAGAGAAGATATGGATACTTATAAGAGAAATGATCCAGCGGCAAGAAGCAGCTTGGAAATCGTCTTGACGTACCCAGGATATCACGCAACGGTCTTACACCGCGTAGCGCATTGGTTCCATACGAAGGCGAAAATGAGACTCCTTGCACGGATGGTCGCTGGCTTTAGCAGGTTTCTAACGGGCATCGAGATTCATCCAGGTGCAACGATTGGAAGACGATTCTTTATCGACCATGGAATGGGGATTGTCATTGGAGAAACGACGATTATCGGTGACGATGTCAAAATGTTCCATGCGGTCACATTAGGAGGAACCGGGAAGGATACCGGCAAGCGCCATCCAACCATCGAAAATGGGGTGCTTTTATCAGCGCATTCGCAAGTGATTGGCCCTGTGACGATTGGAGAATATGCCAAAATTGGAGCGGCGGCAGTTGTGTTAGACGACATTCCTGCTCATACCACAGCCGTTGGATTACCAGCGCGAGTGGTTCGTGTCCATACACCAGAAGAAATTGAAAGAGATACGACTATCGGAGGAAACTTATGATTCAAATCTACAATACTTTAACAAGACAAAAAGAAGCATTTAAACCGATTGAAGAAGGAAAAGTGAGCATGTATGTGTGCGGTCCAACGGTTTATAACTATATTCATATCGGGAATGCCCGTAGTACGGTTTCCTTTGATACGATTCGTCGTTACTTTGAATACCGTGGTTATGACGTGAATTTCGTTTCGAACTTTACAGATGTGGACGATAAAATCATTCGCGTGGCCAACGAAACAGGCATGACGGCTGAAGAAGTCTCTAAGAAATATATCGAAGCGTTCTTTGAAGATACAAATGCGCTAAACGTGAAGAAGGCAACCCTAAATCCAACGGTTATGAACACAATGGATGACATTATTGCCTTTGTTGCAGACTTAGTCGATAAAGGCATGGCGTATGAATCGGAAGGCGATGTGTATTTCATCACTGAAAAATTCAAAGATTATGGAAAACTCAGCGATCAACGCATTGAAGACTTACAAATCGGGGCAAGTAATCGTACAGCCTCAGAAGATGATGCGAAGAAACGCAATCCGCTAGACTTTGCATTATGGAAGAGCGCAAAACCAAATGAAATTAGCTGGAACTCTCCATGGGGCAAGGGGCGCCCAGGATGGCATATTGAATGCTCGGTAATGGCGACAAAACACTTAGGAGATACAATTGATATTCACGGTGGTGGACAAGACTTAGCGTTCCCTCACCACGAAAACGAGATCGCGCAAAGTGAATCAAAAACAGGGAAGAAATTTGCGAACTACTGGATGCATAATGCGTTTGTAACGATGGGTGAAGAGAAAATGAGTAAATCGCTTGGAAACTTCGTGCTCGTTCACGACTTAATCCAACAACTCGACCCACAAGTACTTCGTTTCTTCTTAGCAAGTGCGCACTATCGTCGTCCGTTGAAATTCAGCGAAGCGGCTCTTCAAGAGGCAGCCGTGAACCTTGAAAAAGTACAAACGACCTTCAAGAACGCACGCTACCGCTTAGAAACAGCTGTAGATGCATTACCAGAAGATGCAGAACGCTTAGCGAAGTTCGAAGCGATTGAAGCAGAATTCCAAAAAGAAATGGACGATGACTTCAATGCGGCAAATGGTATGACGGTGTTATATCAATGGTTGAAAGAATGGAATGTGTACTTAGAACAAGAAGTCGTTTCAGCATCAGTACTCGAAGCGCTTCTTGAAAAAGCAGCCGTTCTATTTGGCATCTTTGGGATTGTTGAAAAACAAGAAGCATTGCTCGACGATGATATTCAAGCATTAATCGATGAACGTCTTGAAGCGCGTAAAGCGAAAAACTTTGCTCGTAGTGATGAGATTCGTGATTTACTAAAAGAACAAGGGATTGTATTAGAAGACACTCCACAAGGAACAAGATGGAGAAGAGAAGCATGACAGAAAAAAACTGGAAGCTGTTAAATGGGTTGGCCTTAGCCTATATGGGTGACGGGATTTATGAAGTGTATGTCAGAAATCACGTGATGCAAAAAGGGTTAACTAAGCCAAATCAATTACACGCGACCGCAACAAAATTTGTTTCGGCAAAAGCACAAGCACGCTTGATGCAACAAATGTTGGAACAAGAAAACTTCTTAACGGAAGAAGAATTAGAAATTTACAAACGAGGACGCAATAGTAAGAGTCATACGGTGGCTAAAAATGCAGACGTAGGAACGTATCGCATTGCGACTGGTTTTGAAGCATTAATGGGTTATTTATACTTATCTGGCCAACAAGCTAGATTGGAAGAACTCATCAACTGGTGCTTACAACAAGTGGAAGGTGAACAGTAACATGGCACGAAATGAATATGCACCAAAGAAAAAATCAAGAAATGGCAATCGTTTGGACCGTGGTGAGAAGAGACAACGCCCTGCTCGTGAACACGTAGAACGTGCGGAAGTACAAGAAGTGGTGGACTTTGTGTTTGGACGTCATGCAGTGGTAGAGGCCTTGCAAACGCCGGACCGTGTGAACCGCGTCTTTATCCAAGAAGGCACTTCTGGTCGAGATGCCGCAAAAGTCATTGAACTCGCGCGTGAAAAAGGCATTCAAGTTCAAACCGTTCCAAAGACGAAGATTGAAGACCTTGTCGGCAATGCCGTTCACCAAGGACTCGTGGCTTCGATTGCGGCGTATGAATATGCCGACTTAGAAGACGTCTTTAAAAAGGCTGAAGAAAAAGGCGAAGATCCATTTATCGTCATCTTAGACGGAGTGGAAGATCCACATAACCTAGGAAGTATTTTACGTACTGCAGATGCAACAGGCGTTCACGGCATTATTATTCCAAAACGCAGATCGGCTTCATTGACAGCGACCGTTGCCAAAGCTTCAACAGGAGCCATTGAGCATGTGCCAGTTGTCCGCGTAACGAATTTAACGCAGACGATTGAACAATTGAAGGCGCGTGGCATTTGGGTGTTTGGAACTGACATGAATGGAACAGACTACCGTAAATGGAATACGAGTGGCCCTCTTGCCATTGTGATGGGGAACGAAGGAAAAGGCGTATCTCGTATCGTGAAGGAAAGCGTGGACGAAATGGTGACCATCCCGATGGTGGGACATGTCCAAAGCTTGAACGCGAGCGTGGCGAGTGCCTTAATGATGTACGAAGTCTTCCGTAACCGTTCGTTATAGGAAACGGGGGATGCACATTGAAAAAGCAACTCTATATTGTTGATGGCTACAATATGATTGGTGCTTGGCCGGAACTAGTGGCTCTGAAGAAGCAAGATGACTTAGAGAGCGCGAGAGATTTACTCATTCAACGCTGCTCGAATTTTCAGAAGTTTGAAAATATCGAAGTCTGGATTGTTTTTGATGCGCAGTTTGTGCCAGGAATTACCCAGTCATTTGATGAAGCCGAAGTGAAAGTGATTTTTACGGCTGAAGGGGAGACGGCGGATAGTTATATTGAGCGTACCGTATCAGAAATGAATATGCGTCTTGTTCAAGTATCCGTAGCGACCAGTGACTTGGCCGAGCAGTGGCTTATTTTCCAAAAAGGAGCTCTGCGTAAATCAGCTAGAGATTTTTATAAGGAATTAGAAAGTAGTAGGGATAAACAAACAGAGATGGCACGAACTTTCCATCATAAAGGAAGTACGCGCCGAAATCCCTGGAGTGACGCACAAATGGCACTATTAAATCATTTGCGCTTTAGCTTGGGAGGCAGTGCAAAAAAGAAAAAATAGTGAATTAGCGCATTTCAAATACGCAGCTTCACACTTTCTTCATAAATTGTCGTGTGTGATTTCATATTAATGGTGTACAATCTGTGAAGAAACTTATAATAATTATAATTTAGCAATAAAAAGGAGTGTAAGTGATGCATATTTTAATGATTGAAGATACGGAAGCAGTTTGCGAAATGATGGAGATGTTTTTTGAAAACGAAGGTTGGAAGGCAAGCTTCTACCATGATGGTAAAGAAGGTCTTGATGCATTCTTAGAAAACCAAAACAAATGGGGAGTTGTCATCTTAGATGTAAACTTACCAAGTATGGATGGAATGCAAATTTGCCGCCAAATCCGCCAAGTGAACCAAAACGTTCCAATCGTAATGCTTACAGCACGCGATTCAGAAAGTGACCAAGTCATCGGTCTTGAAATTGGGGCAGACGACTATGTTGCAAAACCATTCAGTGCGGTAACGATTATGGCTCGTATCAAAGCATTATTACGTCGTACACAACGCGCGACAGTTGCAGACAACACATTTGTTTCAGCATTTGATGTAGAAACAGACCACGTAAAAATTAATACGAAAACACACGAAGCGTTTATCGATGGCAAACAAATCGAAAACTTAACACCAAAAGAATTTGACTTATTAATGGTAATGGCGAAACACCAACGTCAAGTATTCACTCGTGAACACTTATTGACAAAAATTTGGGAAGATCCATTCTATGGTGACGAGCGTACCGTTGATGCTCACATTAAGAAGCTTCGCCAAAAAATCGAAGCAGTTGGCCCACACGTAATTCATACCGTTTGGGGCGTAGGGTATAAATTTGACGATAGCGAGTTGTAATCCATGAAATACTTTTATCAGCAACTCTTCGGGTTCGTATCCGTGGTGCTGTTAACGATTGCTGCATGTGGAATTCTTTTCTACAACGTAATGAGTAATAATGTGTATACACAGCGTTCTCAGCAATTGCAGTCGTATGCTAAAGGATTAATTGCGACTGATATGAGCGATGCGGATATTTATAAGTTAGGAACCATTTTACGCGAAGAGAATGTCAGTATAGCGATGTTTGATGAAAATAACGCGATGACATATCCGTCCAGCAGTATTGATACAAATACTGCGTTAACGGAGGATGAATTAAATCACTTAAAAAATGGTGCTGCGATTAACTTAAAAGAAGTTCAAATGAACTTTACCGGAGAAGCCGTAGACAATTTAATTACGGTATACTATCCCATTATTAAAAATGGACAGTATAAAGGATATGTGGCTTTAGCCAGTCCGATGAGTCGTATTCAGACCGAAGTACGCGAACTTCGTAATTCGATGTTTATTGCCTTTGGTGCTGCGATTATCATTGGAATTATGATGAGTTTTGTTTTTGCAAACTATCAAACACGTCGTATCAACAAGCTACGTATGGCGACTCATAAGATTTCGGAAGGGGACTTCGATGTTAAACTTCCAGTCGAAAGTCGAGACGAGTTTGACGACTTAATAAAAGACTTTAACAACATGGCGCATTCGCTCCGCGAGTCTGAAAGAGAGGTTGAGCGACAAGAAAATGTCCGCCGTCAATTTATGATGGACGTGGCACACGAAATGCGTACACCATTGACAACCATGAATGGATTGCTTGATGGATTGAAATACAATATGGTGCCGGAGTCTCGTCGGGGCCGTTCACTGGAACTCATTTCTAGTGAAACACAACGATTGATCAGGCTCGTTAACGAAAACCTCGACTACGAGAAGATTCGTTCGAACCAAGTTGTATTAGTACAACATCGTTTTGCAGGGATTGGAGCGATTCAAACCGTTGTAGAACAAATGCAAGAACTCGCAAAAGTGAAGAACAATACGTTGCGATATGAATGTGATAAAGACTTCAGCGTCTATGCGGACTATGACCGATTTGTCCAAATCTTGGTGAACATCACAAAGAATGCCAACCAATTTACGGATAACGGGGAAATCGTGGTGAAGGCATGGAACGAAGGTAAAAAAGCGATTGTCGAGATTTCAGATACAGGTATCGGAATCAATGAGAGCGAAATTAAAGAAATCTGGGAACGTTTCTACAAAGCAGACGTTTCAAGAAAGAGCACGAAGTATGGAGAAAGCGGCCTAGGACTTGCGATTGTGAAGTCGCTAGTAACGAGTCACCGCGGTACAATCTCCGTCAAAAGTGAGGTTAACAAGGGAACAACCTTTAGAGTGGTATTCCCTGGTGAAATCGAAATGTAATGAAGGAAGAACGAACAAGGAGGAAGGAAATGTATTTACTTGGCCCATTCTATCAATGGCTAGTCCAATTATTTGATGGGCGAGTGAATCACCTTCCACTTGTTCGTTTGTTTATTTTCAGTGTAGACCACGCAATCGTCCTATTTGGAGGATGGTTGATCGTTTGGTCTATTTATTTATCTTCACGTAGAAAAGGGGAGATTTCCTGGAAGTGGGAACTCTACCGGAATTTATTTATCTTCTATATTATATTACTAGCGCAACTGACGATTTTTAGAAATACCGATGAGACCTTTACAGTGAAGGTCTCATGCACCCGATTTCGGATATTATGTGGGTACCGTTTGTCGATAGCATCAAATTATTTATGCAAGGATCAATCTTTGCAGCGTATTATAATGTAGTAGGAAATATCGTCTGGTTTATGCCGCTTGGATTTTTCTGCGGAATGCTCTATGGGAAAAAGGATGGACAATATCGATCACTTTGGTATGGCTTTTGGACCTCGTTTACGATCGAGTTTTTTCAATTTATCTTCTACACAGGGGTTAGCCATATCGATGATATCATCTGTAATGTGTTAGGAAGCTGGATGGGTTTCCTACTGTATCGAGGCATTATGAAATGGAGGGGAAAATAATCTATGGGAACAATCATCGTGAAACAAAAAGCAGCGGGATTGATTAAAAAAGGAAGTCCACTGATTAGTCAGATGGACTTGGCGCAAGAGCTTCGTGCAGACGAAGGCGAAGTAGTGAAAGTGTATGACCAACAACGTCATTTCTTAGGAATGGCCTATGTCGGATTCCAAAATAAGGGAGTTGCGTGGGTATATAGCCGCGAGGAAGACGAAGCGTTGGATGATGCGTTCTTTAGCGGCATCTTCAAGACGGCATTCGAGAATCGCCGTGCACTCTTGCACTCGGAGGATACGACGACTTTCCGTCTCTTCAACGGGGAAGGCGACGGCTTTGGCGGAGTGACAATTGACTGGTATGACGGTTTTATCGTTGTCTCTTGGTATAGCGAGGGTGTCTATCATTACCGTGACTTAATCTTAACGCAGGCGCTTGCAACGTTTGAAGGGGTCAAAGGAGTCTACGAAAAGATTCGTTTCAAGAATGAAGCAGACTTACCAGAAAGTAGTTTTGTCGGGGGAGTAGAAGCACCAGAACCATTAATCGTATTAGAAAATGGAATCAAATACGCGACTTATATGAATGAAGGATTGATGACTGGTATCTTCTTAGACCAGCGCGAGGTGCGCGAAACGATTCGCCAGCGTTACAGTGCGGGACGTACCGTATTGAATACCTTCAGTTATACCGGCGCCTTTTCGGTTGCTGCGGCGATGGGTGGCGCGACTCAAACAACTAGCGTGGACGTTGCCAACCGTAGTCTTGAGAAAACAAAAGAGCAGTTTGCAGTCAACGGAATCGACCCAGAAACGCAACAAATCTATGTCATGGACGTGTTCGATTATTTCAAATACGCCGTGAAGAAGCAGTTGAAGTTTGATACGGTCGTAGTGGATCCACCAAGCTTTGCACGTACGAAGAAGAGAACCTTCTCTGTGGCCAAAGACTATGGCAAACTAGTGGCGCAAATCACGCCATTAGTCGCACCAAAAGGAACGCTCGTGTTATCTACAAATGCAGCGAATGTGAGCGAATCTCAATTCCAACAAATGATTGAAAAAGGAATCCGCGAAGCAGAAGGCAATCGCAAATTCCGCATCGTCTTGAAAAAAGGCTTGCCAAGCGATTTTGCAGTTCCAGTAGCCACACCACTAAGCGATTATCTCAAAGTTTTCTTTATTGAATTTAACAACTAGAACACCTGCCCGAAATTCACTTATAAGTGAATTTCGGGCAGTTTTCATTCGCACCTCTTTTTCCTTACACAAATCCCGTCCTTATACCATTTCCAAAGCACAGGAGGCCGTTAGAGGCAACAACATGTCATTTTCGCACTTTGGCACAAATCCCATTGCACCGCGATTTCTAGCAGTTCACTTTTT
>ERZ773203.501-NODE-501-length-21520-cov-6.135104_pt1 | contig 21520 bp, 22 predicted proteins | sample MGYA00580529_ERZ773203 | MGnify/ENA primary metagenome ERZ773203 (study PRJEB29015, sample SAMEA2738176) | human oral metagenome | biome: human oral; feature: human-associated habitat; material: saliva | place: China | collected 2177 ... | reverse complement strand
CACTATTAAAGACGGTCTTCTTTCAGTGAGCGGTAAATATAGAGGAATGAACAAAATTCTTTCAAAAATGTGTGAAGAAATAAAAGAAAAAAATCCAAAGAGTTTATTTGTTCTTTATACAACAGATGAATTATTAGAAAAAGCAATGGCATCTATCAAGAAAACTTTTGGTGATATAGAAGTTGAAACAGAAATTATTTCTCCTGTAATTGGATCTCACGCAGGACCTAAAGCTATTGCAATAGGATATTTAGGTTACGACAAATAAAACACAAAAACACCTTAGAATTAGGTTAAAACTAATCCTAAGGTGCTTATTTATTAGACACGACTCCAAACCATGATGTCAGAAAAATCAAATTTGTTAAATCATTCCCATTATTTTATTAAACTATTTTAAAATTCGTTTCTGATAATGCAGCCTGAAGTTCTTCTTTAGAAGCAACTCCTTCAACTACAATATTTTTCTCTTGAATATTAACCTCAACATTATTAACATTATCTAATTTAGATAATTTTTCTTTAATCGCAGCGACACAACCGCCACATTTTACACCTTCGATATTATAAGTATTTTTCATGATTATTCCTTCTTTCTTATTAATTTAATTTTATTCTTTTTAATCTTAAAGCATTTAATACTACTGATACTGAACTAAAACTCATTGCTGCCCCTGCTAACATTGGATTTAATAGATGACCTGTAAATAAATATAATAAACCTCCTGCTATTGGAATACCACAACTATTATAGAAAAATGCCCAGAATAAATTTTCTTTTATATTTTTTATAGTTGCTTTACTCAATCTTATAGCAGTTAAAATAGTTTCTATATCTTTAGACATTAAAACTATATCAGCACTTTCTATTGCAATATCAGTTCCACTTCCTATTGCCATTCCAACATCTGCCTGAGCAAGTGCTGGAGAGTCATTTACTCCATCTCCAACCATAACTACTTTTCTACCTTGTTCTTGTAAATCTTTAACTTTTTTATACTTATCTTCAGGAGAAACTTCTGCAATAACATCATCTATACCTAACTTTTTAGCAATAACTTTCGCTGTTCTTTCATTGTCACCTGTAAGCATATAAGTTTTTATATTTTCTTTTTTTAATTTTTCAATAAGTTTTATACTTTCATTTCTAACAACATCTGCAAGTGTTATAAAAGCTATTAATTTTTCTTCATCAGCCAACAGTATAGTTGTTTTTCCTTCTAGTTCATATCTATGAATTTCTTCTTCATGTAAATTACTTATTCCATTATCAAGTAATAATTTTTTATTTCCTAATAAATATTTTTTTTCTTCTATTTCCCCTATAACTCCTCTACCTGATATAGATAAGAATTTCTTTACTTCATAAAGCTCTACATTTTTTTCTTTTGCTTCATCATATACTGCCTTTCCTAAAGGGTGTTCTGAGTTTACTTCCATAGAAGCCGCTATTTTCAATATCTCATCTTTAGATAAAGCATTGCCTATACTTACAATATCTATAACTTTTGGCGTACCTTCTGTCAATGTTCCTGTTTTATCAAAAACAATAGTATCAATTTCATTTAATTTTTCTAAAGCTTCTCCAGATTTGATTAAAATACCTAGTTCTGCTCCTTTTCCTGTTCCTACCATTATTGCAGTAGGAGTTGCCAGTCCCAATGAACAAGGACAGGCAATAATCAAAATTGATATAAAGATAGTTAATACAAATTCAAAATGATTTTGACTAACTGATACTACATTATATTTTATTAAAAACCACCAAAGTAAAGCTGCAAAAATTGCAATAAAAATAACAGTAGGAACGAATATCAATGAAACTTTATCTGCAAGTCTTGCTATTGGTGCTTTTGTCATCTGAGCATCTTCAACTAATTTAGCAATTTTTGATATAAGAGTTTCCCCTTCAGTTGCATTTACAACAACTTTTAAGGCTCCGTCTTTATTTATACTTCCACTATAAACCTTGTCATTTTCAAGCTTTTCAACAGGAATACTTTCACCTGTTATCATGGCTTCATCTATAGTAGAATGACCTTCAATTATTGTTCCATCAACAGGAATTTTTTCTCCAGGTTTAATAAAAACTATATCACCTTTTGAAACTTCATTTATATCTATTTCAACTATCTCACCATTTCTAATAATATTAGCCTTTTTAGCTTGAAAATTTACTAATTTTTTTATTGCTGCTGAAGCTTTTCCCTTACTTAAAGTTTCTAAATATTTTCCTAACATAACAAAGGCTATTATCATAGCAGCAGACTCATAATACAAAGAATGCATTAAGTGTATGTTATTGTCAGCAAATATTTTATAACTTATATAGAGACTATATATAAAAGCTGAGCTTGTTCCAACAGCTACTAAACTATCCATATTAGGACTTAACATAAACAGTTGTCTGAAACCGACTTTATAAAATCTTTTTCCAATTATCATTACAGTTATAGCTATAATAAACTGTATAGCTACATAATTAAATATATGATCAACAGGATAAATTATATGAGGTACTGGTAATCCAAACATATGGCTCATTGAAATATACATAAGTATTAAAGATAAAACTATAGCAATTTTTGATTTAGTTAATTCCGATTTTAACTTTTTTTCTGCTCTAAGAGCTTCTTCTTTATCTTTTAAATCCTCTCTTCTTTTGGGAGTATAACCAAGCTTTTCAATTATTTTCATAATTTCACTAGCTTTTATTTCTTTTTCGTCATATTCTATGTCAGCCATATTATTTGAAATATTGACAAGAGCTTTTTCTACTCCATCAGTTCTTGATAATTTTCTTTCTATCTTTGCAACACAGGCTTGACAACTAATACCATCAATTTTTAATTCTAATTTCTTCTTATCTCTTTCTTGTTTATCATCAAGCTCTGTTCCTAATTTTATATCATTTTCCATCATACTCACCTTATTTTCCTTTTAAAAAGAGAAACTAAACTAAATCATAACCTGCATCATCTAGTTTTTCTCTTATTTCATTTAATACACTATCATTTTCTGCTTCTACTTCTGCTGAACCAATTTTAACATCTATCACTTTTACTCCACTTATTCCTTCAAGTGCTTCTCTAACAGATTTTATACAATGTTCACAACCCATACCATCAATTTTTAAATTTAATTTCATATTTATCACTCCTTTTAATTTTTTAAATAACGATTGATTACTTATTCAACTATTATTATACTCCTATATTTCTCTTTGTCAATTATTTTTTTACTAAATTAATAAACTTTAATTTATTTTTTAATTTTTCAGAGATAAAAATTTCTTTATATAATAGGATAAAGTTTATTCTATATTTTTATCTCTATGTGATATAATATTAAAGTATAATGAAATTAAAAAAATTTAACAAGGTGATAATTTTATGAAAAGAGCTGTGCTTTTAGATGTAAGTGCCATAATGTATAGAGCATATTTTGCAAATATGAATTTTAGAACTAAAAATGAACCAACAGGAGCTGTCTATGGTTTTATTAATACTCTATTGAGTATAATAAAAGAATTTAACCCTGACTATATGGCTGCTGCCTTTGATGTGAAAAGATCTTCACTGAAGAGAACAGAAATATATGGTGACTATAAATCTAATAGACAATCAACTCCTGAAGATTTAGTTGCTCAAATACCAAGAATAGAAGAAGTTTTAGATGCTTTTAATATAAATAGATACAGAATAGAATCTTACGAAGCCGATGATGTCCTTGGAAGCATAGCTAAGAAAATAGCTAAAGATGATCTTGAAGTTATAATTGTTACAGGTGATAAAGATCTATCTCAATTAGTTGAAAAGAATATAACTATAGCCTTACTTGGAAAAGGTACAGAAGGCGAAAAGTTTGGAATGTTGAGAACAGCTGAAGATGTTGTAAACTACTTAGGAGTTGTTCCTGAAAAGATCCCTGATTTATTTGGACTTATTGGTGATAAAAGTGATGGTATACCAGGAGTAACAAAGATAGGAGAAAAAAAAGCTCTAGCTATATTTTCAAAATATGATAGTCTAGAAAAAATTTATGAAAATATAGATGACTTAAAAAATATAGAAGGTATTGGTCCTTCTCTTATAAAAAATCTTACAAATGAAAAAGATATAGCTTTTTTGAGTAGAGAACTTGCAAAAATCTTCACAAATTTGGATATTAATGCAGATGAAGAAAATTTAAAATACTCTATGGATAAAGAGAAACTATATGAACTTTGTAAAGCTTTAGAATTTAAGATGTTTATTAAAAAATTAAATTTAGAAGAAAAAGTCCAAAAAACTGATTTTGATCATAAACCTGTTCTGCTTTCACTTTTTGATAAAGTTGAAGAAGTAGAGAAAACAGAAAAAGTTGAAAAAGAAATTAAATACGAAAAAGAACTTAATATAAATTTTTCAAATAGAGAGTTTTTAATTATCGATAGTGAAACCCTTTTAAATGAGCAAAAAGAATATTTAAACAACTATAAAAAAATAGCTTCTATTTACTATGAAGAATTAGGAATAATTTTATCTACTGAAGAAAAGGATTTATATTTTCCTTTAAATCATGGAGGCTTACTTTCTAAAAATATAGATAAAAATATTTTAATAAAGTTTATAGCTGAACTTGATGTAAAATTTATTTCATATAATTTTAAAACTTTATTAAATCTAGGATTTACTTTTAAGTCTATGTATATGGATATGATGATAGCATACCATTTAATTAGCTCTCAAACTAAAATGGATGTTTTTATCCCTATTACAGAGTATTCTAATGTTGATGCTAAAGACTTTAAAACAACTTTTGGAAAAGCTCATATAGAGACTCTATTAGTTGGTGAGTTTGCAGGATACTTGTCTAAGATAGGTTTAGGTATCTTAGCTATCTATGATGAAATAAATCATATACTACATAAAGAGGAACTTTATGACATCTTAATTCAAAATGAAATGCCTTTAATTCCTGTTCTATCTCTTATGGAAAGAAAGGGAATTAAAATAGATGTTTCTTACTTTAAAAACTACTCTTCTGAGTTAGAAAAAGAACTTGCTAAGATTGAAAAAGCCATCTATGAAGAAGCTGGTGAAGAGTTTAATATAAATTCTCCAAAGCAATTAGGGGATATACTATTTGTAAAAATGAATTTACCTAGTGGTAAAAAGACTAAAACTGGATATTCTACAGATGTAATGGTTTTGGAAGACTTAGAAAGTTATGGATATAATATAGCGAGATTACTTCTTGACTATAGAAAACTTAATAAGTTAAAAACTACTTATGTAGATACTCTACCTAATCTAGTTGATTCTAATTCAAGAATACATACAAGTTTTAATCAAATAGGAACAGCAACAGGTAGACTTTCTTCATCTGAGCCTAATCTACAAAATATTCCTGTAAAGACAGACGATGGAATTAAAATAAGAGAAGGTTTTGTTGCAGGAGAAGGAAAAGTTTTAATGAGTATAGACTATTCTCAAGTTGAATTGAGAGTACTTACTTCTATGTCTAAAGATGAAAATCTAATAGAAGCATATAGAGAAGAAAAAGATTTACATGATTTAACTGCAAGAAGAATTTTTAACTTATCAGATTCTGATGATGTGACTAGAGAACAAAGAACTATTGCTAAGATTATTAATTTTAGTATAATCTATGGAAAAACAGCCTTTGGTTTGGCTAAAGAATTAAAAATACCTGTAAAAGATGCTTCGGAATATATAAAGAAATATTTTGAACAATATCCAAGAGTCACAACTTTTGAAAAAGAAGTTATAGAGTTTGGAGAAGAACATGGTTATGTTAAAACTCTTTTTGGTAGAAAAAGATATATAAGTGGTATTGATTCTAAAAATAAAACTATAAAAGCTCAAGCTGAAAGAATGGCAGTTAACACTGTCATACAAGGTACAGCAGCTGAAATTCTTAAAAAAGTTATGCTTAAAGTCTATGAAACTTTAAAAGATAAAGATGATATAGCTTTATTATTACAAGTACATGATGAATTAATTTTTGAAGTAGAAGAAAGTTCTGTTGAAAAATACTCAGAAATTTTAGCAGATATAATGAAAAATACAGTTAAACTTGAAGATGTAAATTTGAATATAAACATAAATATAGGTAAGAATTGGGCTGAAGCAAAATAGGGAGGTAGACTTGTGTCTTATAGTTCTAATGTTAAACAAGAAATTACACAAAAAATTCCTGTTACTAATTTAGAATGTTTAGCAGAAATATCGTCTATTTTTGAAAATAAAGCAAATTTAGTGAAAGAGGGAATAGAAGTTAAAATGGAGAATTCCATTTTAGCTAAAAGACTTTATTCTTTAATTAAGGCTACTAGCTCTTTACAATTTGGAATAAAATATTCTATAACAAAAAAATTTACTGAACACAGAATCTATGTTATAACTTTGTATAAACAAAAAGGCTTAAAAGAATTTTTAGAAAGTTTTAAATTTTCTTTTCTTGATATCATTCAAAACGATGAAATATTTAGAGGTTACTTGAGAGGATTCTTCTTAAGCTGTGGATATATCAAAGATCCTAAGAAAGAATATTCTTTAGATTTTTTTGTTGACAATAAAGAATTAGCAGATAAAATTTATAATATATTATTATCAAAAAAGAAAAAGATATTTAAGACTATTAAAAAGAATAAAATTTTAGTATACTTAAGAAACTCAGAAGATATTATGGATTTACTTGTTTCAATGAATGCTCTAAAATATTTTTTTGAATATGAAGAAATCACTATCATAAAAAATTTAAAAAATAAGACAATTAGAGAGATGAATTGGGAAGTTGCCAATGAAACTAAAACTTTAAATACTGGAAATTATCAAATAAAAATGATAAAGTATATAGATGAAAAAATTGGTCTTAATACTCTGACAGATGTTTTAAAAGAAGCAGCTATGTTAAGACTAAATAATCCAGAAGATTCTTTACAAAGCTTAGCGGATATGATAAATATATCTAAGTCTGGTATAAGAAATCGTTTTAGAAGGATAGAGGAGATTTATAATAATCTTTTAGAAGAAGAAAATAGTTAGGAGCAAAAAATAATGATAGTAGTAAATGATATACTGACATCAAATATAGAATTTGAAGATACTTATGTTGCCATAGGAAATTTTGATGGAGTACATTATGGACATAAAAAACTTATAAACGAAACTATAAAAGCAGCTAGAGAAAATTCTAAAAAAGCTGTGGTTTTTACTTTTGAAAAACACCCTTTAGAGTTTTTATTTCCCGAAAGAAAGTTTGATTATATCAATACAAATGAAGAGAAACTTTATCTACTTGAATCTTTAGGAGTAGATGTTGTTATAATGCAAAAATTAGATAAGAACTTCTTAGAATATACTCCCTTGGAATTTGTGAGAATCTTAAAAAATAAGTTAAAAGTAAAGGAAATATTTGTTGGCTTCAATTTTTCTTTTGGTAAGGGTGGACTTGGAACAGCAGAAGACTTAGAGTATTTAGCTGAAGTTCATAATATAAAAGTTAATGAGCTACCACCTGTAACTTTAGACGGGGAACTTGTAAGTTCATCAGCAATAAGAAAAAAAATTGCTAATTCTGATTTTGATGGAGCTATTAAACTTTTAGATCATCCTATGATAGTTATAGGAGAAGTTATCCATGGTAAAAAAATTGCTAGGCAATTAGGTTTTCCCACTACAAATATAAAAATGGATAACAGATTATACCCTCCTTCTGGTATATATGGAGCTTTTTTACAAGTTTCAGATAAAAATTCAAAAGTTTTATATGGAGTGGTTAATATTGGATATAATCCAACATTGAAACAAGAATTGAGTTTAGAAGTTCATATACTAGATTTTGATAGAGAAGTTTACGGTGAAAAATTATATATACAAATTGTTAAATTCATGAGAGAAGAAAAGAAATTTTCTTCAATAGATGAATTAAAAGCTACTATTCAAGCTGATGTAGATAGATGGAAATTATTTAAAAGAGAGATGAAATATGGAAGAACTAGTAGTAAAAGTTAATAATTTTGAAGGGCCTTTTGACTTACTTCTAAATTTAATTGAAAAAAAGAAAATGATGATTTCTGATATAAATATTTCTCAGCTTATTGATGAATATTTAGAAGTTTTAAAGCTTTCAGAAAGAGAAAATATTGAGATAAAATCAGACTTTATAATAATTGCTTCAGAATTAATTGAGATTAAAACTTTAAACCTACTTAATTTAGATAGTGATAAAGAAAAAGAAACAAATCTTAAGAGAAGATTAGAAGAACATAAATTATTCAAAGAATTAACTCCTAAAGTCGCTAATCTAGAAAAAGAATTTAACATTTCTTATTCAAGAGGAGAAAGTAAAAGAACTATTAAAAAAATTGCAAAAGACTATGATTTAACTTCACTTACAACTGACGATATTTTTGATGTCTATAAGAAATATTTTGATTCAGTTGATATGTCTGAATTTATGGAATTAAACTTAATAAAACAATATGATATCAAAGAAATTATGGATAACATATTGATAAAAGCATATTTTAAAAATTGGCTTATTGATGATTTATTTTTAGAAGCTGAAAATAAACTACATTTAATATATATCTTTTTAGCTATTTTAGAATTGTATAAAGACGCTAAGATAAACATTGACGATGGAGAGATAAGAAAATGTTAAAAAAATCTATAAATACTATGATAATAACAATGGTGAGTAGGGTACTAGGACTTTTTAGAGGGACTCTAGTGGCCTATTTTTTTGGAGCCTCTGTTTTAACAGATGCATATTACAGTGCATTCAAAATAAGTAATTTTTTTAGGCAGCTTTTAGGAGAAGGTGCCTTAGGAAATACCTTTATTCCCCTCTATCATAAGAAGAAAAAAGAAGAAGGAGAGGAAAGAAGTAGAGAATATATTTTTTCAGTTCTAAATATTACATTTTTATTTAGTTTTGTAATAAGTGTATTAATGATAATTTTTTCAAGTTATATTATTGATTTTATAGTTGTTGGTTTTAGTGATGAGCTAAAAATGGTAGCATCAAGACTTTTAAAAATTATGTCTTTCTACTTTCTATTTATATCTTTATCAGGTATGATGGGATCTATTTTAAATAACTTTGGATACTTCGCTATACCTGCTTCAACTTCGATATTTTTTAATTTATCTATAATCTTTTCAGCTATGTGGCTTACTAAATATTTTAGTATAGATGCATTGGCTTATGGAGTTTTAATAGGTGGAGTTTTACAATTTTTAGTTGTATTTTTCCCATTTATAAAACTACTAAAATCTTATTCATTTAAAATAGATTTTAAAGATATGTATTTAAAATTTCTAGGTATAAAATTAATTCCTATGCTTATAGGAGTTTTTGCAAGACAGGTTAATACTATAGTTGATCAATTTTTTGCTTCTTTTTTGGTAGCTGGTTCTATAACTGCACTTGAGAATGCAAGTAGAGTTTACTTACTTCCTGTTGGAGTCTTTGGAGTAACTATCTCCAATGTACTTTTCCCAAGTATATCAAGAGCAGCAGCCAATGGAGATAAAGAAGATACAAATAGAAGACTAGTATCAGCTATCAATTTCTTAAATTTTCTAACTATACCAAGTTTATTTGTCCTAACATTTTTTTCAAAAGATGTTATAAGACTTATCTTTTCTTATGGAAAATTTAATGAAGATGCTGTTAAAATTACTTCAGAATGTCTACTTTACTATTCACTAGGGCTTATCTTTTATGTTGGAGTTCAATTAGTTAGTAAGGGCTACTATGCTATGGGGGACAATAAAAGACCTGCAAAATTTTCAATTATAGCTATTATTATGAATATAGTTTTAAATTATCTATTTATTAAAGATTTTCAACATAAAGGTTTAGCATTAGCTACATCAATTTCTTCAGGAGTAAACTTCTTTTTACTACTATTTATGTATGTAAAACTTTATGTTAAATTAGATTTAAAAAATATTATTGCAACAACCATAAAAATTTGTATTTCTTCAGTAATTGCAACAGCACTTGCTTTTTATGTAAACAATGTCATTTTAAAATTAGTTATTTTCTCTGCTATATTTTTATTACAATGGGCATATCCAATATACAAATATAGGGAGAGGGTTTTTTACAAAAAGTAAATAGTTTTATTTTTTGTTTTATGATATAATCTATTGAAAATTTTATAAATCTCAAGGAGGAGTTTAATGGGTTTAGGCGATTTACTTTTTAAAGAAAAAGAAGATAAGTATTTAAAACAGATAGAAGATTTACAAAATTATTTAAAGATAAAAGATGATGAAATTTCTTATTTAACAGCTCAACTTGAAGAAGTTACAAAAGAAAAAGATGCTAGAATCAGTAGTAAACAATTAGAAATTTTTGAGAAAAATTTTAAACATAATATTGAAGTTGCTAAAAAATATAGAAGTATTCTAGATTCATATAATTTAGATACTGAAAAAAAATCATATAAATATAGAGTTGATTTAAAACATTTTTATTCTGAAAAGAAATTTGAAGAAGTAATAAAATTCCTAAATGAAAATAATAAATTTTTTGTTGATGAATTAAATGAAGAAATTTTCGATAATATAAGTAAAGAAGTAAAAAATGCTAACAAAGCAAAACAAAGATTTATAGATTTTAAAAATGGACATATGGAATGGTCTATTACAACTCTTATAAATAAAGGTGAAGAACTTTCTAAATTATATTCTAAATCAAGAAAATTAATGACTATATTTTCTGACTTATATCTTGAATATTTAGATGATATCGCAAATTTTGATTTCATGGCTTTAAAATCTCAAGGTTTTGATATTTCTGAAATTGAAGAATTCATTTCAAAGAGAGATAATTATTATAAGGAGAGAAGAAGATGAAAAACATTTTAGTAGGAGTTACAGGAGGAATTGCTGCATTTAAATCTGCAAGCATAGTATCTCTCCTAAAAAAGAAGGGGTACAATGTAAAAGTAGTCATGACAGAAAATGCTACAAATATAATAGGTCCTTTAACTCTTGAGACTCTTTCAAAAAATAGAGTCTATGTTGATATGTGGGATAAAAATCCTCACTATGAAGTTGAACATATTTCTCTTGCTGATTGGGCAGATATAGTTTTAATTGCACCTGCAACATATAATATAATTGGCAAAGTTGCTAATGGAATTGCTGATGACATGCTTTCAACAATTCTTTCAGCTGTTTCATTGAGAAAACCAGTATTTTTTGCTCTTGCAATGAATGTAAATATGTATGAAAATCCTATTCTTAATGAAAATATAGACAAATTAAAAACTTATGGTTATAGATTTATAGATACAAATGAAGGCCTACTAGCTTGCAACTATGAAGCTAAAGGCAGAATGAAAGAACCTGAAGAAATTGTTGATATAATTGAAAGATATAACTTAGCTTCTAAAATTGATAATTTTAGAGATGCTCTAAAAGGTAAAAAACTTCTTATTACAAGTGGTAGAACAAGAGAAGATATAGATCCCATAAGATATCTTTCAAATAAATCAAGTGGGAAAATGGGGTATTCACTTGCTCAAGCTGCTGTTGATTTAGGAGCTGAAGTAACTTTGGTAAGTGGACCTACAAATCTTAATGTTCCTGATGGACTTAAAGAATTCATTTCTGTTGATTCTGCAATTCATATGTATGAAAAGGTGGATGAAAAGTTTAAAGATACCGATATTTTTATAGCTTGTGCTGCTGTTGCAGACTATAGACCTAAAGAATATCAAGATAAAAAAATTAAAAAATCTGATTTAAATTTAACAATAGAACTAGTTAGAAATCCTGATATTCTATTTGAAATGGGAAAGAAGAAAGAAAATCAATTATTGGTTGGCTTTGCAGCAGAAACAAATAATATTATAGAGAATGCTCTAAAGAAATTAGAGAAGAAAAATCTTGATATGATAGTTGCAAATAATGCTTCAACTATGGGAACAGATACTAATAGTATAGAAATCATAAGAAAAGATAGAAGTTCTACTGTTATAAATCAAAAGAGTAAAATGGAACTAGCTTATGATATTTTAAAAGAAGTTATTTTAGATTTAAAGAAGGCTAAAGATGAAGAAAAATAAAATTATAGATATTTTTATACTATTTTTCAAAATAGGAGCTTTTACTATCGGAGGAGGCTATGCTATGCTTTCTCTGATAGAAAATGAAATAGTAAACAGAAAAAATTGGTTAGAGAAAGAAGAATTTGTAGATGGAATGGCTATTGCTCAATCCATACCTGGAGTCCTTGCTGTTAATATATCTCTTATAACAGGATATAAAATAGCAGGATTTTTAGGAATGTTTGCAGGAATGTTAGGAGCTGTTCTACCTTCTTTTTTTATAGTGTTATTTTTAAGTCAAATTTTATTGGCTATTGGGAATCACCCCATAGTTGTTGCTATTTTTAATGGTATTAAACCAGCTATTGCAGCTCTTATATTAATTTCTGTGTACAGCATAGCAAAATCTGCTAATATAAATAGATATACCTTTATTTTTCCTATTATAATTGCAGTATTAATTAGATATTTTGGAGTTTCTCCTATTATTATAATAATTGCCACTATGATATTAGGAAATATCTATTTTTTATTTAAAGAAAAATCCAAAAAAGAAAAAGAAGATGATGCAAAATGATATATTTAAAATTATTTTTAGTGTTTTTTAAAGTTGGACTTTTTAGTTTTGGTGGAGGCTATGCTATACTTCCTCTTATGCAACATGAAGTTGTTGATGTAAATAAGTGGATAAGTTTTCATGATTTTATGGAGATTGTTGCTGTTTCTCAGATCACTCCAGGACCTATATCAATAAATTTAGCAACTCATGTAGGCTATAGAATTGCACAAACTATGGGTTCAACAATTGCAACTTTTAGTGTTGTTCTACCATCTATAATAATAATGACTATCATAGTTGTATTCTTAAAAAAATTCAGTAATCTTCCTGTTGTAAAAAGAACTTTTGCAGCTCTAAGAATTACTGTTGTAGGACTTATTTTAGCAGCAGCTGTTGCTCTTTTTGTTAAAGATAATTTTATAGACTACAGATCATATATAATATTCGCCTCTGTTCTGATAGGTGGACTATTCTTTAAGATAGGAAGCATCACTTTAATTATCTCGTCAGGACTAGCTGGCTTATTACTTTATTATATCTTTTAGATATAAATGCAATAAAGAAAAATAGGGAGTTACATTCCAAATTTTAGGATAAAAATTAAATAGAATGAGCCGAGTAAATCTCGCTGTGTTTGAACGAAGTGAGTTTAGCGAATTTACAGCGAATTCTTAATTTTTATCCGTTAAAAAATTTGGCTAGTAACGAAATATTTTTCTTTGAATAACTTTATAAAAGGACGTATATGGAAAAAATTAATATTTTTACAGATTTTAAAATAAAAAATATTCATATAAAAAATAGAATAGTTCTACCCCCTATGGTTAGATTTTCTCTTGTAAAAGATGATGGCTATGTCACTGAAGATTTAATTGATTGGTATGGTATGATAGCTAGAAGTGGTGTAGGACTTATAATTGTTGAAGCTTCAGCAGTTGAAGAAAGTGGAAAATTAAGAGAAAATCAAATTGGAATTTGGAATGATAGCTTTATTGAAGGACTTACTAAGGTGGCTAATGAAATTCATAAATATGATGTACCTTGTATGATACAGATTCACCATGCTGGCTTTAAAGATAAAATAGCAGAAGTTCCTGAAGAAGAACTAGATAGAATTTTAAAACTTTTTGAAGAGGCTTTTATTAGAGCTAAAAAATGTGGCTTTGATGGAATAGAAATTCATGGAGCTCATACTTATTTAATCTCTCAATTAAATTCTAAACTTTGGAATAAAAGAACAGATAAATATGGAGAAAGACTTTATTTTTCAAGAAAATTGATAGAGAATACTAGGTATTTATTTGATGATAATTTCATTCTTGGTTATAGAATGGGTGGAAATGAGCCTGAACTTGAAGATGGTGTAGAAAATGCTAAAGAACTAGAATCTTATGGTTTAGATATATTACATGTTTCAAGTGGTGTTCCTAATCCTGAATATAAAAGACAAGTAAAAATAAATAATTTTCCTGAAGATTTTCCTTTAGATTGGATAATCTATATGGGAACAGAGATAAAAAAACATGTAAAAATCCCTGTTATAGGTGTGAGTAAAATAAAAAAAGAAAGTCAAGCCAGCTGGCTTGTTGAAAATAATTTATTAGATTTCGTTGCTGTTGGAAAAGCAATGATTTTACAAGATAAATGGATGGAAAAAGCAAGAAAAGATTTTATGTCAAAAAATAGACATTAATATAAATAAAAGGCTATAAAAAACAGATAAAATTTGATATAATGAGAACGTTAATAACTTTTTTAATTGGAGGCTTAATATGACAACAAAAAACTATATCGCAGTGGCAAAATATTTAGAAGATAACACAATTTTATTATCTTTTCCAGATTTTGAAGGACTAACAACTACAGCTGATTCAGAAGAAAATATACAAAATATTGCAGCAAAGGCTATAAAGTCTAAATTAGCTGAGTTAAAAAATTCTAATATAGAAGCTCCTGAACCTAAAAAAATAACAGAAGTTTCTAAAAATTTACAAGAAGGTGAATTCACTACTTATATCCCAGTAACAGAAACTCCTTCTTTTAATACTTTAAAAGATAATGAAACTTTAAAAGATGTATCAAATAAAGTTGATAACTTTATCAATAAAGATATTAAGAAATCTGTTCCTGAAGGAAAAGAACACTTTTTAGGAATAGGGGGAGCTATTCTAGCTATTCTTAATACATTATTGTTCCCTGTTTACACTATTACTGGATTTTTTGGTTTTGGTGGAGGGGGAGCTAACTTTTTCCAAATGAATGCTCTTTATATGCTTTTTGGTTTGGCATTCTTAGCTTTTGCAGGAGCAAATATATATGCTAGTCTAAATAGAGATATGAAAATTTTACAAATATCTACACTTGGGATTTTAGGAACTTTTGTTCTTTGTTATCTTTTAGTTTTTATAACAGCTCTAACAAATGCTTATTTATCAGTGGGAATTATTAAATTTATACTATATGCAATATCTGTAGCAGTGATTTACAGTGGATATAGAATTTTAAATTCTTTAAACGATTAGAAAAATCTTTAATGAAAAAAGGAGTGGAGGAAATCAATGTCAATGACAAATTATATTATAGTAATGAAGGCTTTAGAAGATGGTAAATTTTTAATTACCTTTCCAGATTTTGAAGGATTAACAGCTACAGCTGATTCTGAAGAAAGTATTCAATCTGTTGCAACTGAAACTATAAAAACAAAGTTAGCTGAATTAAAAAAAGATAATTTAGTTATACCTGAAGCAAAGAAAATGAAGGATGTATCTTCAACTTTAAATGAAGGTGAATTTACTACTTATATTCCTGTAAAAGAAGAGTTTGATTTTAAAGCTGCCATGAATACAACTATGGCTAGTTTAAAAGATAAAGAAAACTTAAAAAAAGGAACTGAAGATCTGAAAAATAAAGCAAATGAACTTACTAACAATATTCCTAAGGGGAGTGAAAATTTATTTGGTATTATTGGAGGAGTTATAGCAATAATAAATACTTTTCTTCTTGCAGTTTTCTCTGTAAAAGTTCCAATTTTTGGAGATTATTCTATAGGTTTTTTTAAAGGTTTAGGTATCTTAGCTGATTTTAGTAAGGAAGCTAAAAATGCCCAAGCTATTTTACTATTCTCTGGTATTTTATTTATAGCTTTTGCTGGACTTTTAATATATTCAAGTATAATTAAAAATAAAAATATTTTATTGTATTCTATTGTAGGAAATGGAATATTTTTAGTTATTTTCTATATAATCCTATTTATTAAATTACCTGGTGGAGAAGTAGGAGAATATATTTCTGTTTCATTCTTTAAGATTTTACTTTATTTAATTTCATTAGCTCTAGCTTTTGTAACTTACTTTGCTTTAAATAAAGCTGAACAAAATCAAATTTCCTTTAATGATGGAGATGATAGAAATGAAGAAGGACTTTAAACAATTTCTTATTCTTCTAATAGTTTCAATTTTTATTGCTTTTACTGCTAGTTTTGGTTATTCTGTTTACCAAAATTATCAAAGAGAAAAAAAGATTAATGAAGTAAAAAATCTATTTAATTTTGGTGGAACAAATGAAGATAAGAAAGAAGAAGCTAAAGAAGAAACAAAAACTGAGGAAATTATTAAACCTGAAGAAGTTAATTCTAAAGAAAGCTGGAATAATTTAATTATTACTGAATTACAAAAAGATTATGTTTTAGATGATACAAGACCTTTCTATAAAAAATTATATGATAAAATTAGAGGAAAGAAAATCTATAATTTTAAATCTATTAACAATGAAAATGAAACTTTAGTAGTTGAAATGAATAACAATAAGATAACTGAAAAATTCTTTAATGATGGTAAAGAAGTTCTAGAAAAAGAATTAGTTGCAAATGATGATTTTTCTTCTTATGACTTAAAAGCTCATAATATAGCTGAAAAGTATACTGCCACTTTTAAAGATATGTTAGGTAAAGACACTTATCTAAATACTAAAAATGGTCTTATTGAATATCAAGATGGAAGAAAAATAGAGTTTATTCATAAAAATGCTATTATGAACGGACCTGCTATTGAGTATTTAGCTAATGGTGATAAAATAGAATTTAACTATGTCAATGGTAAAAGATATGGAGAAGCTCAAAAATTCTATGCTAATGGTGATAAAGAAGACTTCTTCTATGGAAATAATGAAAAGAAAAATGGAGCATCTATCTACTATTTTGCTAATGGTGAAAGAGAAGAAGTTGCATATAAAGATGGTGTTTTAGAAGGACCTGCTATATACATATTTAATGATGGTATAGCTGAACACTATGAATATAAAAATGGTAAAAGGGTAGAAGACTAATGAGATTAGATAGATTTTTAGTAGAATGTGGTATAGGAAGTAGAAAAGAAGTTAAGAAAATCATTTCTGCAAAAGAAGTCAAAGTTAATGACTCTTATGATATTTCAGCTAAGGATAATATAAATGAATATTCTGATATAATAGAATATAATGGAGAAAGATTAGAATATAAAGAATTTAGATACTATATTATGAATAAAAAAGCTGGTTATATAACAGCAACTGAAGATATAAGAGAAGCAACTGTTATGGACTTACTTCCTGAATGGGTTATAAGAAAAGATCTAGCTCCTGTTGGAAGACTAGATAAAGATACTGAAGGTTTACTTCTACTTACAAATGATGGAAAGCTTAATCATAAATTACTTTCTCCTAAAAATCATGTAGATAAGACTTATTATGTAGAAATAGAAAATAATATTTCACAAGAAGATATTTTAAAGTTGGAAGAAGGAGTTGATATAGGAAACTATATCACTCTTCCAGCTAAAGTTGAAAAAATATCTGATACTAAAATTTACTTGACCATTAAAGAAGGAAAATTCCATCAAGTAAAAAAAATGTTAGAAGCTGTAGGCAATAAAGTTATTTACTTACAGAGAACAGCTTTTGCTAAATTAAAATTAAATGATTTAGCATTAGGTGAAGTTAAAGAAATTAATTTAGAAGATATTATTTAGAGGGGGTATAAAATGAAAAAGAATTTAATTTTAATTATTTCATCACTATTTTTAGCAACTGCTTGTACAGCATCTTTAGGACTTGGAACAGGATTTGGTCTAGGTGGTAGTAGCAGTGGAGTTTCAGTAGGAACTGGTGTTTCTGTTGAAAAGAAAATCCCTACTAAAAAAGATACTAAAAAGAAAGTTGAAACTAAAACTAGTGGTAATAGTCATACTAATAGTAACACTAAAACTACTGTTAAGAAGACTACTGATCATTCAACAAATACAACAAAAAAAGCAGTAGAAGATAAAACTCAAGTAAAAACTGAAAAAAATGAAGTTACTAGTTCAACAACTACATTTGAAACTAATACTACTACTAAAAGTACTGAAACTAGTGTAACTACACCTAAAAGAGTTAAACAAGAAAGACAACAATAATGCTAATAGATAATATAGATATTTTTTGTGAAGTAATAGATAATTATGGGGATGTAGGTGTAGCTTATAGATTGGCTAGAGAGCTTAAAAGAATCTATCCAAATAAAAAGTTAAGATTTATCATTAATCAAACTGAAGAATTAAATCTTATCAAAAAAAATGATGACATTATTGTAATCGATTATAAGGATGTAGATAGAATAGAATCTCCTGCTGATTTGATTATAGAAACTTTTGCCTGTAATATCCCTGAAATATATATGGACAAAGCTTTAAAGAGTTCTAAACTTATGATTAATTTAGAATATTTCTCTTCAGAAGATTGGGTAGATGACTTTCATCTTCAAGAATCATTTTTAGGGGGAAATCTGAAAAAATATTTTTTCATACCAGGACTTTCTGAAAAAAGTGGTGGTATAATCTTAGATAAAGAATTCTTAGATAGAAAAAATAAAGTTCAAGAAAACAGAGAATATTATTTAAAACAATTTAATATTAATGAAAATTATGATTTAATTATCTCAGTATTTTCTTATGAGAAAAACTTTGATAATTTTTTAAAAACTTTACAAAAGCTAGATAAAAAAGTACTTTTATTATTGTTAAGTGAAAAAACTCAAAAAAATTTCATAAAATATTTTGATAATAACAATTATTATGATAAAATAAAAGCCGTGAAATTACCTTTTTTTACATATGACAAATATGAAGAACTTTTAGCACTCTGTGACATCAATTTGGTAAGGGGTGAAGATAGCTTTGTAAGAGCTTTGCTTTTAGCTAAACCTTTCTTATGGCATATCTATCCTCAAGATGAGAATGCACATATTATAAAGTTGGAAAGTTTTTTAGAAAAGTATTGTCCTAATAATAAAGAGTTGAAAGAAACTTTTATTAATTACAATATAAATAAAGATGATTTTTCATATTTTTTTGAAAATCTTGATGAGATAAAAAAATACAATGAAAAATATACTGATTATTTGATAGAAAATTGTAATTTAATGAACAAATTAATAAATTTTATTGAAAAAATATAGGAGGAAAATTAATGAAAATTGCACAAGAATTAAGAGCGGGAAGTACAATTAAAATTGGAAACGACCCATTTGTAGTATTAAAGGCTGAATATAACAAATCAGGAAGAAATGCTGCTGTTGTTAAGTTTAAAATGAAAAACTTAATATCTGGAAACATATCAGATGCTGTTTATAAAGCAGATGATAAAATGGATGATATCAAATTAGATAAGGTAAAAGCTATCTATTCTTACCAAAATGGAGATTCTTATATATTCTCTAATCCAGAAACTTGGGAAGAAATTGAATTAAAAGGTGAAGATTTAGGAGATGCTTTAAACTATCTTGAAGAAGAAATGCCTTTAGATGTTGTTTACTATGAATCAACAGCTGTTGCAGTTGAATTACCTACTTTCGTTGAAAGAGAAGTAACTTATACTGAACCAGGACTAAGAGGAGATACTTCAGGAAAAGTTATGAAACCTGCTAGAATCAATACAGGATTTGAAGTTCAAGTTCCTTTATTCGTTGAACAAGGTGAATGGATTAAAATAGACACAAGAACTAACGAATATGTTGAAAGAGTAAAAAAATAATATAATAAGGGATTGTTACATTTGCCTAACAATCCCTATTCTATATAATAAATAGTATCTAATATTTCATTCATTGTACTTTCTGTCATTTCATCTAATATGAATTTCTTTTTAATATTTATATTTTCCCATTTAACTTTTGGATGATTTTCATTTTCTTCAAACACATTTCCACCTGTAGTAGATTTTACCTTATTTGTTGAGAAATTAATACTTGTTTTTTCTTCCTCTCCGCTATTTCTCATATATGAATTACTTTCATATCCAATAAGTTCAAAAACATTATTTTGAAATCTAAAAATATATACTTCTGTAGAAGTTGCCCAACTTCCAGCACTCATAAAATAATTAAAAGTTATTTTTAAAACATTCTTCTTTATACTAATATTAGATAAAGTATCTGCAAGAGTAGGAAGTTCTTCATTCCCCTCACTTTGTATAAAGTCTTTATCATTTTTAGCTGCTAAAGTATAAGTTCCATCTTTTTCTTTAAATAGAACCAAAAGTATTCTTGGATTTAAATTTAATTCATCAGGACCTAAAGATTCATTCTTCTTGATATTTTTTTTATCATTTTTTTCAATAACTATGGCGATATCTTCAAGATTATCTTTATTCAAATCTCCTTTAGCAATAAAAAGTTGTTTCCAACCTTTTGGGATGAAATCATTTACAGATTTTGCTTTTTGTGGAAAGTTTTCTGCAAAAGCATAAAGCGAAAAAATTAAAAATAATGACAAAATTAAAAATAATTTTCTTTTCATAAGATACTCTCTCCTTTTTATTATATAAAACAAGTGTCTAATTAGACAGCAATTAGACACTATTTAGACACTTGTTAGACAGCAATTATCTTTCTTCTTGATTTTCTTGACTTTGAGTATTTTCTTCTGTAGCTTCTGCACTTTTAATTATGTTTTTTTTATAAGATTCTAAACAAGCTAATGTCATAGCTTCTCTCAACTCTTTTGATAATGGTGCAATAATATCTTCATATTTCTTTTCTCCATCTTTTTCTATTTCTCTTGATGGTAAAGATAAATACATATTATTATCTTTTCCTTCATTTAAAAAGATATTGTTGATTTGCATAACTCCACCAAAGAATATACTTCCTTTTTTATTTTCAGAAATATAAGCATTTATATTAGTTGTATCAAAAGGAATTTTAGTTTCTTTTTCAAACTTTGTTACTTTTCCCTCTTCTTTATAAGCACTAATAACGGCACTTGAAATAGTGTTTTTCATTATTTCAGGAAGTTCTTTATTAAATTTGTTTGAAAAAGTAACAAGTTCAATATATTTCTTTTCTCCATCTTTTTCATATTCTTTTTCTGGCAATGCTACAAAATAAGAATTATTATCTCTTTCGTATAATCTTACATTTGAAATCTTAATACAATCTAGGTCTTTATTACCTATGATTACTGTTGCTAAAGCTTTAATTTTCGAGTTTTCATTCTCTAATTTAACAACATTTACCTTTACTTTCAATTCATCTTTCATTTTCTTTCTCTCCTTTTTTATTGTTTTAGAAATATTATTTTGAGATTCATCAATAAAACCAACTTGATCATTTAACATATAACTACAAGCATTTAATAATTCTAAAGAACTTACTGCACTTTCAAACTCTTTATTGTTTTTAATACTTTGGTATATTAAGTTTAAACTTTTCTTAGTGCTATCAAATAAGAATATTTTAGCAAAAGTATCTAAATTATTTAGATGTTCTAAATATTCTTCATATGTCATAAATATTGCTCCTCTCTTAAATACAAAAAGAGAAGAAAATTTAAAATCTTCTTCTCTCTTTGTTTTCTTATATTTTTTCTATT
>ERZ773203.500-NODE-500-length-21529-cov-4.344370_pt1 | contig 21529 bp, 25 predicted proteins | sample MGYA00580529_ERZ773203 | MGnify/ENA primary metagenome ERZ773203 (study PRJEB29015, sample SAMEA2738176) | human oral metagenome | biome: human oral; feature: human-associated habitat; material: saliva | place: China | collected 2177 ... | reverse complement strand
GTTCCCTTCGGTCTGAGTACCTTGTTTCTCTTGCAAAGAGGTATGGTGCCGTTCCTAAAGGATTATCAGGTGCGGCGTATTTTGGCCTTTCTTTACCCGGCTAAGTATGCGGATGCAAACTGGCAGCAGGACAACTCCATTATGGCCATCGGCTCGGGACAGCTCTTCGGCAAGGGCCTTAACAATAACACCTTGGCTTCCGTTAAAAGCGGAAACTTCCTCTCGGAGGAACAGACAGACTTTATTTTTGCTGTCATCGGGGAGGAAATGGGCTTTGTCGGTTGCCTTCTGGTGCTGTTGCTCTATGCGATTTTGGTTTACGAGTGTTTTTATCTCGCGGGAAAGGCGCGTGACATGGAGGGGCGTATTATTTGCACCGGAGTCGGTGCGCTGATTGCGTTCCAAGGCTTCAGCAACATTGCGGTGGCGACCGGTATTTTCCCAAACACAGGTCTTACGCTTCCGTTTATCAGTTACGGAGTCAGCTCACTGCTCGCCTTTTACGTGCAAATTGGCTTGGTAATCAATGTCGGACTGCAACGGCGGGATATCGTACACGAAGATGACATGCCGCGCGGCAGAGTCGGCTTTGGGGGAAGATACCGCTGAGCAATCTTTCAAAGAAAGAATGAGGAAATGGCAGTATGAATATCGGATTGATTGCACATGATGCAAAAAAGAAGTTGATGCAGAACTTTTGTGTCGCTTACCGAGGAATACTTGCGAAGCACACGCTGTTTGCAACCGGGACAACGGGACGCCTCGTTGAAGAGGTCACCAACCTCACGGTTCACAAGTATCTCGCCGGACACCTGGGTGGTGAGCAACAGCTCGGCGCACAGATTGAGGACAATGACCTGGATCTCGTGATTTTTCTTCGCGACCCGCTGCAGCCGAAACCGCACGAGCCCAATGTCAGCAATGTCCTTAGGCTCTGCGATGTTCATAATATTCCGGTCGCAACCAATCTTGCGACAGCAGAGCTGTTGATTAAATCCATGGAGCGTGGCGATTTTGAATTCCGAAATTACTACCGGCGCTGACTACGCGTCGAGACGGCGGCGGAGTAGCAGGCGGCGCAAAAAGCGCGGCCTGCCGCTCATCCGCCTCTTCCTTTTGCTCGCTCTGCTGTGTGCGGCGCTCGCCTATCGGGAGTTCGGCTCCCTGCTCTCGAATCGCTATGCGCCGAATACGCGCGGCAGCGCACTCTTACAGAGTACGGCGCAGGCCTCGGCGCTGAAACCGTTTGCGGCGGATTTTGCGGTTCCGGAGGCCGACAGCGGCACCGACTTGCTCGGCGATGTCCGCGCCGAAGGTGTGCTTCTGATTGACGGGACCAATGAAAAAGCACTGCTCTCGCGCAATGCCTATACGCGCATGAATCCGGCCTCGACCACAAAGATTATGACCTGTCTCCTCGCACTCGAAGACAGCGACATCCACATGGACGATGTGTGGACGGCCGGTCCGGAGATTGTCGTCTCGGAACCGGGCGCCAGCATGGGCGGCTTCCAGCAGGGAGACAAGCTCACGGCAGAGCAGGTACTCTATTGTCTCATGGTTCGCTCCGGCGCCGACGCGGCCAATATGATTGCAAAACAGGTGGCCGGCAGTGAAGAGGCCTTTGTCGAGAAGATGAATGCGCGCGCAAAAGAACTCGGTGCAACCGGGACGCATTTCACCAATTCGCACGGTTTAACCGATCCCGATCACTATACGACGCCCTATGACCTGTATCTGATACTCCACGAGGCGATGAAGTACCCGGAGTTTCAGAAACTGGCGAGTCAGAAGCTCTACACAGCCGATTATGTGGACGCGGCCGGGCAGCCGGTGCAGAAAAAGTGGTTTAACACCAATTACTACCTGGTGGGCAAGGCGAAGCTCCCCGAGGGCTTTTCCGTGGTCGCGGCCAAGACCGGAACCACACTGGCGGCGGGAGCCTGCCTCGCGCAACTCACGGCGTCGGAGTCCGGAAAGCAGTATTATTCGGTCGTTTTAAAATCGCCGAATCACGATGTGCTTTATCAGGACACCAGCCTCTTATTGCAAAAAAGCGCACAAGTGCATTGAACTTTTTTCGGTGCTAACGTATAATTACTATAACAGACAGAAACCAAGGAGGTAGACACATGGTTCAGATTATTGTGGGCGTCAAGGGAAAAGGAAAGACCAAGCGACTTCTTGAGATGGCAAATGAGGCTGTCAAGAATGCGAAGGGTACGGTCGTCTACCTTGACAAGAGCGCAAAGCACATGTATGAGCTCAGCAATAAAATTCGTTTGATCAATGTGAATGACTACGAGATTATGAGCAGCGACGGCTTCACCGGTTTTGTCTCCGGCATCATTTCGCAGGATCACGATTTGGAGACCATGTTCCTCGACAGCTTCTTGAAGCTCGCGAACTTAGAGGGCGGCGATATCACCCCGGTCGTTGACACGTTGGAAAAGATCGGTGAGAAGTACAATGTGAACTTCGTGCTCAGTGTTTCGATGGATGCGGCCGATCTTCCGGAGAATGCGAAGAAAGACGTTGTCGTCGCGCTCTGACCGATAGGCGCAAAGAGAATTTACGGACAGCCCTTTCCGGGCTGTCCGTCCTTATGTACAGGTATTTTCAGCGCAAGCGGAGGTCGTTTTGGCGAATCAAAAAAAAGCGGATAATGAGCAGAAGACGAATTCCGTGCTTCGCCCGGAATACATTCTGCTGATTGCCGCAGTCGTTTATCTTCTATATACCATCTGCACCCCTGTCATGCGAAAACATCCGCGCGTCACAACCGTAGAGCCGGGAGAGATTGTGAGTAATCACTATTATACCGGCATCATACTGCGCGATGAGCAGATTGAGACAGCGCCGCGCGGCGGCTATCCGATTTACTATCTGCAGGAGGGGAAGCGCGCCGCCGTCGGCAATCGCATTTATGCGCTCTCCGCAACCGATGTGACGCCGCAGCTCGCAGGCAATTTAGGCGGCAATGCACCGCTCGGCGCCGACAATATCCATGAGATTAAGAATCGTCTCTCCGCCTACCGGAAAAGCTATGACCGCGACCAGTACGCGCAGAACTATACGGCGGAGAACAGCATTCAGTCTCTGCTCTCGTCCTACGCATCGCTGAGTCTTCTCGGCAATCTGGATGAGGAGATGAGGAAGCAGGGAATCGAACTGACGGATGTCACTTCTCCGCTCTCGGGTGTGGTCTCCTTTCGTCTGGACAATTACAGCACTGTGACGGAGGACAATATCACCGCGGCGCTCTTCGATCAGGATACGACTTCCGCGGCGGCCGATAGCAAAAAGACCTTTGTGAACGCGGGTGATCCTGTCTATCGGATTGTACCCTCCGAGGAGTGGAAAGTCGTCTTTCCGCTCGATAAAAAGGAGAGCCGCGAAAATACGAAGAGCCTCCGGGTCAGTTTTATGGGCAGCAATATCAGCATGAGCGGAGACTACCATGAAATTACCGGGAAGGATGAAGATGCCAATCAGCGCTACGGCGTCCTGACGTTTCAGCGCTATATGATCCAGTTTCTGGAAGACCGCTTTGTTAAATTCCGCATTGTCGAGGGGAGAAAAGACGGCCTGAAAATCCAGAAGACCGCGCTCACCAAGAAGACGTATTATGCGATTCCGCTGCTCTACCTGACGCGCGGCGGCGCAAACAACGGCAATGTGGTGCATCGTCTGCAGATGGAGAACGGAGAAGAGCAGGCGGTCGATGTGCCGGTCACGGTCGTCCACCGCGACGATACGTACTTCTATGTCAGTATGGATGAGAATGCGTCGCTGAAGAAAGGCGACTGGCTCATCAACGACGCCAGAGACCAGAAGGTTCAGGTCGGAGACACCGGAGAATTGCCGGGCGTCTACAGTGTGACCGGCGGCGTTGCGGTATTCCGCAAGGTCGAGATTATCGAAGAGAATGATGAATATGCCATTGTACACCGCGGTATCAGCGGCAGTATCAATCCCTATGACCGCATTCTGCTGAACGGAAGCGAGGGGCGAGAGGGCGAGATGGTTTATTGAGGAGGTACCTATGCTGCGTGAGCATTTAGAAGAAATTGAGAGCAATATTCAGAGCGCCTGTGCGCGGGCGGGGCGCTCGCGCGAGAGTGTCAGACTGATCGCCGTGAGTAAAACCCAGCCGGTCTCCGCAATCGAAGAGGCCTATGCGCTCGGACTGCGCGATTTCGGTGAGAACAAGGTGAAAGAAATGCTCGGCAAAGAGCCGCAGCTGCCGGAAGATATCCGCTGGCATTTGATCGGACATCTGCAGACCAATAAGGTGCGGCAGGTACTCTCCAAGACGGTATTAATTCACTCGCTGGATTCTCTGAAACTTCTCGATGCGGTGGATTTTGAGGCCATGAAACAGCGCATTACCGTGGAAGGTCTGCTCGAGGTAAATGTCGCGGAAGAGGAGAGTAAATTCGGCTTTTTACCCGAAGAACTCTGGGGACTCATGAACCGTCTTTGTCAGTATAAAAATCTCAAAATTCGCGGCCTCATGACAGTTGCACCCTTCACAATTAATCAAGAAGATAATCGCGCCGTCTTTCGAAAATTGAAAGAAATATCGATTGACACAAGATGGAATACACTGGATAATATCAGTATGGATATCTTGTCTATGGGTATGACAGGAGATTACAGCGTTGCGATTGAAGAAGGCGCCACCATGATTCGGGTGGGGACAGGGCTGTTTGGCGCGCGGAATTTAGGGGAGGACGGACAATGAGTGCGATAGACTGGTTCAAAAGGGTCATATTGGGAACAGGGCCGGATGACGAAGGACTGAGAGGACCGGAAGATACGGATGACATAGACGATATCGAAGAGCCCAATGTCTTTGGCGGCACGAAGCGGATTTTCGGTGATGACGAAGAAAATGATCGGTATGATGAGAGCTATGCATCCGCGCCGAGTAACAAGAGCGGAAAAGCGACAAGCGCTACAAAGTCGCAGAGCAGAAAGATGCAGGGCGGCAATATCACACCGGTCACGGGACGCTCGAATCTCAACATCTCGCTGATGACCCCCAAGAGTTTTGAGGATGACGAAATGCGTAAGGCCATTCAGATGCTTCGCGATGACGGACGCACAATCATTCTCAATCTTGAGAACTGTGGAGAAGCGCAGAGTTTCGTTTCGTTTGCAATCGGACTTGCCGGCGGTGTCAACGGCCATATCGACAATGTATCCGAGTCCATCTATATCCTGGTGCCAAAGAATGTAGAGCTCTCCGGTGATTTTGAGGAGGTCGAGAGCCAGGTGGCGCAGATGCCGCGCTCTAAGTCTGTCTGATGAACGAGAGAGAGTTGCAGTTGTTTCGCAATCGCCTGCTGGACTTGTCCCGGCAGTGCGAGGACCGGAATGTACCGACGCACAGCTATTTTCTGACTGTGGAGGAGCAACATCTCGCAGCGCAATGTTTACCGAACGTCGCCGGAATCCGTGTGATTTCCGACGGCGTTTTTTATGACGCTGAGAGAAAGGTGCTCTTTTTTTTGCCGTCCTATCTCGAAGAACCGCCGGAGGACGAGCTGGTTTGTCTGGAGCTTGCACCGCGCGCGCCGAAGTTTGCGGAGCCGCTCAGCCACCGCGATTTTCTCGGCGCGCTGATGGGACTCGGCATACGGCGGGAGATGCTCGGAGACCTTACGGTGACGGAGAACAAGGCGCAACTGGTCGCACTGCCTGCCGTCAAAGCGCTCATAGAGCGCGAATTGACGGAAGTGCGGCATACCCGCATCGAAGTGCGGGAAATACCGCGGGAAGCGCTCAGCGCCGCGCGTCGCACCGAAGTTCGCAGCGTCAATGCGGCTTCTCTTCGCGCCGATGTTCTGATTGCCGCAGTCTGGAAGCTATCCCGCACGCGGGCCAAAGAGGCATTTTTGACGGGAAAGGTGCTGCGAAACGGCACCGAGCTCAGCAATCCGGCCGAGGTTCTGCGGGCCGGAGATGTGATGAGTCTTCGCGGCAAGGGAAAGTTTCGCCTTTGCGACGCAGAGCCGCGCTCCACACGAAGCGGGCGCCTGTATGTGGACATCGCATATTTCGTATGAGAGAGGATTTAAGTATGACAGAGAAAACCGAAACCGCTTGTTCCAAGGCGAGGATGTCGCTGCTATTTGCTGTGATTGTTGTGCTCTGTGTCTTGCTGGATCAGTGGACCAAGCGCCTTGCATTACAGCATTTGCCGCTCGAAAGCGCGAGACCTTTTCTGCCGGGACTGGTCGAGCTGATTCGGATTGAAAATCAGGGTGCGGCTTTTGGCATGTTGCAGGGACAGATGATTTTCTTTTATGGTATTACGGCGGCGATTTGTCTTTTTGTCGTTTATGTGCTTTATCGTTTGCCGGAAAAGAAACGATATATACCGCTAGTCATTAATATGGCGTTTTTGATCGGCGGCGCACTGGGGAATTTATGTGACCGCGTCATGCGCGGCTCCGTCGTTGATTTTTTCTCATTTATTCCGATCTCGTTTCCGGTGTTTAATGTTGCGGATATTTTCGTGACCTGTGCGGCAGCCGTCTTTATTCTGTTATTTTGTTTTTATTATAAAGAGGAAGAATTTTCATTCTTAAAATAAAAGGAGACAGGTTTGGAGGAGCTCATTATTCAGGAAGAACTTGCGAATAAGCGACTGGACATAGCAGTCTCCCTGCTCTTTCCGGAGCTGACACGCGCACATGCTCAGAAGTTGATTAAGGAGGGAGGCGTTCTGGTCGACGGCAAGCTGCGCAAGGCGAGCTATCCATTGACAGCGGGAGAACGCCTCTCGGTCACTTTGCCGGAACCCGAGGCGACAGAGGTGCTTCCGGAGAATATTCCGCTCGACATTCTTTATGAAGACAAGGATGTCATCGTCATCAACAAGCCCAAGGGTATGGTAGTTCACCCGGCAGCCGGGCATACCGGCGGAACACTGGTCAATGCCCTCCTGTACCACTGTAAAGACAGCTTGTCGGGCATCAACGGGATTCTTCGGCCGGGGATTGTACACCGCATCGATAAGGACACGACAGGTGTGATAATTGCCTGCAAAAATGACAGGGCGCATCAGTGCATTGCCGAACAACTGAAGGCGCACAGCATTACGCGCCGTTATCTCGCACTGGCACAGGGCAGGATGCAGGAAGAGGAAGGAACTGTGGACGCACCGCTCGGGCGCGACCCGGAGAACCGGAAACGCATGAAAAGCGGTATCATCGGCGGCAAGCATGCGGTCACCCACTACAGGGTGCTGGAGCGCTTTGCATCGGCAACATATCTCGAGTGTCGTTTGGAGACCGGACGGACACATCAGATTCGAGCACATCTGGCCTCACTCGGCCATCCGTTGCTCGGCGACACGGTCTACGGCAGCGGGAAAAACCCTTATCATCTGGAGGGGCAATGTCTGCATGCGGCGGTGCTTGGCTTCCGTCATCCGGCGGACGGCCGCTATCTGGAGTTCACGGCGCCGCTCCCGACCTATTTTGAAGCACTGCTCGACAAGTTTCGACAAAAAGCATAGATTTACCTTTTCCCTGCAAAATGTTACAATAGAAGAACAGAGAAACCCGTATTTTTAGCATTTCTGTGGGAGGTGCCTTATGGAGACAAAGAGAATCATCACCTTGGGACGTGAGACCGGAAGTGGTGGTCATAAAATCGGAGAGATGCTCGCCGCAAAACTCGGCGTCAAGTGCTATGACAAAGAACTTTTGGATCGCGCCGCAAAAGAGAGTGGTCTCTGCCGCGAATTGCTGGAGTCAAACGACGAGAAGCCGACGAACAGCTTTCTCTATTCCCTGGTCATGGATACCTATTCTCTCGGCTATTCCTCCTCGCCCTATGTGGATATGCCGATTAATCAGAAGATTTTCCTTGCACAGTTCGATACCATTCGAAACCTCGCGCAGCAGGAGAGCTGTGTGATTGTAGGTCGCTGCGCCGACTATGCGTTGGACGGCATGCCTGGCGTACTCTCGGTATTTATCTCCGCAGCGGAGGAGGATAAAATCACACGTGTACAGAGTTACCAGGGCGGCAACATCAGCCGCGACAAGGCGCGTGAGATTATGTTAAAGACCGATAAGCGGCGCTCCAGCTATTACAACTATTACTCCAACAAGCGCTGGGGCGATTCCAAGAGCTATGATCTCTGCATCAACAGCAGCAAGTTCGGCCTGGAAGGTGCGGTACAGCTGATTCTTGACAGCTTAAAGAGGGAAGAGGAATTCCGGAATGGCAACAGATGACAAGAACGAGCGCGAGCAATATCTGAAGGAGCTCGCTCGTCTCAAATCACTTCGAAACCAACATAGAACGGAGAAGAAAGACGCGGTGGAGGACGCCGCGTCTCTTCCTGTTCACAGGGAGACCGCAAAGCGACCGGACCGAGAAACGGAAAGAGAAATTGGGGAGCCTGTGACAGAGAAAGCCGAGAGCGCTTCCGAGAAGCCGCAGTTTTCTGCGGAGGAGCAGGAGAAACGCAGATTAAGACGCGTCCTCGATAACATGCGAAGACAGGAGGCGGCTTCCCGCAGACAGGCGGAACAGCAGTCAGCGGAAGCGCAGGAAGCAGCGGAGGAGGAAGTCGAAGAAGCGCCGGAAGAGATTCCGGCGGGAAGATTCGCAGAAAGAGAAGGGGTGCGTGAAGCGCACGACGAGGAGGAAGAGATGGCGGGGAAAACGGCACGCCGACCGCAGCGGCAGGCGAAAGAAAGCAAGGCCGCGACCGTCAAGCGGAAAAAAAGAAATCCTCTTCTGGTCCTGATCGGTCTCCTCTGTGCTTTTCTGGTTGTCTGGGGAGCAAAGACACTCTTGCTCGGCCAGAAGACGCACGAGACCGGCTTCTATACAGTCGCGGTGTTTGGCGTGGATTCCCGGAACGGTAACCTCGGAAAAGGTGCGCTCTCCGATGTCAACATGCTGGTGAGCCTCAATAAAGAGACTGGGGATATCCGCATCTGCAGCATTTTCCGCGATACCTTTGTACAGATTGATAAAAAGGGTAAGCACCATAAATTCAATGAGGCCTATTTTCAGGGCGGGCCCGAGCAGTCCCTCTGGATGATGCGTTATAATCTCGACATTCAGCCGGATGACTATGTGACCTTCAACTGGAAGGCTGTGGTCGATGCCGTGAACATTATGGGCGGCGTGGATCTTGAGGTGACACCCGCGGAATTCAAATATATCAATTCCTTCATCACAGAGACGGTGAAGTCCACGGGAGTCGGATCGGTGCAGCTCACGCACGCAGGGATGAATCACCTGGACGGTGTACAGGCCGTTGCCTATGCGAGACTCCGCCTTATGGACAGCGACTACAACCGCACCGAGCGCCAGCGCAAGGTCGTGTCACTTCTGATGGATAAAATTCACGCGGCCGATGCGGCAAAGCGCATTGAGCTTGTGACCTCCGTGTTGCCGGAGACCAAGACCAGCATGGGAATCGATGATGTTCTGGCTTATGCGAAGGATATCAAGAAGTACCATATCGCGGAGAGCTCCGGTTTTCCGTTTGAGCGCGACACAGCCTGGGTTGAGAAAAAGGACTGTGTGGTGCCGATTACGCTTGAGAGCAATGTCGTGAGCCTGCACCAGTTCCTGTATCAGCAGGAAGATTATCAGCCGAGCGCCTCCGTGAAAGAGGTGAGTGCTTATATCGTTAAGCGGACCGGCATGAAAGGCAAAGGCGAAAAGGTCGATATTCAGACAGACAAACCGGGTGCCGTCGGCAATACCGGTCCGGTCAAAGAAAAGACAAAGAAAAACACAGAAGTCGAGACTGCGCGCGAAGAGAAGAAGAGCAACAAGCAGAGTAGCAGTGCGGCGGAAAGTGCTACATCCGAGACCGCCGTGACGGAAACGACCGCTGCGGAGACGACAACAGCTGCCGAGACCGAGAGCCGCAAAAAGCGTCGCGCGGAGAGCACGACCGCTACGGCTGCCGAAACCGTGGAGAGCCACAGCGGCCGCGTGCAACCGAACGGCGGCAAAAATAATTCCAATGACAGTGAGAACAGTGAGGCCGAGCGCGGCCCGGGATCCGGCGTCCAGGAAAACAAGCACAGCGCGACTAGTAGCGCAGAGACTGAGCTTGTGGGGCCCGGCGCCGGTTTGCCGGCCAACTAAATCGCGAAATCGTTTCGACGGTATCAATCCCCCTTTTACCGGTATTTCCGGCAAAGGGGGATTTTTTATGTCATTTCGAGTGCGGTACATCCGCTGATTCCCATGAGAATTAAGTCAGAGAAAGCAGAATTCCGATTTCTCAGTAAAGGATTTCCGGTAAAAGGAGGAAGGGGATTTGATACAACAGGTTCGGTTTTGCGGTAGAGTCCGGCATGGGACCATGGACACTAGGAAAAGAGAGTTTCATGAGAAGCAGTTCAGGGAAACAGTAATCGGAGGGGGAAGCACAGATGAGAAACGGAGAAAAGCAGAAGCAGATTTGGTATGGCGGATACGGCTTTACGGCAGCGTCGAGTAAGATTTGCATGAATGCTTGGTAAAAGAGCGTTTCGAGGAGATAAATTCAGGGAAAGGATAATTGGCCGATAAGAGGCATGGATGAGAAGCTTCGAAGAAGAGAGTGCGCAGGAAAAGTCATTGGATGGCGGGAGAGTGTGGAAGTGAGAGTAAGAGAAGAGAATAGAAGTGTATATGAAGTGAATATATACACAAATAATGAGTATGCATTTAATATGAATTATCAGTATTAATATACATCAATAATCAGGCGACTGCCGAATGACTGTTGTAACAGCCCGCATCAATCACATCTAGTTTTAAATACCAGTTGACCTAAGTCTAAAAATGACTTAGGATAGAGTCGGTTCCGGCGGATTGCCGGAATTTTGGAATGGAATTGGAATTTTGGTGTTGTCTAAGCACGCTACTGATATTGAGGAGGTCAGCCATGTCGGAAGAACTTCACTTGTCTGTTAACCATAGAGAATTGGAAATTCCGCTGCTGCAAGGTGGCATGGGGGTTGGAGTATCGCTGGAGCGCCTCGCGGGCAGTGTGGCAGCCTGCGGTGCCATGGGCTGTATCAGCACAGCTGACTGCGGCTATCGAGAGCCTGATTTTTATAAGAATCCGGAAGAGGCAAATCTTCGCGCGCTACGGCAGGAAATCTCGGATGCACGTGACATCTCGGGCGGACGCGGTCTGCTCGCCATCAATGCGATGGTCGCCACACAGCAATTTGCCGAGGCCATCCGGACGGCTGTCGCTTCGGGTATTGATGCGGTGATCTCGGGTGCCGGTTTACCCCTGCAGTTGCCGGAATTGGTGCCGGAAGGCAGCGCTCTGATTGCACCCATTGTGTCGGGCGGGCGTGCGGCAAAGCTGATTCTGCAGTCCTGGATGAAGAAGTACAATCGCTTTCCGGATTTCATTGTCGTCGAGGGCGCCAAGGCCGGAGGACATCTCGGGTTCAAGGAGGATGAATTGCTGGCAGATGAAGCCCCCTCTCTCGCGGCCATTCTGAAAGATGTGCTGGAGAATATTCGCCCCTTTGTCGATGCGGCAAAGCGCAACATCCCGGTCTTCTGTGCAGGCGGTGTCTGGAACCGGGAAGACATACAGGCGCTCACGGAACAGGGGGCGGCCGGTGTGCAGATGGCAACCCGTTTTATTGCGACCGAGGAATGCGATGCTTCTCAGGCCTATAAGGATGTGTTGCTCGGGGCAAATCGGGAAGATGTCTCTATCATCCACAGTCCGGTCGGTATGCCGGGACGCGCTGTGCAGACCCCGCTGTTAAAGAAGCTAAGCCTCGCGGGCCGAATTCCTCCGGTCCACTGCTCTCGTTGCATCAAGAAATGCAATCCCGCACAGGTGCCGTTTTGCATCACGAATGCATTGATTGAGGCGGTCAAAGGCAATCTGGAGACGGGACTTTTCTTTACCGGCGAGAATGTCGGCAGAATGAAGAAAATGACCACAGTGCCCGCCCTGATCAAAGAACTCGGTTACTGAAGGAAAAAGTAAGCTCACAGATCAGACATCCTATCTGCGGAGTCCGGAGAAAATCCGGACTCTGTTTTTATTTGTTGTGAGATGCGTAAATTCGTAGAAAAACCAAAAGTTTACGAAAAAATATTATGTAACCTTTAGGAAGCGCCGATTTTAACTCGTTCCATTGGAAAGCGCCTGGTACAGACAAGCGAATTTGAGCAAATATGTGATGGGAAATATGTAATCGTAACACTTACATTAAGAAACAGATGAATGCAAGCACCCCAATACAGCTTAATCACCTCCGGATGCTCGCAAGCGAATTCAGCGTTACAACTTAGAATAAGGAAACGACGTAAATTCAGCCTGACAAGCCATGAAATGCAATAACGAGAATCCGGCCACAGGAACTGAGGTCATGAGGTCATAGAGATGGCCCTGCGACGCAGATACATATGGGAACAGCCGGATGAGCCGGTACAGCATTGAAATCAGGAAACGAATGAATACAGCCTGACAGCGGCTGTGCGGATAGATTTGGGGAAGCTTATCCGAGAAAGACAGGATGAGCTGATACAACGTTAAAATGAGGAAATGACAGAGATTCAGCCGGATAAGCCTCGGGGCAAAGGGATGGCCGTGCGGCGCAGATACACATCCGGGAAAGATAAAGTGGATACAGCGTTACAACAAAGAAATAACAGAACAAAGCATATCAAAGCGGTACGGATATAGCTTTGCGCGGCAGACAGTTCGGTGATATGAATGCAAAAGAAAAATTATTTCAACTTGAGACGACCGTTCAATTCGTGCGTAAAATAGCAAGGTGGGAACGAAAACAGGCCTTGAGAGCAGTAAAACTTCGCACTATAACTATTCGCGAAATGCTTGTTTAACGAACAGTTGTGTCGTATACTATTGCTGAACGGAAAAATTGAGGCATTTCGGAGGTTTTTCGTATGGCTGACAAAACACAAAAAAATAACAATTATTTTGCGGAACTGGATCGCGCGAACATTTTACATCTTCGGGAATTGCTTGCGGAGCTTCCGGACTACTGCAGAACGTATCTCCGCGGCATTGAACCCAGAACACAATCCCGCACACGCATTGCGTATGCCTATGATTTGCGCGTATTCTTTCAATATCTGATGCGCGAAAATCCCTTGGCTGCCCGCTATGGCACAGCCAAGGAAATTCCGCTTTCTCTTCTGGAAAAGCTCCGTGCGACCGACCTCGAGGAATATATGGAGTATCTGAAGTACAGACCCACAGAGCAAGGGGAAGGCAAATTGAACCAGGAAACGGGCATCAAGCGGAAACTCTCTTCTCTGCGCAGTTTCTATAAATATCTCTATCAGAAAGAAATGATTGAGAGCAATCCGGCAGACCGTGTACTCCTGCCAAAGCTGCACGAAAAAGAAATTATCCGTCTGGATGTCGACGAAATTGCAGAGTTGCTGGATCAGATTGAGTCCGGCGAAAAGCTGAGCGAACGCCAGCGTCGCTACCATGAAAAAACCAAGCTTCGGGATTTGGCACTGATCACACTTTTGCTTGGCACAGGTATTCGTGTTTCCGAGTGTGTCGGCTTAAATCTCAATGATGTGGATTTTAAAAATGACGGGATCCGGGTACACCGGAAAGGCGGCAAGGAACAGATTGTCTATTTCGGAGATGAGGTCGAGGAGGCGTTACTCAATTATATGGAGGAACGGGAGGCGCTGCTCACGGAGGAATTTCAGGAGCAGGCGCTTTTCCTGTCGCTGCAGCAAAAACGGCTCTCTGTGCGGAGTGTCGAAAAGCTGGTTAAAAAGTATGCGCTCGCTGCAGCACCTCTCAAGCATATCACGCCGCATAAATTGCGCAGTACCTACGGCACAACGCTGTACCGTGAAACCGGAGACATTTATCTGGTCGCCGATGTTCTGGGGCACAGCGATGTCAATACCACCAAAAAACACTACGCGGCAATTCAGGAAGATCACCGGCGCAGCGCACGCAATAAGGTGCGGCTGCGCGAGGAAGACTGAACTTACTCTTCCGCTGCTTCCAGTACAGTCAGAAAGCAGCCCGGATACAGGCGGGTATTCCGGTCAATGTGATTGACACGGCAAAGCTCCTCGAGATAGGCCTCATCGGAGCGATACAGTCCCTGATTATAGCGCGCCGCAAAATCGTCGAGCTTATCTCCCACCTGAATTTTAACCGCGCGGTAGCGATATGCTTCGCTGTGATCCGGGAGTTCTCCGGCGCGTGCCACGGAGGCGCGCCCCGCAAAGAAAGCAAGCAGAAGGATAAAAGGAAGCAGGAAGCCGAGCAGACCGCGCTTGTTCTGTCTGCGCGGGCGCACAATGCGACCATAGCTCCTTTGCGGCTCCGATACCGGATGGTTCATTCTGTTGTTTGTCTGTCGCATGGGTTATCCTCCTTCGAAACTTTGTTCTTGAACATCTGTTTGCATCTTACCACACGAACGGAAGTTCGGCAAGCGAAAAAGCGAACAAAATTTCGCGAACAATCGTTTGCTTTTTGGGGCGCTTCGTGCTACACTTTTAACGAGAAAGCTGGAAGTCCCGGAGGAAAAGCTATGAGCCGCGATACCATATCAGAGAAACAGAGAGAAATACTTGAATTTATCAAGGATTGTATTTTGCAGAAGGGCTATCCGCCGTCCGTGCGCGAAATTTGCAGTGCCGTAAAGCTTCGCTCCACCTCGTCGGTACATGCGCACCTCGGCGCTTTGGAAGAGGCGGGCTACATTCGCCGCGATCCGGCAAAACCCCGCACCATTGAAATTGTGGACGAGGCCTTTAATTTGTCGCGCCGTGAGGTCGTCAATGTACCGATCCTCGGAAGTGTTGCGGCGGGACTCCCCATTTTTGCGGAACAGAATATCAGCGACTACTTCCCCATTCCCGCCGAGAATCTTCCGAACCAGGAGACCTTCATGCTGAAGGTACAGGGAAATTCTATGGTCAAGGTCGGGATTCTGAACGGGGATCTGGTCATTGTCGCGCGCCAGTCCACGGCGCGAAACGGTGAAATTGTTGTGGCACTTGTCGAAGACGGGGCGACTGTCAAGCGCTTCTACAAGGAGAACGGCCACTATCGCCTGCAGCCGGAGAATGACGCAATGGAACCGATTATCGTCAAAGATGTCACGGTACTCGGCAAGGTTGTGGCGCTCTACCGGAATCTTTGATAACAAGTGTCGGCTGTCTGTCATAAAGTCAAAAAAGGATGCCATTCTGAATGATGCAGGATGGCATCCCTTTTTTGGCGGAGCGAAAATTTTGCAGTCCGGAAAACAGGCTAAGCGGCAGGCGTGCGAACGCCTCTCCTCTCATGTCAATGAAATACAGCCCCCGCAACACCGATAGAAACAGGTGTTGCGGGGGCTGTAATCAATCCTTTTCTCCGATTACGTGACAGGTATCTCCTGTCTTACAGGAAAATATATTTCAGGATGAAAATGAAACTGAGCACATACATGAGCACCGTGACATTTTTGCCCTTACCCGCTGCGAGGTGCAGTACGGTGTAGCTGATGATGCCGAATGCGATGCCCTCGGAAATCGAGTATGCAAACGGCATTGCAAAGATGCAGATAAACGAAGGAATCGCGGTCAGCATATTGCTCCAGTCAATTTTGCTGACCTGCTGCATCATGAAGAAGCCGACGATAATCAGCGCGGGAGCCGTTGCGAAGGACGGAATCGCGAGGAAAATCGGCGAGAAAAAGAGGCTCAGCAGGAACAGGAAACCTACGACAATCGAGGTGAGTCCCGTGCGCCCGCCCTCTGCGATGCCGGAGGAGGACTCCACAAAGGTAGTAATGGTCGAAGTACCGAGTACAGCGCCGACCGTGGTTCCGATTGCATCCGCGAGCAGTGCGCCCTTGATGCGCGGCAGTTTGCCGTCTTTGTCGAGCATATCTGCCTTCGAGGCACAGCCGATCAGGGTGCCGAGCGTATCAAAGATATCGACAAAAAGGAAGGAAAACACAACGACCACAAAGTTCAGCGACAAAAGGTCACTGAAATCCATCTTAAACAGAGTCGGCGTCACCGATGCGGGCATTGCAATGAGAGAGGACGGAATCAGACTGTAAAATCTGGCATCGGGATTCGGTACATAGAGACCGAACAGCTGGCAGAGAATCCCGAGGCCCCAGGTAATCAGAATCCCGAGGAGAATGTTGCCCTTCACGTTTTTGATGACGAGGAGCGCGGTAATCAGCATGCCGATCAATGCGAGCAGCACGGTGATACCCTCCGAGGAAAATGTGCCGCTTGTGACCGAACCCTTGAAGGAAAACAGAGTGACCAGTGTCGCGCCGTCGACCACAATGTGAGCATTCTGAAGACCGATGAATGTGATGAAAAGACCGATGCCGACCGAGACTGCAAGTTTCAGCTCGCCCGGGATTGCATTGAAGATGGCTTCACGCACATTGGTCAGCGAGAGGACAATAAAGATGAGACCCTCCACGCAGACTGCGGCAAGCGCAACTTCCCAGCTGTACCCCATGCCCATGCAGACCGTGTAGGTAAAGTAGGCGTTCAGTCCCATACCGGCCGACAGTGCAAAGGGCAGGTTCGCGAGCAAAGCCATCGCGAAGGATGCAATTGCCGAGGCAAGTGCGGTCGCCGTGAAAACAGAACCGCCGTCCATGCCGGTTTTTCCCAGCAGATTCGGGTTTACGGCAAGGATATAGGCCATGGTCATGAAGGTCGTGATACCCGCGATCACTTCTGTCCGTACAGTCGTGCGGTTTTCTTTCAGGTGAAAAAACTGTTCCATATGCAAGCTCCCCCTATTCATTTACAGAATTAAATTATGTAACCTATGTGCCGTTACTCTTCAGAAATGTGGAATGTCTTAGGATCCACGGTGATGCCGTCCGCCCAGATACGCTCCAGATTATAGAAGCGACGATCTTCACCGTTGAAGATGTGAATCACGACGTCCTGGTAATCGAGAAGAATCCAGGTACCGCCGGTATATCCTTCTTTCTGGCGCGGAAATACCTCGTGCTTTGCAAGCTTCTCCTCGATTTCATCGGCAATTGCCTGCGTCTGCTTCTGGTTGGTGCCGCTGACGAGCATGAAATAGTCGGCAACCACCGAGACTTTGGAGATGTCAATCACCGAAATTTCGGTGCCCTTCTTGTCTTCCATTGCGGTGACCGCGTAGGCAACGAGCTCATTTGTCGTCATACTTCTTTACCTCCTTTAACCATTGATAGCACTCTTCTGTCTTTTGATCTGCGCGAATCTGTTTCGATGCGAGATAGCGGAGGGTATCCGCTGTGATGCGATAGACACAAAAATCAAGGTCCTGAAATGCCAGATGACGCATTTCCGCAAGATTATCGGCGCGGTCGCGGTTCGGCTCGATATAGTCGGCCGTAAACACAATTTTTTCGAGCAGAGACATCTCTCGCCGTCCGGTTGTATGCCAGCGAATGGCGGAGAGAATTTCCGGTTTCGCGACGCCGTATTTCTTTTCGGCGACAACGGGGCCGATGATGGCATGCCAAATCTGCGGCGCAGCCATATCCGCTGCCGAAAAGCGGATGCCTGATTTTTCCGCGATCGAGAGCGATTCCTTTTTGTCATACTCCTTGGCACAGTCGTGCAACAGCCCCGCAAGCTCCGCATCTTCGATAGATGCCTGATAGCGCATTGCAAGCGCTGCTGCCGTATAAGCGACGCCAAGCGTATGCTGATAACGGTCGTTGCTCAGATTTTTCTCCAGTTTGCGGCGTATTTCGGCCATTTCTTTCCGGTTAATGGCGAGCCTCCTTTCTAACGGCGATACAGGCCCTCTGTCCGGATGTAGTCATAGACAGCCGGCGGAAGGTACTGTGCCGCACTCTTTTTGCCGGCGGCGAGCAGGGCGCGAATGTGCATGGATGAAATATCAATGAGCGGCGCCGGAATCAGTTCAATCCGCGCGCCAAAGAGCGCCCGGAGGTGCTCGGCGTGCTCATGCAGACTCGTATGCCGGTCCGCATATTCCCGCGCCGCGACCAGCAGGCGCGCATCGCGGCAGATGTCGGCCGGTGCATGCCAGAATTCCAGCTGAAAGAACGAGTCCGCGCCGAGAATCAACGAAAAAGCGCAGTCCGGATAGGTCTCGCGAAGTAAGGCCAGGGTGTCACTGGTATAAGAGAGGCCTCTCCGTTTTGCTTCAAAGTCAGAGACACAAAACGCCTCATAGGGTGCCGTTGCAAGTTCTGCCATCCGTAGACGCTGTGCGTAGCTTGCCAGTTTTCTGTCCTGCTTATGCGGCGGCGCCGCCGCCGGCATGAACCAGCAGGCATCCAGCGGAAAATGTGAGCAGGCCTCTTCCGCGAGTTTCAAGTGCCCGTTGTGAATGGGATCGAAAGTTCCGCCGAGAATTGCAATCTGTCGCATGGCCGTTTAGTCGCGCGGCAGCACAATCTTGCGGTGCTTCTCTTCTTTGGCCTGCCGGTACAGCACGATTTTCTTTCCGATGACCTGCACGACTTCACTCTTGGTGCGGGCTGCGAGGCGCGCTGCCATATCCTTCGGATCCTCCAGGCAATTCTGAAGCACGGAAATCTTGAGCAGTTCGTGCTTCTCAAGTGTTTCATTGACGGCCTTTGTGAGTTCCGGTGTGAGTGCGGCCTTTCCGATTTGGAAAAGAGGCTCGGTTGTCATTGCGATTCCCTTTAAAAACGAACGCTGTTTGCTGTTCAAGGCATCCTCCCTTATTTATAATAATCAAACTCGTGTCCGTACATACGAACGGTATCGCCGTCCTGAATACCGGCGCGTTCCAGTTCCTCGAGAATTCCGCTGTCTTTCAGGAAATTCTGGAAAAAGTTAAAGCCCTTCTCCGACTCCAGATTGGTGTAGCCGAGCATTTTCTCAATGCGCGGTCCTTCCACGACAAAGACATCCCCGTCTCGCTCGATGGTATAGGGCAAATCCCGATCGGAGAGATACGAAATTTCCATCTCCGGCTCAAAGACGGTGACTTCGCGCTTCATATTGCGAAGAATTTCCAGAATGCCGTAGGTCAATGCACGAATACCTTCGCCGGTGACACCGGAAATCGGATAGAGCGGCAGGTCCGGAAAAGCCGCGCGCAGGCGGTCTATCGGGTTTTCCTCTCCCTCTTCGACCTGGATGCTGTCAATTTTATTGGCAGCAATGATCTGTGGCCGGGTCAGAAGTGCGGGATCGTATTTTTCCAGTTCATGCCGGATGCGGTGCACATCCTCTACCGGATCTCTGCCTTCCGTCGAAGCGGCATCCACGACGTGAACCAGAACCTTGGTTCTCTCCACATGGCGCAGGAAATCGTAACCGAGTCCCACACCTTCCGAAGCACCCTCGATGAGCCCCGGGAGATCGGCCATCACAAAGCCTTCACCGTCATCAAAATCGACCACGCCGAGATGCGGCCGCAGGGTTGTGAAGTGGTAGTTTGCAATTTCGGGTTTCGCATTGCTGACGCGGCTAAGCAAGGTGGATTTACCGACATTCGGAAATCCGACCAGTCCCACATCGGCTATGACCTTCAGTTCCAGGCGCACAAACATACCCTTGCCGGGCTGACCGGGCTTTGCATAGTTCGGCGCCTGCATAGTCGCTGTGGCGAAGTGCATATTGCCGACGCCTCCGCGGCCGCCGCGCAATACGACCAGTCTCCGGTTTTCACCGGACATATCGGCGATTACCTTTCCGCTTTCATCGTCGCGAATCACAGTTCCCTCGGGAACGCGAATCACGAGATCCTTTCCGTCGGCACCGTGGCAGCGCTTTTTGCCGCCGGGCTCACCGTTTTCCGCGACATACTTCCGGACGTGACGGAAATCCGCCAGGGTATTCAGACCGTCATAGACTTCAAAAATGATATCGCCGCCTCTGCCGCCGTCACCGCCGTCAGGACCGCCGGCCGGCACATAGAGCTCGCGGCGAAAGCTCACATGCCCGTCGCCGCCCTTGCCGGATTGAATAAATATTTTGGCGTTATCTGTAAACATCGTTCTCTCCTGTGCACATTGCGCATGACAAGCTGTATTCCGTGGGAATGCAAACGGGCTTCATACTTAGCAGTATGAAGCCCGGTCTTACACTACAGCTTTCGTTCAGTTTTACTCAGCAGCTTCTGCTTTCGGGTAGACAGAAACTTTCTTGCGATACTTGCCCCATCTCTCGAATTTCACAATACCGTCTGCCGTTGCGAACAGGGTATCATCGCCGCCTCTGCCGACATTGACGCCCGGATGAATGTGCGTGCCTCTCTGTCTGTAAAGAATGTTACCGGCCAGAACAAACTGACCGTCTGCCCGCTTTGCGCCAAGACGCTTGGACTCGGAATCACGACCGTTCTTGGTCGAACCGACACCTTTCTTGTGAGCATGCAGCTGAAGGTTCATCTTGAACAACATCATTACACCTCCTGATCTTTGATCATCAAATATGAATTGCCGTACGCTTCCTGAACAGTCTGATATCCCAAGAGGAGAGACTGCAAAAGAAGTTCGGCCTTTGCGTTGCGCTCGCCCAAGAGCTTAAAATCAAAACTGCCGTCTTCTTCACCGAGATGAACTTCAAACTTGGCATCCGTCAATTCATCGACGGAATTCGCAAAATTGAGTTCCAGCGCCGAAACGGCTGCACAGACAATGTCGATGGTTCCGTCTCCGTAGTCTGCGTGACCGAGGGAGTGGATTCCCACTGCCTTTCCGCTCTTGTCGCGTAAAATGTGTACTTCTATCATGCCTCAGGCATTGATCTTGTCAATCTTCACCTGGGTGTAAAGCTGTCTGTGGCCGTTCTTCTTGTGATAGCCGAGCTTCGCCTTGTACTTGTAGACAACGACCTTCTTCGCCTTTGCCTCTCTCAGCACGGTTGCGCTCACGCTTGCGCCGGACACCGTGGGTGCACCGACAGTCAGCTCGCCGTTGTTGACAGCAAGAACCTGATCAAATGTAACAGCCTCACCGTCTGCTTTTCCAAGTTTCTCTACTCTAATGATATCTCCTTCAGAAACCTTATACTGCTTACCACCTGTAGCAATAATTGCGTACATAAGGATACCTCCTATTATCATTACTCGCCAAAATTGGTGCCTGAAACAGGCTTGAAACCAACATTGAGCGGCATACCTACTAAGTATACACTAAAAATATAGTGATTGTCAATCAATATATTTACTTTCACTTTCATTTAATATTGTCTCTGCCTGCTTTGTTGCATCCTTATCTACATCAGATTTATTTGTAACCTTATTTATAAGTTCAGGAATCATATCAATGATTTTAGTGAATGCATCCTGATTTTTTATATTCACAACCTTTGTTCTTCCGTCTTGAATAATAAGCATTGCACTTGGTGTTATCTTGGCACTCATTCCGCCGCCGCCCTTCGACTTTGAAGTTTCTTCAAATGTACCTGTCGCCATTCCACAACTTACATCAACCAAAGGTATTATTGTAGTATCACCTACAACAATAGGCTCTCCCACTACAGTCTTTGTTGTAAGAAAAGTGTTCATACCGTCAAAAATAGCCCC
>ERZ773203.496-NODE-496-length-21602-cov-5.257020_pt1 | contig 21602 bp, 19 predicted proteins | sample MGYA00580529_ERZ773203 | MGnify/ENA primary metagenome ERZ773203 (study PRJEB29015, sample SAMEA2738176) | human oral metagenome | biome: human oral; feature: human-associated habitat; material: saliva | place: China | collected 2177 ... | reverse complement strand
AAGCCGCAGCCGGTCGCCGTGTTGACAATCAGCATAACCTTGCCCTTGTAGTCCGAGAGTTTCAATTCTCCGCCGCCAACCGACGGCACACTGTAATCGTAAATGCTCATAACTTGTCCTTTCCGGTAGATACCAAACAGGCAAAGCCTAGCATAGTTCTAGGAATAAAACAAGTCTCAGGCCGCCGTGCCGTATTTCGTTTCGAGACGGTCCGCGATTGCCGTGTACTTGTCGCGCAGCGCCTGCTCCGCGGAATCCGCCTCAAAGGCCGCCGAAGCCGCATTGATGTCCGCAAAAATCTCGGGCGAAAGACTGCGCTCGGCAAACGGGTAGACGACGGTATTTTCCTTCTCGATGTGGCGATCTAAGAGCGCGGCATAGCCCATTGCCTCGGCGATAATATCAAGGCGGTTGTCATCGCTCGGATCCTGCCGGAAACGCTCCAACGCTTCGGTCAGCGCAAGCACATGGCCTCTGCCGAGATCGTGCTCGACCAGCATGCCGTGAGTCACCAGATTCTCGCCGATTTTTCCCATATTGGCGACCATCGCCTTGAAGAGGTGTTCCTCCTCTTTCTTGTGGTGGTGGTGATCCGCGTAGTTCCGAATGAAGTCGATTGCGGCGGCAAAGTCTGCCTGATCCACTTCCTCGCCGCGCATCACCGAACGGCACATCGCGCGAAGCACCCGCAACATGCGCCTTATGTTCTCATGCTCTTCAACCATGAGGGAGATGCTCTCGTTCATGCCTTCTCCTTTAACACATAGCTCATCTCCGAAGGCGAGAGCAGCTCTAAACGGGTGCCGGAGAGCATACCGCGCATCTCGGCGAAACGCAGCGCATAGTAGAGTTCCGGAGACTGACCGGCCTGAATCCAGAAGTCGCCGTGCAGATCCTGATCGAGCGTCCAGGAGATGTGGTCCTCCGCCTGCTCCGTCACGCGGTCCACATGGTCGCAAGGCATGCCGTTCACGAGATTGTCGCCGTAGAAGCGATACGCCTCCGCGGGGCTCGCCTCCGCCGGCGCCGCATTCGACGCGCCGAACGCAAAGACCTCGTCCTCAATCCGGGACTTTGCGCCGCTGTCCTCTTTCAGAATCGCCGCGACAAGCGCCGCATAGCGCCCCTCGGCGTCGTGAATGCGCGCCTGCAGCCAGCCGTGAATGTTGTCGGTGTCAATCAGCTCTTCGAGCGGGCGAAGCTCGCGGTTCACATAGGTCTCATACTTGCCGCTGTCGCCGCTTCTCGCACCCTCCCGCTCGGCGAGGGTTGTGATCAGTTCCTCCTGGAGACGGATTTTGCGATACAGCCAGTGGTGAATCGGTCCTAAAAATAAACTCATACTTTCCTCATTTCTCCGCAAGTTCTGCGGTCTTCGTTTTCTTGAACGGTTCCCTGTATACAGGAAGACGCCGTGCGGCATCCGCCCTACCCGAGCAGTCTACCACACGGCGTCTTTTTATTTCCGTTGCCGGTGCAACAATTTGCGTCAAATCACTTCCATCACACGAATCATGTTCGTGTTGCCGCTCACGCCGAGCGGCAGACCTGCGGTCAGGATAACCGTGTCGCCCTCGGACACCAGCCCGAGCTTCTTGGCCTCGTGGAGTGCGGCGTCGAAGAGCATGTCGGCATTGTCCTCCTGCGGAATCAACACCGGAATCACACCGAAGAGCAGATTCATCTGGCAGGCAACCGTCTGGCTCACCGTGCAGGCAATGACCGGGCACTCCGGACGGTACTTCGCGAGCCGTCTCGCCGTGAAGCCGGAGATTGTGACCGTGACAATCGCCTTTGCGCGGACATCCTCCGCGACCGTGCAGGTCGCATGGCTGATTGCGGTCGTCGCATCCTCCTGCTTCTCGGTCTCGAGTCTTCTTCTGCGCTCGCTGTAGTTGATGTCCTGCTCGGTCTTCTCGGCAATCTTGCTCATCATCTCGACCGCCTCGACCGGGTAGCTTCCGGCTGCGGTCTCGCCCGAGAGCATAATTGCCATCGTGCCGTCGTAAATCGCGTTTGCGACGTCCGTGACCTCGGCGCGCGTGGGCCGCGGGTTGTGAATCATCGAGTCGAGCATCTGGGTCGCCGTGATGACAATCTTGCCCATCTTTGCGCCGAGCTTGATGATCTCCTTCTGGATTGCCGGGACATCCTCAGCCGGAACCTCCACGCCGAGGTCGCCGCGCGCCACCATGACGCCGTCCGCCGCCTTGAAAATTTCCTTGATGTTCTTCACGCCCTGCACGGACTCGATCTTTGCAATGATCTTCATCTTGCTGCCGTGCGCATTGAGAATCTCACGGATTGCGCGAATATCCGCAGCCGTTCTCGTGAACGAAGCCGCAATATAGTCAAAACCCATCTGGCAGCCGAATTCAATGTCGCTTCTGTCCTGGTCGGAGATAAAGGGCATCGAGAGATCGGCTCCCGGAATATTCACGCCCTTGTGGTTCGAGACCTTGCCGCCGTTCTCGACCGTGCAGTGAATTTCGGTGCCGTCCACCTCGTCGACGCGGAGGCCGATCAGACCGTCGTCAATCAGAATGACGCCGCCCTTCTGCACATCGCTCGGCAGCTCCTTGTAGCTCACGGAGACAATCGTGTTGTCGCCGAGCAGCTCTCTCGTGGTCAGCGTGAACTTTGCGCCCTTCTCAAGCATTTCCGAGCCGTTCTTGAAGTCGCGGAGACGAATCTCCGGACCCTTGGTGTCGAGCAGGGTTGCGACCGGGAGACCCAGCTCTCTGCGGAGCTTCACCACGCGCTTGAATTTCTCGGCATGCGCCTCGTGCGTGTCATGAGAAAAGTTAAAACGTGTCACATTCATGCCCGCGAGCATGAGCTTCTTCAGCATCTCCTCGCTGTCACTGGCAGGTCCAATCGTGCAGATAATCTTTGTCTTTCTCAAAATTCTCTCCTTTGAAGTCTCTCCCGAGACCTTGAAACAACAACATCTCTCTTCAAAGCGCAAGATTTTAGCACAAGTCTTGCGTTTTGGCAAGTCTCAGCGCTTCACACGCGCGCCCTTGCCCGCCATCAGCGCTTCGACCTCGTCGACACTTGCCATCGATGTGTCGCCCGGCGTGGTCATCGCGAGCGCCCCGTGCGCCGCGCCGTACTCGACCGCCTTCTTCGGGTCTCCCGTCGTCATGAGCCCGTAAATCAGACCCGAGGCAAAGCTGTCCCCGCCGCCCACGCGGTCCAGCACTTCCATCGCCTCATAGCCGCGCGAAAAGGCGAGCGCACCGTCGGCAAAGCAGATGGCCTTCCAGTCGTTCACGGTCGCCGAGTGCACGGTGCGGAGCGTCGTCGCAACCACCTTCCAGTTCGGGAACTCGGCCGCGCCGCGCCGGAGCATCTCCTGGTAACCCTCCAGATTCAGCTGATCGAGGCTCTCGCTGTTCCCGGGAACCTCGAAGCCGAGGCAGGCCGTGAAGTCCTCCTCGTTGCCGAGCATCACATCTACATAGCGCGCGAGGGCGCGGTTCACTTCCTGCGCTCTCGCCTTGCCGCCGATCGCATTCCACATCGAGGGACGGTAGTTTAAGTCGTAGGAAATCACGGTGCCGTAGCGGTGCGCCGCCTCGCAGGCCGCAATCGCAGTCTCCCCGGCGCGCTCCGAGAGCGCCGCGTAGATGCCGCCGGTGTGCAGCCAGCGGACGCCGAGCTCGCCGAAGATGTAGTCGAAATCAAAGTCCTCCGGCCCCATCTGGGAAATCGCCGTGTTGGCCCGGTCGGAGCAGCCGAGCGCGCCGCGGACACCGAAGCCGCGCTCCGTAAAATTGAGGCCGTTCCGGCAGCTTCTGCCGATGCCGTCCGTCTTTACCATGCGGATAAAATCAGTCGCGACGCCGCCCTGCTCAATACAGTCGACCAGAAGCTTTCCGACCTCGTTGTCGGCGAAGGCCGTGATGACCGCCGTCTTTAAACCGAAACACTTGTGGAGGCCGCGCACCACATTGTATTCGCCGCCGCCCTCCGATACACGGAAGCTCCGCGCCGTTCTGACTCTTCCCTCGCCCGGATCGAAGCGAAGCATAATCTCACCGAGACTCACGGCATCAAAGCGACATTCCTCGCGCGGTCTGAGTTGCAGGTCCATTTGTCTGTCCTCCTTCGTGACTGTCGTTTGTTCAGCGCTCCAGCTGGGCGCGCATATTTTCCATTCTGCGCAGGCGGTTTTCACGCTGCTGTTGCATTTCTTCTTCGGAGAACCCCTGATATATGGTCTTCTCCGCCTCTTCCTCGGCCTGCAGTATGGCCTTTTTCAGTTCCTCCGCCTTCTCCGTGAGCACGGCGCTCTCCGGCTGGCCGAGTTCCGTCCGCACATAACCCTTCAGTGCGAGATACTCGAGCAGCGCATTCGCGCCGATCTGCGTAGAGTTCAGGTACTCCGCAAACTCGCGCATACTCTCGATTTTCTCAAAGTTCGCAAGGAACATGACCGCCGCGATTTCCCGCTGCTCAAGGTCAAAGCGCGCACCTATCGTGTCGGCGTAGCGCCGGAACAGCCGCTCGACATAGTAGTGTTCCGTCCAGACATTGGCGCTGAGCGGCGCATGCGCCGCAAAGGCCTTCTCCTCGCCGAGCCGCTTCGAGCCGGGCAAAAACGGAATCACGCCGTCATCGTGCGAGTAGTCGAGCAGAAAGCCGTAAATTTCCGGGCGGTGGCTTGCATACTCCTCCTCCGAAAAGACTTTTTTGTAAAAGTCCCGGTAGTAGTTCAGCACATTCATCTTCATCCGGACAATGTTCGGGATATTCAGGCCCTGTTGCACGAGCGAGCCCTCCGTCTTCACATAGTAGTAGGTCGGCGCGCGGAGCACAAAAATGCGCTCCGCATGCAGAATGTACTCCATATTGAAGATAAAGTCCTCGCACCAGCGCAGCTTCTCGTCCATGCGGAGATGATAGTGCTCCACGATGTCGCGGCGAAAAAACTTGTTCCAGATGACGCCGTAATAGTAGTCGGCCGGGCTTTTTGCCATGCAGGATGCAAATTCCTCCCGCGTGAGCAGTCCCTCTTCGTCAATCGAACCCTTTCTGGCGGTCCAGCCGTCCACGACGCGGTAAAAGTCGGAAATCACGAGATCCGCCCGGTTTGTCTCTGCGGCGTGAAAAAAGAGAGCCGTCGCCTCCGGCGTGATCCAGTCGTCGGCGTCGAGGAACTGGAGATAGTCGCCGGTCGCGAGCGAGAGCGCCTGATTCCTTGTGTCCGAGACACCGCTGTTTTCCTTGTGAACCACGCGGATGCGGGCATCTTTCGCCGCATAGGTGTCACAGAGCGCCGCCGTGCCGTCCTTGCTGCCGTCGTCCATGACGAGCACCTCAAAATCCGTAAAAGTCTGCGCGAGCACGCTGTCCAGGCAGCGTGCGAGAACCTTTTCGGCATTGTAGACAGGAATGATAATCGAAACTTTCGGCATTCACACCTCCCACCGGAAAAACAAAAAAACGCTGGTTTCTACCTTTCAGTATACCTGTTTTCAAGGCAATGCGCCTCACATTTTCTCGGACTTCTCGAAATAAAATCCGGGAGTCCTTCCTATGAGCATTGTCTCAATGCCCGCTTTCCGCTATACTGGGGAACGTCGGCGCGGTATGCAGCGTTTTCGCCGCGCAAGAAAGAAGGTTTTATTCTATGAATCGGAAGTATTTTGACTATTTGGAGCAGACGGCTCCCGAGGCCGCTGCCATTCTGGAGAGCCGGAGTTTCCGCTCTCTCTTACATTATCCGCGTCACATTTACACAAATACCTACGACCACTCGGTCCGTGTCGCGGTCTGCATGGCCTGGCTTGCCGCGCGCAGCGGCGCCGACCCGAACAGCGCCGTCAAGGTGGGTCTGCTTCACGACCTCTGCTTTGTCGACTACACCCGGAAAAACGACCACCCGGGGCTCTACTGCTTCTATCATCCCGAAGAGGCCGCGGCCAATGCCATGCGGGAATTCGGTCTGACCCGCAAAGAGGCGCGGGCCATTCGCGCGCACATGTTTCCGCTGAGTGTACATCTGCCGAGCTCCAAACTCGCCTTCCAGCTGTTGCTCGCGGACAAGGCGGTCGCGCTCTACGAAGTTCTGCTCGGCGTTCACTTTCTCCGGAACCGGGTCTCGCACTTTGCGGCCCGCCGCATCATTCACACCCGCTGAGCCATGGAGACCGAATACTTACTGCCGCGCTTTCGCGAATTGCCGCAGCTCGGCCTCTATTCCGATCAGGTTGTGACGCTTGTCAACGAAGTGCTGTCTCCCCTGCTTCCCGCGGACAGCCACAGCAAAAAAGAAGCGCAGCCCTTCACGGCGTCAATGCTGAATAACTATGTGAAACTCCGAATTCTGACGGCGCCGGTCAAAAAACAGTACTCGAGAGAGCAGGTTGCGACCGCAATTGTGCTCTGCATTCTGAAACAGGTCTACAGCATCTCGGAGATTGCCGCGCTCATCTCCTTTGCCCTGGACAGCGCAGAGCTCCCGAAGGCCTACGACCGCTTTTGCGCGCTCTTTGAGCAGATTCTGATTTGCACGCGGGAAAAGAGAGATTACGCCGAGGTCATCGCGCAGGATGACACCATTTATCTCCTGAAAACCGTCCTGATTTCCTGCTCGGCAAAATTCTATGTGAAAGCGCGCCTCCGAAAAAACACGAGCCGCGCCGGGCGGAACTGAACGCCGCTCTCAGCCGGTCGACTCTACGCTTCCCGCCTTTGATACAAGGCGCGGCAAAAAAGGACAGAATGCACCCTGTATGATGCTTTCCTCCGAATATCCTGTTTCAACGAAGATAAAAACCCCGCCGCGCCCGATTCTGTCGGCGCTGCGGGGGGGCACCGACTCTTTTTGTCCGCTTAGCCCTTCATTTTGTCCTATACCTCTCAAAAAAGAACCGCACGGGGTTTTAGTGATCCCGTGCGGTTCTTCTTTTCGTTTGAAACCGGTATGACAGGCGTCCGCCCCGTCACTTCATTCGGAGAGCAGAATTCTGTCGTTGTCGAGTTCGCTGCCCGCGCCCTGCTTGAAGCGATCCAGCAGATCCTGCACCGTCATCGCGGCTCTCGTCTCTCCGGACACATCGAAGACAATGCGTCCGCCGTCCATCATGAGCGTGCGGTTGCCGAGCTCAAGGGCCTGGTGCATGTTGTGCGTGACCATGAGGCAGCTGATGTGCCGCTCCCGGACAATTTTGGCCGTCAGGTCAAGCACCTTCTCGGCCGTCTTCGGATCCAGCGCCGCCGTGTGCTCATCGAGCAGTAACAGTTTCGGGGTGACCACGGTCGCCATCAGAAGCGTCAGTGCCTGGCGCTGTCCGCCGGACAGGAGGCCGACCGGCTGCTCCATTCTGTCCTCAAGACCCATATGAAGCTCGCTGAGCTGTTCCCGGAAAAAAATTCTGTCCTTCGCCGCGCTGCGGCTAAAAGCACTCGTGTGCCCCGAGGCGCGGAGGTAGGCAATCGTCAGATTCTCCTCAATGGTCATATGCGGCGCGGTGCCGAGCAGCGGATCCTGAAACAGACGCCCGATGATGCGGCTCCGCTTGTGCTCCGGCATAAAGGTGATATCCAGATCGTCCAGAAAAATCTCGCCGTCATCCACATAGAAGCTGCCCGCAATCGCATTGAAAAAAGTGGACTTGCCGGCGCCGTTCGAGCCGACAATCGCCGCGAAATCGCCGTCCGGCAGCGTGAGCGAGAGGTCGTTCAGCGCAATCTTCTCGTTGACCGTGCCCTCGTTGAAGGTCTTCTTTAAATTCGAAACTCTCAGCATGCCTTGCCTCCTCTCTCCCGGCGCCGCCGCATGGCCGCCTTTTTCCGGCGGTGCAGGGCAAGGGCGCGCTGTGCCTCCGGTGCCGCAATCGCAATCGCGACAATCAGGGCCGAGACCAGCTTAAAGGCCTCTGTCGGCGCGTTTAAGCGGAGCGCAATCGAAATCATGAAGCGGTACAGGCAGGAGCCGATCACGACGCCGACAATCCGGACCGGCATGCGCCGCTTGCCGAACAACGTCTCGCCGATAATCAGCGCGGCAAGCGCTATCGTGACCATGCCGGTTCCGAGGTTGATGTCCGCCGACTTATTGTAGCTCGCAAAGAGCGAACCCGCGAGGCCGGTCAGGGCGTTCGAGCAGCAGAGTCCCACGACTATCATAAACGAGGGATCGATTGACGAAGCCCGCACCATTTCCATGCTGTCGCCGGTCGCCCGGATCGAGAGACCGATTCGGGTCTTCAGGAACCAGTTGAGGGCCGCACAGATCAGGGCGACCAGAATCAGAAGCAAAATACTTCTCGACCAGTCGCCGAGCACCGTCCCGTCAAACAGTTTGCCCCAGAGCGAAAAGAGGGTGTCCGTCCCGAAAATCGAGACATTCGAGGAAAAGCCCATGACGCCGAGGTTTACGGTATAGAGCCCCGTATTCACAATGATGCCCGCAAGGATGCTCGGCACGCCGAGTTTGGTCTGCAGCAAGGCGGTCACCGCGCCCGAGAGCACACCGGCCAGCATCGCCGCCGGGATTGCGAGCAGCGGATGCCCCGCCATCGTCACAACCGCGCCGACCGCGCAGCCAAGCGTAAAGCAGCCGTCCGTCGAGAGATCACAGATATTCAGGATACTGAAACTGATAAAGAGTGACAGCGCGACAATCGCATAAATCAGGCCGACTTCCAGCGCTGTCCGCAGCATAACCGGCGTCAAAAAACTTCCCACAGCGCCTCCTTACTTCTTATCAAATTCTTTCTTGGTCGTGATCTCATTGACCGCCGTGCTGTGCGGCGCAAAGTCCTTCTTCAGGGTCTCGATGTCATAGCCGAGCGCCTTCGCCGTGTCGGTGTTGACGGTCGCGATGCCGTTGTCAAAGGTCTTGACCGGGACGCTGCCCGCATTTCCCGCCTTCAGCACCTCCGCCGTTAAATCAGCGGTCTCCTTGCCGAGCTGCGCGTAGTCGACGCCGTAACCCACAAACGCGCCGTTTAACGCGAACGAATCCGCGCCGCCGAAGTGCGGAATCTTCGCCGTGATTAGCTTCTCGTAGAACGAGAGCTCCGCGTTCTGCACCGTGTTGTCGGTCGGCGTGAAAATCGCATCGACCTTCTCGGCAATCAGCGCGTCGACCGCCGCATTGATCTCGTCGTTCGTCGTGCCGGTCTTCTCGATGTAGCGAATGCCGTGCGCATCGAGGAAGGCCTTTGCGTCCGCAATCGGCTTCTCGGAGCTGTCCTGGCTCTTGGAATACAAAAGACCCACATACTTGGTGTCCGGCTTGGTCGCGAGAATCAGCTCCATAATCGCGTCCGTGTTCAGGCTGTCCGAGGTGCCGGTGATGTTGCCGCCGGGCGCATTCAGATCCTTCACGAGCTTTGCGCCGACCGGATCGGAGACCGCCGAGAACACAATCGGTGTCTCGGAATGGCCCTCGACCGTGGACTGCACAATCTGTGCCGCCGGAGTCGCGAGCGGAATGATCACATCCACCTTGTCGTCGAGGAGCTTTGCCGCCATCTGGTTTAAGGTCGCGGAATCTCCCTGGCCGTTCAGCGTGTAGGGCTTGTACTCGTAGCGAACCTCGTCGTTCGAGAGCGCGTCGAGCTCCTTCTCCACATTCTGCTCAATCTGGTTCAAGGACGGGTGATCCATAAACTGGAGAATGCCGACCTTGTAGACCTTTGCGCTGCTGTTCGCTGTCTTGCTGTCCGCCTTCGCACCGTCGCTCTTTGCGCCGCAGGCCGCGAGCGCCAAGGTCATAAAGCCAAGGAGCGCTGCCGCCGCCAGTCTGTTCTTCTTCATCTGAAAACCTCCCCTGTTGTACTGCGAGCATACCGCCGAAAACGCCCCGTGAGCACTCGCTCACGGGGCGAAGAAAAGCGAAGTATCCTCTGTCGTCATATCTGCTGATTTTATCTCTTTTGCGAGGTAAGGTCAATCGTTTCCAGCAAATCCGGGCGAAAGCGCGCGGTCGCCCGGATTGCCGCCGCCTGCCGCCAGGCAGTTATTTTCGCGTGGTCGCCGCTGCAGAGGACTTCCGGCACGCGCTGCCCGAAGAGTTCGGCGGGCTGGGTGTACTGCGGATACTCGAGCAGTCCGGTCTCAAAGGACTCCTCCTCCGCACTGCCCGTTTTCAGCACACCCGGCAGAAGCCGGAGCGCGGCGTCGGCGACCGCCATCGCCGGAATTTCGCCGCCCGTCACAATATAGTCGCCGATCGAGATGCGCTCATCCACTGCCTCGAGCGCTCTCTCGTCGATGCCCTCAAAGCGCCCGCAGAGCAGCACGAGCGTGTCGCAGGCCGCATAGCGGTGCGCGGTCCGCTGGACAAACGGAAACCCGGTCGGCGTGAGCGCTGCGACCAGACTGCCGTCCGCACCGCCCGGCTGCCCCGGTCTCTCCTGCAGGCGCCGCCCGGTCAGAGCTTCGACCGCGCGAAAGATGGGCAGCGCGCGGAGAACCACGCCTCTGCCGCCGCCGAACGGCGAGTCGCTGACCTGCCGGAAACTCCCGTCCGCAAAGTCGCGGAGATCCGCGACTTCGACGGAATGCCCCTGCCGTCTCGCGAGCTGCACCGCATGCGAGGCCAGATAGCTCTCAAAAAACTCCGGCGCAATGCTCAAAAAAACCAGTCTCAACGGATTGCGTCCTCAATGGCCGCGTCCTCCGAGATCTCCCGCTTCCAGAGCGCATAGTCATCCCGCTGCGTGATGCCGTAGTGAAACGGATTCCGAATCTCGGCATTCGGAAAGAGTTCCCGGAGGCTTTCGATTGCACGGCTCATGTCCGAGCGGCCCGAAGTCGCAAACGGAATCAGGCACTTGCCGTCCGCCTCGAGTCTCCCGAGAAACTCTTTATAGTAGTCCGGCATATCGTCCCACCAGATCGGGAAGCCGAGGAATAAGGTGTCGCAGTCCGAGACATCCGGCGTCTCGGTGACGGACTTCGGCAGATTTTTCTGCAGGCGGTCGGCGACCACGCGCGCGCAGGCGGAGAAGAAGCCGCCGTAGAGCACATCCGCCTCAACCTTCAGCAGCGGACTATCAAAGTCCTTCGCTATCCGCTTTGCGATTTTCTCCGTGCTGCCCGTTTTGCTACAGTAAATGACCCTTGCATTCATGATTTGTCCTCATTTCCGCGCGCTGACCGCGACTTGTCTTAATTTGGATAAATTTCAGTATACCATGCCGCACGCGACAGGGCAAAGCACCGGAGAGCCGTAATGTCGGCGCGCGACCGGTGGATAGGTCTCTTCACATATATTATACTGATACCAACGAAGCACATCTGAACCGCCGCTCGAATACACAACATCTGCGATTTTTCCCGGAGGTACCCTATGTTTGCAAGTCCCCGCTCCCGCGTAAAGCTTCTCGCCCTGCTTTGTATGACCCTTAACCACTTTGCGCACATTTTTTTGCCGGGCAGCAGCCCGCTCGCCATGTTCCTGACTGGACTCGGCTACTTTACCGCGCCCGTCATGTGCATGTACCTTGTGGACGGCTATTTCTATACCCACTCGCGGCGCGGCTACCTGAAGCGCCTCCTTATCACGGCGCTCCTCTCGCAGCTCCCGTTTTGGCTCGCGTTTCGCATTCCGTTTCAGCTGAACATGCTCTTTTCGCTCACCTTTTGTCTGCTGCTTCTGACAGTCGCCGAGGAAATGAAGGGAAGCCCGTACCGGAAGCCGCTCCTGGCTCTCCTCTTTTTTGTCTGCACCTTTTTCTCGGACTGGTCCGCGTTTGCGCCCGCCATGGTGCTCCTCTTTCTCGCCGCGCGCGGTGTCCGCGAAAAGAAGCGCTACGGCTTTCTCTTTGCGATGCTCGGGCTCTCGATTGACGCTGTCATGACCGGATACGCCTTACACGAGCCGCTCCCGTTATTCTGTTTCCGCCTGTTCGCCGTGAACGCCGGGCCGCTTCTCGCGCTCCTCATCGCCTACCCGGCGGAACCCGCTTTCACGCGCCCGGACCCGCGCGCCGAAGAAACAGCGCAAAAGACGCCCGCGGGCGCTGTGCCGCGCGCCGCAGGCGTCTCGCAGTGGTTTTTTTACCTCTACTACCCGCTGCACCTCACGGTTCTCGTCCTGCTAAGGCACTTTGTGTTCGTCTGAGCAAAGCGGCGCATTCAGCGCCGCAGCCGGATTGCGATTTCAAAGATTGCCATCCAGAGCGGCTGGTGCAGGAGGTAAATCGGCAGCGCGTGTCTGCCGACCCAAGCGAGTAACCGCCCTCTCCGGCGAAAGAGCGACTGCCCGAAAAGCCGCTGAAGCAGAACCTCCCCGAGCGTGCCGCCCTCTTCCGCAGGCGCAATGCCCCCGAAACCGCCGTTCATGCCGCGCACTGTACAGGACTTTGCCGCGTCCGCCGCATCGCGCCGCTGTTCCGCCCGATACTGTGAGAGAAAATAGCCCGCGAGAAACAAAAAACCCCAGGGCAGCAGCGAAAAATAGTCGAGCGAAAAGAAATCGGCAGGCGGAAAGCCGAGGCAGGCCGTCAAACGACTGCGGTACAGGGCGCCCGGCAGCGTGACAAGTTTCAAACTCTCAAAGCCGAGACTTCCCTGATTCACATTGCGGCACAGGAAAAACAGGCCGAGACAGAGTATAAAGCCGATAGGGCCGATCCGGCACCAGGAGCGGAGACGCATCTCGCGCGAAAGCTGATCCTCCGGCAGGGTGAGCAACAACTGCCAGAGCCCCAGAAAGCTCAGAATGCCGTAGTGGATTTCCTGCCCGAAGGCGCCCGCGACCGCCTCGACGAGCGCGCCCGCAAACAAAATCGTCGCACCCCGCCGGAACTTGTTCTTCCCGAGCGCGTAGCTATAGCCCGACAAAAAAATAAAACTCCAGCAGATGCTCTGCTGCCAGACATAGCCGGGCAGAGCGCTGTACCAGTCAAAACCCGGCAAGCGAAAATAGTAGACCAGATCCCAGAGACCGTGGTACAGACACATGTTGATCACCGCGATGCCCCGCCAGACATCGAGCCACATAAGCCGCGGCTGCTTCTCTTCTGTTTCCGTCTTTTCCGTCATTTCCCTCTGTTCTTTCATCCGTCACCTGTCTCTCTGCGCTGCCCGGAGAACTCCGGTCTCCGCCTTCATTTTCCCCTGTATTTTAGCAAAATTCTTCCCGTTTTCACATGTTCAGACAGCCCTCTCTATGATATGATAAAAAAATAACAAAACAGGGAGGGACACCCCATGAAACAGAAACGAAGCTTCTTGCCGTATCTCCTCATTCTGATCGGCATCATACTTCCGCTTTTTCTGATGCAGCACCTCATGCAGACCACAGCGCATAAGGGCGGCGTCGCGAAAAAGGATATTCCGGCCGATGCCGTCACCGCGACCGCCTCGGCGCAGGGCATGAACGGCCCGGTCGAGGTCGAAGTCATTGCGACGCCGGACCGGATTTACTCCGTCAAAGTCCTGGATCACCACGAGACCGAGGGCATCGGTACCGTGGCGATCGGCGAGCTCCCGGAGAAAATCTTCAAGAATCAGAGCTATGAGCTCGATGCCGTCTCGGGTGCGACCCTCACCAGCAATGCAATCCACGACGCCGTAAAAGCGGCGCTCGAGCAGGGCGGCATTGACCCGAAGCCCTTCTCGACCGCAGTCCACGAAGTCCGCGAAAAGCAGCCGGATCAGACCCTCGACACCGACATCGTGATTGTCGGCGGCGGCGGCGCCGGTCTGACCGCTGCGATTGAGGCGGCAAATGCCGGCAAGAAAATTGTGATTCTCGAGAGTCAGGCCATGGCGGGCGGCAATTCGATTCGCTCGACCGGCGGCATGAACGCGGCAAAGACCCCCGAGCAGGATAAGAACAGCTTCGACGAGGCGGTAGGTGTCGAGAAGACCCTTAAGACCGCCGAGGAAAAATACGCGGACAATGCGGCAATCACCGAACTCGCAAAGACGGTCCGCGAGCAGTGGGCGGCCTACCAGGCAGCCCCGAGCGGCTACTTTGACTCCGTGGAGCTCTTTGAGCTCGACACGATGATCGGCGGCAAGGGGCGGAATAACCCCGAACTCGTCAAGGCACTCGCCGAAAACTCGGCGGATGCCATTCAGTGGCTTGATAGCATCGGCGCGCCGCTGCCCTCCGTCTCGAGCTTCGGCGGCGCTTCCGTGAAGCGCATTCACCGCCCGGTCAATGCCGAGGGCAAGACCGTCTCGGTCGGCACCTTCATGCTCCCGATTCTCGAGGAGAACGCAAAGAAAATCGGCGCAGATCTCCGCCTCGAGACCAGAGCCGAGAAGCTCCTCACCGATGAGAGCGGCAAGGTGGTCGGCGTCGAGGCAGTCGGCCCGACCGGCGAGAAGGTCACCGTCCATACAAAGGCTGTGATTCTTGCGAGCGGCGGCTTCGGCGCAAACCTCGAGATGGTCACCAAGTACCGCCCGGAACTGAAGGGCTTCATGACCACCAATGCAAAGGGCGCACAGGGTGACGGCATTGTGATGGGCGAGGCCGTCGGCGCAGACACCGTGGATCTCGACCAGATTCAGATTCACCCGACCGTCGAGATGAACACGGCGGCACTGATCACCGAGGGCCTCCGCGGCGACGGTGCGATTCTCGTGAACAGCGACGGCAAGCGTTTCACCGACGAAGTCGGCACGCGCGACGCGGTTTCCGCCGCCGAGATTCAGCAGCCCGGCAGCTTTGCTTATCTGATCGTCGATCAGGCGATGACCGACGCTTCCAATGTCATTCAGGGCTACATCAAGAAGGGCTACACGACGCAGGGCGACAGCTATGCGGCACTCGCCACCGCCCTGCAGATTGACCCGACCGCCTTTGAGACCACGATGAACGAGTGGAACGCAGCGGTCGAGGCAAAGACAGACAGTCAGTTCGGGCGCACGAGCTTTGCGGCACCGCTCAGCACGCCGCCCTACTACGCAATCAAGGTCACGCCGGGCGTCCACCACACGATGGGCGGTCTCCGGATTAACCCGAACACCGAAGTCCTGACCGCAGACGGCAACCCGATTCCGGGCCTCTTCGCGGCGGGTGAGGTGACAGGCGGCGTGCACGGCGCGAACCGCCTCGGCGGCAATGCCGTCGCAGACTTTGTGGTCTACGGCCGCATTGCGGGCAAGCAGGCAGCTGCTTACCTCAGCCAAAATTAATTTGCTCCTTTCGTTACACTACCTACCATAAAGCTTCAAGAAAGAGAGAGACCCCGGCGCTGCCTGCTTTTCGCAGGCAGCGCCGGGGTCTTTTGAAGTAACGCGGAGATATACAAACGGCTCTCGCCGCAGAAAAAGATAGTACAGTCTCCGTCATTTTAAGGGAAAGTCATCCTGTTTAAGGGAATCCTATTTTTTTCTGTAGTAGCAGGTACTTTTGCCCTTGCCTTCACGCTTCAGTTCACCGGATGCAACGAGCTTCCGCAAAGCTCCCTCAACTGAACTTACACTGAGGGAGGGGCAAAGCTCCCGAATGTCCTGTTTGGTAAAGCGCCCAATTTTGTTCTGTGTCGCAAGCCTCACCGTCTCGAGTGCGGATCGTTTGGTTTCCACCAGGGTGAAACGGTCTTCAAAATCCCTGTAGGCCGCAAGAATCGTTCCAAGCAGGTATTTGATGAACGGAACAGGATCGTCCGTTCCCTCATGCCAGCCGTCTTGCGAGGCGGATAGCACATCATAGTACAAATCCTTATTCTTTGCAATCTTCGCTTCCAGCGAGATATATTTTCCGACAAAGAATCCGCTTCTGTAAAGAAGGAGCGTTGTGAGTAGCCTACTCATGCGCCCGTTCCCATCGTTGAACGGATGAATGCATAGAAAATCATGGATGAAAACCGGAATCGCAATCAGCGGTTCAAGCTCCAGATTTCCGATAACCCGATTATATTCCGCGCACAGCCTGTCAATCGCATCCGGTGTTTCATACGGCGCAAGCGGAATAAAAAGCGTCTCCGTATGCCCGTCCGGGTAAGTCGCACTGATATAGTTCTGCACGGTCTTCGTCCTGCCCGCCGCAGGATTGTTCATGTGGCTGTAGAGTATTTTATGAAGTTGAAGGATATAGCTCTGCGTAATCGGAATCGAGTCAAAACTCTCGTGAATAATTCCCAGCACATCCCTGTAGCCCGCAATTTCCTGCTCGTCTCGGTTCTTCGGCTTGGTTTTTTCTTCCACAAGCTGCCGGATGCGCGTATTCGTTGTAACGATGCCTTCGATGGCATTGGACGCCTCTGTACTCTGCACCTTGGCAATCTCCACCAGCTTTTCAAGTTCCTCCGGTCTTTGCTTCAGATACATCTCCTGCTTTCCTGCTTCTTTGTATATGGCTGCAATCAACCCCAGCAGTTCGGAATCCCACATTTTATCCCTGATTAAGGAATAGTTGAACTCTCTCATTCCCTTACCTCTTCTTATTTCCCCTTAAATAGTATCACAAATTAAGGGAAAGTATAGCCCTTTCAGGGCATTTCCCCTGAATCACATCTCTCTTTTAAGGGAAACTGTTTCGAAGAAATCAAATGAAACAAAAGCCCTGAATTGCCGACCTTCCCGGCAATGCAGGGCTTTTGCTTTTCTTTGTTTCGCTTTCGCGATACGCGTCTAATGTATTTCGTCTCAGGCTTTCTCGAGCAAGCCGAGTCTTGTGAGCACCTCGCTCACCTCGCGGACCGGAATCACCTCGAGCTTCTCCCGCACTTCGGGCGCGACATCCTCGAGATCCTCCGCATTGTCCGCGGGGATAAAGACAGTCTTTACGCCCGCCCGCTCGGCCGCCATCAGTTTCTCCGGCAGGCCGCCGATCGGCTTCACCTCGCGCTGCAAACTCACCTCGCCCGTCATCGCGACCGTCGAGGGAACCGCCTTGCCGGTCAGAAGGGATGCGAGCGCCGTGGTCAGTGTGATGCCCGCGCTCGGACCGTCTTTCGGCGTCGCGCCGTCCGGGACATGGATGTGGAGATCGTTCTCCGCAAACAGCTGCGCCTTCTCCGGGAAGAGCGCTTTCACCTTGCTGACCGCAAGCTCCGCCGACTCTTTCATGACATCGCCGAGCTGTCCGGTCACATGAATCTTGCCGCTCCCCTTCGTGAACAGGGTCTCGATGTAGAGGATCTCGCCGCCGACCGCGGTCCAGGCGAGACCCGTCACAATGCCGGGCGTCGTATTCTCGCGCACCTTGCTGTGCAGCATCGGGTGCGTGTCCATCAGAGACCGCAGATTGTCCCGCGTGACGGTGAGCGGCTGCCTGTCGCGGAGGTACCGCACGGCCGCGCCGCGGCAGAGCTTATCGAGGCAGCGCTTTAAACCGCGCACGCCCGCCTCCCGCGTGTAATCCGAAATCAGAATGTCCAAAATCTCATCCGGAATCGACACCTGCTCCGCTGTGAGCCCCACGCCGTCGAGCGCCTTCGGAAGCAGGTGACGCTTTGCGATTTCCTTCTTCTCGAGCGGCGAGTAGCCCTGAAACGAAATCACTTCCATGCGGTTTAAGAGCGGCGCCGGAATGGTCTCGAGACTGTTCGCCGTGCAGACAAAGAGCACATCCGAGAGATCGTAGGGCACATTCAGATAGTGGTCGGTGAAGCTGTGATTCTGCTCCGGATCCAGCACTTCGAGTAGCGCGCTCGCGGGATCGCCGTGGAAACTTGTTGAGAGCTTATCCACCTCGTCGAGCACCATGACCGGGTTCGAGACGCCGCTCTTCTTGATGCCGTCCATGATGCGCCCCGCCATCGCGCCGATGTAGGTTCTCCGGTGACCGCGGATATCCGCCTCGTCGCGCACACCGCCGAGACTCACGCGGACATACTTTCTGCCGAGCGCGCGCGCAATCGAAGCGCCGATGCTGGTCTTACCCGTGCCGGGTGCGCCGACAAAGAGCAGAATCGAGCCGGACTGCTGTCCCTTCAGAGACATCACCGCAATCTGCTGCAAAATGCGATCCTTCACTTTTTTGAGACCGAAGTGATCCTCGTTCAGCACCTGCTCCGCCGCCGCGAGGTCAATCGCCGCCGCTGCCTCCTTCTTCCACGGGAGATTCGTCACATAGTCGAGGTAATCGTAGAGCAGGCCGCTCTCCGCACTCTGCTGCCCCTCCTGCTTGAGGCGCTTCAAGACCTTCTCGGCCTCCGCTTTCGCGCTCTCGTTCATCCCGAGGTCCTGGATCTTCAGCTCAAACTTCCGGAGATCCGAGACTTTTTCGGGGTGCAGGTTGTCGAGCTCCTTTTGCAGATATTCAATCTGCTTTTTCAGCGCGTTCTCACGGTACATCTTCTGATATTCCTCTTCCTGCGCGCTGCTCGCCTCGCTGTTCACCTTGTGAAACTCCAGATTTTCGCGGAGCAGTTCCTCTAACTTTTGCTCCCGCTTCTCACGGCTGTCCTCGGCGAGAATGTCCATCTTCTCCTCGGGCGAATTGATGAGCCAGCGGTTCACAATGCCCGCAATGTCGCCGAGCGACGCCCAGCGGGACATCATGCCGCGGAGCATGGGGCCGAACTGCGGATTGTCGCCGTAAGCCTCGAGCATGTGCCGCTTCATCTGCTTCAGCCGTTCTGCCGAGACCGTCTCGTCGAGATCCTCAATGTCAGGCCTGCGCTCCACATCGAGATCAATGCTGTGATCGGGGTAGATGTTGACCGACTTTAGGTCGACGCGCGTATTGCTGCGGAATACCAGCACGCCCTGCTCGCCGACCTCGACCACGGTGCCGCTCACGCCGATCGGATAGAAATCGTCCGCGGTGAGCTCCTCTCTGGTCTTGTCCTCCTTCATAAAAATCAGAGTCACACGCTCTCCCGAGACCGGGACTCTGCCTATCATTTTATCAAAACGCTCCAGTGAGAGCGGAATACTCGCGCCGGGCACTGCCAGAATGTTATAAACCGGTACAACTGCCATGTATCAACCTCCTCTGCGCTTACTGTTATATTTGTTATGTAACAGAATGATACCAGCGCACAGGAGTTCCGTCAAGCGCATCTTTTCGCCTTACCCGCCGTCTCAGATCTGGTAGTCGCTGTAATTCTTCTGATTCATCACGAGGTGGCGCGGCAGACCGGCGACCATCATCGGGTTATAGTGGCCCTGAATCAGCGGCTTCACATAGCTCACGAACTCATCGGTCACATAGTCTCCGGCCGCGTTGATCCAGCTGCGCGGCACCAGCTTCTCGCCGTTTGCGATCCGGTGCACATCGTAGACGCCGATGGCCGACTGGTAGGGGTCGTCCGAGACGCGGTCTATCACGACCATCACGCCGCTCGAGCCCTCATCCGCCGCTTTGACCGTCGCCCCGCCGACTGCGAACGCCTCGTCCACATCGACGCGGCTCGCGAGATGCGCTGCCGCACGCTGCAAAGTCGAGAGTTCCACGGCGCGGGTCTTGATGCCGAGGCGCTCATGCACGAGCCCCGCGAGATAGGAGGCCGTGCCCGTCATCTGAATGTGCCCGAACGCGTCCTTGCTGTGCGCGCCGTCCGCAAGCTCGCAGACATAGGCGCCGTCCGCCGTCCGTATGCCCTCGGAGACCGCCGCGACTATCACATCCTTCTTCTCGAGCAACCCCGTCACGCGCTCCACAAAGGCCTCAATGTCAAAGGACACTTCGGGGAGGTAGATGAGATCCGGGCCGTCGCAGTCCTCTTGGCGCGCGAGAGCCGTCGCGCCGACGAGCCAGCCGGCATTTCTCCCCATGATCTCGATGATGTTCACATTTTTCTTCTTATAGGAGAAGCCGAGCGCGTCGCGAATTACTTCCTTGGTCGAGGCCGCAATGTACTTTGCCGCCGAGCCGAAGCCCGGCGTGTGGTCGGTAATCGCGAGATCGTTGTCGATGGTCTTCGGGCAGCCCACAAAGCGCTGCTTTGCGCCGGTGAGGAGTGCGTAGTCCGAGAGCTTCCGTATCGTGTCCATCGAGTCGTTGCCGCCGATGTAGATAAAGACTTCGATGTCCAGTTTGTCGAGCAGCGCAAACACCTTGTCAAAGACTTCCTTGTCCTCGTGAATCTCCGGCAGTTTGTAGCGGCAGGTGCCGAGGAAAGCCGACGGCGTGCGCTTCAGAAGCTCGAGTTCCAGCTCATTCCGGATATAGTCCGAGAGATCCACATACTGCTCATCCAGAAAGCCCTGAATGCCGAAGCGCATCCCGTAGACCTTCTGATAGCCACGTTCTTTTGCTGTCTTGAAGACACCCGCAAGACTCGAATTGATGACAGCGGTGGGACCGCCCGACTGCCCGACCAGCACATTCCCTTTCATGATATTTCCTCCTTTTTCTGCGCTGAATAGCTCAACTTTTCAGCTCTTTTTAGTATAACGAAAGTTTTAAAAAGAATCCAGTGTCAGAAAAAGAGCGAAGAACTAAGGTTCTTCGCTCTTTTTTCTTTCTCTTCGATTTTGAAGACGCGTCAGGCGAGGCTTGCCGTCGCTCTTGCCTGCAGGAAGCCGCGCAGCCGCTCTCTGACCGGGCGCCCGATGACAATCGCAAGGCCGAGCTTAATGCAGTCGAGCGGGACAAACGGATAGACACAGACCGCAAGTGCCTTCGAGAGCGCCATCTTGGTCTGTCCGACAAACCATGCGGTGCCGGCCGCATAGCAGATAATCAGCGCGACAAACATCACAACCGCCTGCAGCGGGACATTCTGATAGAAGCGCTCCACCACGAAGCCCGTCATCAGCGCCATCAGGATGAAGGCCATCAGATAGCCGCCGGTCGGTCCCAGAATCTTTGCCGGGCCGCCGCTGTAGCCGGACATGACCGGAACGCCGACAAAGCCGATCAGCAGATAGACAAGGTAGGCAACGGTGCCGTTCCGCATGCCGAGAATGTAAGCAGCGAGGTATACCAAAAGCGGGGTCAGCGAAAAGGGTACTGCGCCGATCGGAATCGACATGGGGCCAAAGATACACATCAGCGCTGTCATCACTGCAATCAATGCCATGTTGCGAATATCCAAACGTTTCATTCTCTACTCTCCTCTTCCTGTGCGTTTTGCACTAACGCCTAGCATACTCGTCCGGTCTGCGATTGTCAACCTCAAACATAGTTTCGGTTGACAAATTTCGTTCAAACTGGCTATACTGGGCAAGGATTCTATTGAATATATTCGGGAGGCATGCGATATGAACGCATTGAAACTGGCAGAGGAAATCATTGGCGGGCGCCGTCTGAAGCGGGGCGATCGGGAACTCGAGGAGCTTCTGACCGTGGATCTCACGGAGCTCTGTCAGGCGGCGGATAAACTCCGCGAGACCTATTGTGAGGACAAAGTCGATTTATGTACGATTATCAACGGCAGAAGCGGCCGCTGCAGCGAGGACTGCAAGTACTGCGCGCAGTCCGCACACTCGAAGACCGGTTGCGAAGAGTATGCGTTTCTGCCGGAGGATGTGATTGTCGCTGCCTGTAAGGCGAACGAGCGCGAGGGCGTGGACCGCTTCTCGATTGTGACTTCGGGGCGCTCGCTGACCGGCGAAGAGTTCAAGCACGCGCTCGCCGCTTACCGCCGCATGGCCGAGGAGTGCAAGATTGATCTCTGCGCCTCCCACGGCTTTCTGACGAGAGAGCAGCTGCACGAGCTGCACCTCGCGGGCGTCACGAGCTATCACGACAACATTGAGACCTCGCGCCGCTTCTTCCC
>ERZ773203.495-NODE-495-length-21661-cov-14.249977_pt1 | contig 21661 bp, 20 predicted proteins | sample MGYA00580529_ERZ773203 | MGnify/ENA primary metagenome ERZ773203 (study PRJEB29015, sample SAMEA2738176) | human oral metagenome | biome: human oral; feature: human-associated habitat; material: saliva | place: China | collected 2177 ... | reverse complement strand
GTCTTTAAGACTACGTACATAGATATGAGAAAACCACTACGGGAAGGCGCTTTTCTCTTCACGAGAAGGACACTTTTCCCTCCGCTGAATAAGAGGAATACTCGCGATAAGGCGAAGGGCTTGCGTATCACTGCGGGGATGCATAGCGGGGAGCTGGGTATGCGATGCCTTAGCACTCTAAATAGAGGGCAGGACCCTAAGGCAACCGGCTCAAGTAAGTCGTTTCGTGTATTTTTGTGGAAGAAGAACGAGGTGATCAGATGTAAGTCTCAGCGTATAGCGGATACGCCGAAAGCGCTTTCTGGTTGCTTCGTTCTTTTTATTCTTCGGCTCCAAGGTGAGAGCATTTCTTATCCCTATGCATTGTCTCCTTGGTCGTTTTGTATTATCGTGTGAACCACTTCTGTCTTCCCGGCTGGGTATTGCTTGGCAATCGGACGGTGTGTGAAGTAGTAATAGAGGGGGCAGAGTTGCTGTAATAGTTGTTTGCGCTCGGTTCAGTAATGGTTTCATATACGAACTACTATTAGTTCGTAGGCGAAACGAATAGTCGTTTGACCCTCAAACCAGTAGTCGTTTGAGTGCAGACCAATAGTCGTTTGGAAATCGACTTTGCTTCAATATTGCTTCCGTATAAGGATGGGGCTTTGATCTCCTGGATTAGGTGTCCTAAACTTATACTATCTTTGCAACGGTGAGGTACTCCGAATAGGGGACGTCACCCCGATTAGACCTTGTCCCTCGTATAAGCTGGGATGAGGTCTAATTTCGTATACTCACTCCTTGAGCCACAGTCGGGGGTAGGAGCTACATAGCCTCCTTGCTGTAGAGAAGGCTAAGCTGTGGAGGTGGTAGTGTCTTGTATTCAAGTGAGCTATAAGGGCGCTTCGTCGGACGAGTCGAGGAGGGTGGTGTGAACCTATATAGGTCGCTGGGTCGACCTATATAGCTCCGCTCCGCAACCTATATTGGTCACGCTGCCGACCTATATAGGTTGACTCGCTGACCAATATAGGTTGGTGTGGCCTTCTTGTAGAGGAGTAGATGCTATCTGTGTGCCGAGCCTGTGGTATGTGCGGCGAGGGAAAAGAGAATGGAGCCACGGATGACTCCGTGACTCCACCATAAAGTGTCACCCAGAGACCAGCGGAGCTTGAGGTGATCGCGCTTATAGTTTGCTGGCGTGCTGACAATACAAAGATAATTCTTAACTTTGTGCTGCGAGGTATCCTGATAAAGGAACGTCGCTCCGATCAGCCCCATCCTCAGTCCAGAGTATAGGGCTGATCCTTATAGCACAAGCCCCACTCAGGTCGAGTGGGGCTTGCTGCAAAAAGCGAACGTACGGAGCTTGAAGTGATCGCGCCATAGGTAAATACGATCGCTTCACTGGGGGCAAAGATAGTCTATCTTTTCCTTGTCTCACCTTCTATCTCCTTGCTGTAGAGAATGCTAAGCTGTGGCGATGGAGGAGCTTGAGAGGATGGGATGCACTCGCTGATAGCTCACTTGATGACGGGCTTTGTACCCTCGGACTCTGCCGAGTTGCGGGCAAGTGGTAAGGCATTTGCGTATATGAAGAAGTTGTATTACCTTTGCAACCGCAACAAAGAAGGTGGCAATACTCTTCCTTAGCTCAGTCGGTTAGAGCATCTGACTGTTAATCAGAGGGTCCTTGGTTCAAGTCCAAGAGGAAGAGCTTAGAGAAGGAATTAGATTCAGGGAGATACCCTCAGGTTCAATTAGGAGAACTTGGGGGTATTTCCTTTTATGTCCCCCCGTAGAGTGGGGACGAAGGTTATATAACGACAGCGCCCCTGCTCACCGATGGTGGGCAGGGGCACTCTTGTATAGGGGTGTGGGACTTAGAGCCCGTGTTCGCCGAGGTAGCGCTCAGCTTCGATAGCCGCCTTACAGCCTGAGGCTGCTGCGGTGACTGCCTGACGATAGAGGGGGTCTGCGACGTCACCAGCGGCGAAGACGCCAGGGATGCAGGTGCGTGGCGTAGGCCCTTCGGTCTTGATGTAGCCCACCTCATCGACCTCGACGTAGTCAGCGAAGAGCTCGGAGTTGGGGTGGTGACCGATAGCGAGGAAGAAGCCATCGATGGGCAGGTCTACGCGCTCTTCATCGGGCTGGCCGAGGCGCTTAACGAGATGTGCGCCTTCGACGCCATCTTCACCGTAGAGGCCCACGGTATTGTGCTCATAGAGGACGGTGATCTTCTCATTGGCTGCGACGCGCTGACGCATGATGTCAGAGGCGCGGAGGTAGTCCTTGCGCACGATCATATAGACGTGTGAGGCGAGGCTCGCCAGGTAGAGTGCCTCTTCGCAGGCCGTGTCACCGCCACCGACGACAGCGACCCTCTTATTGCGATAGAAGAAGCCGTCACAGGTAGCACAGGCCGAGACGCCCATACCAGCGTACTTCTCTTCGTCGGGCAGGCCGAGGTACTTAGCAGAAGCACCCGTAGCGATGATGACCGTATCGGCTTCGACCTCGACACCCTCCTCGAAGGTGATGACGTAGGGAGCCTTAGAGAGGTCAGCCTTCGTGGCCAGACCAGAGCGGATCTCCGTACCGAAGCGCAGAGCCTGATTGCGGAGGTCCTGGGTGAGCGCTGGGCCGGTGACACCCTCGGGATAACCAGGGAAGTTCTCTACATCCGTAGTCTGCGTGAGCTGTCCTCCAGGCTGGATGCCTTCGTAGAGGAGTGGGGAGAGGTTGGCACGTGAGGCATAGATGGCTGCAGTGTAGCCAGCGGGGCCGGAGCCGATGATGAGGCAGCGGCGATGTTCTCTACTCATACTTGCGTAGTCTATATGTGATGGTGATAGAAATAGGGGCGAGTCTTAGCGCATGTCGCGGAGCTTCTTCTGGAGCTCTTGGCGAGCGAAGAAGATGCGGCTCTTGACCGTACCGAGGGGGATGCCGAGGGTATCGGCGATCTCGTTGTACTTATACCCAGCGACAAACATGGAGAAAGGCTCCTTGAGTGAAGGCTGCAGCTCGGCGATAGCACCCGTGATCTCCTTGATATCCATGGAGCCCTCGGGAGTGTTGTGCCCGCCTTCGCTAAGCAGGGGTACGTTGTAAGCGTCGACGTTGGGGTCGATGAAGCTCTGCGTACGCACGAGCTTGTGGTAGTTGTTGATGAAGATATTACGCATGATCTTCAGCACCCACCCCTTGAAGTTGACGTTGTCGACGAACTTATCGTAGTTGTTCAGGACGCGCAGCGTAGTGTCTTGCGTCAGGTCTTCTGCATCGGCTTCGTCCTTCGTCAGCGTACGCGCGAAGTTCTTCATATAGTCCTGCATGCCGATCAGGTCCTTCTGTATCTGTAATACGTCCATGTCTGTAATGCTCTATTTTGTATAGTGAGGCGGTGCGCCGAGGGGCAATGTGGCGAGCCGTTTAATATCTTTTTTACAAAGATACTATTAATTCTCCCGCAGAAAGCACGGGACTTTATATAGGTATATTGATATACTCAATATAGCGCATCACCAGCGGATGGGCGCCTTGCCCCACTGGGTGAGGTAGGCATTCGTCTGGCTGAAGTGACGGCATCCGAAGAAGCCACGATGGGCCGAGAGGGGGGAGGGATGTGGTGCTTCGAGTACGAGATGGCGGGTGCGATCGATCATACTTCCCTTGCGTCGTGCAGGGCTTCCCCAGAGGAGGAAGACGACGTGGTCACAGCTGCGGTTGATCGTCTCGATGATAGCATCGGTGAAGGTCTCCCAGCCGAGGCCCTGATGGCTCGCTGCCATGCCGGCGCGGACGGTGAGGGTGGTGTTGAGGAGGAGGACGCCCTGCTCCGCCCACGGCAGGAGGTGCCCGTCAGGGATGATGGAGGGCTGGCCAAGGTCGGAGGCGATCTCCTTCTTGATGTTCACGAGGCTCGGAGGTATGGGGACGCCTGCAGGTACGGAGAAGGCTAAGCCCTCGGCTTGCCCTGCACCGTGGTAGGGGTCTTGGCCTAAGATGACGACGCGCACCGCAGGGAGGGGGCAGGCGTCGAGGGCGCGGAAGATGAGCCCTCCTGGGGGATAGATAGGGCCTTCGTGCTGGTAAGCCTGGCGGATGCGGTCGGTGAGGATGCTGAAGTAGAGCTTGTCGAACTCAGGTGCAAGGGCGGTACGCCAGCTCTCGTCGAGGCGGATGTTCATCGTGTAGTCGGGAAGAGGGGTGGGAGGTCTGCGGAGAGGATCTGATGGACGAGGCCACGCAGGTCTCCGTGCTGTGCAGTGTAGAAGAGGGCATGCCCTACGGCGGCGAGGGCGTCGAGGTCATTGGCACCATCTCCCGTATAGAGTGTCGAGGCGAGCGCCCCTGCAGTCCACTCCTCGAGGAAGGCACGCTTGCCCTCGGCATCAATGATGCCCTTGGGGTCGAGTCCGTCGAAGTCACCTTCAGTGGTATAGCATACGGCGCTCCCTACAAAGGTGGAGAGACCGACTCGCTTACAGATATCTTCGACGAAGGGCTGGTAAGCCCCCGTGACGATAGCCGTGGGGAGGGAGAGCTCCTGAAGGAGGAGCATGGTGTCAGTGGGGAGGGTGATGCTTCGGATGACCGAGTGAAGAGCCTCACGGGAGAGCCCACGCAGAAGCTCGGTGCGGTGCATGAAGCTCTCACGGAAGGGTGTGGCACCTGCCATAGCCGCTTCGGTCAGGGCGGTCATCTCCTCCGAGCGACCAGAGAGGCGTGCCAGCTCGGGCAGCAACTCCGTCGTCGTGAGTGTGCCGTCGAGGTCGAAGGCAACGTGTGTGATCTCGGCTGTGGCGCTCGTGGAGGGGAGGTAGAAGGCGCTGTGTGTGGTGCGCCCCCAGGGGATGAGACGTGTGAGGAGCTCACGGCGTAGCTCCGCCTCACTCACGCTTCGCTCCGTAGGGTAGCTGTAGAGTCTGCCTTGTGGCGTGTCCGTGATACTTACCTTCGGCGTAGCGCCTAGCGTCTCAGAGAGAAGGGCTCTGAGCTGCTGGTCCTCTCTGTCCGTAGGGCGAGAGAAGAGATAGAGGTGCTGCACGTGGGGCATCGAGGCGGCGTGAGGGTATGTGTATATAAAGCAAGAGTGCTTGACTTCGATAAGCCAAGCACTCTTCAGTTTTGGGGGTGGAAGATGGGATTCGAACCCACGACACCTGGAACCACAATCCAGTGCTCTAACCAACTGAGCTACAACCACCATGTAAATGCTCTGCTTTTCGCTTGAGCACTGCAAAGGTAATACTACTTTCTCAATTCACCAAACCTACCGCTCGATGGCGGCTTCGAGGTCGTGCCATAGCCGTTCGTCGGGTACGGGAGCCGTGAGGGTGAGGGCTTCCTTGCTCACGGGGTGTGTGAAGGATATCTGCCTGGAAAGTAGACTGATACTCCCGCCGGGGTTGCTACGAGGAGCACCGTACTTCAGGTCGCCCTTGATGGGGCAGCCGAGGGCAGCGAGCTGGCAACGGATCTGATGATGACGGCCCGTGTGGAGCTCGATCTCGAGGAGATGATAGTGTTCGCCTGAGGCGAGTAGGCGGTAGGAGAGGCGGGCGAGTTTGGCGCCAGGCGTCGCAGCACCTTGGCGAGCTACGTAGCTCTTGTTCTGAGACTCATTGCGCACGAGGTACTGCTCGAGGGTGTCGGAGTGCTTCGGCGGGCGAGCAGTGACGACGGCCCAGTAGCGCTTCGAGACGTCTCCCGTGCGGAAGAGCTCGTTCATTCGGCTGAGTGCCTTCGACGTCTTGGCGAAGAGGACGAGGCCACCCACGGGGCGGTCCAAGCGATGGATCACGCCGAGGTACACGTTGCCTGGCTTGTTGTACTTCTCCTTGAGCCAACCCTTGAGGGCTTCGCTCATCGGCTCATCGCCCGTCTTGTCGCCCTGGACGATTTCGCCGGGGCGCTTGCTGACGCAGAGGAGGTGATTGTCTTCGTAGACGACGGTCGGTGTGTATGGACGAGCCATAGGGAGAGTTATTTATTTAGGCTGCGTAGAGCACGCTTTACGATATATCTAGTCTCGGGGCAGTCGTGCTCCTTAAGCCAAGCTTGGCATAGCGTCTCGACAAATCGAGGCTGAGTCTTGGAAGCATCGTTTAGCCAGTTTCCCACGCTGTTTTGTACGTACCGGGAGTTATCCCTACTTAGGGGTGTCAGGATAGGTAAGCCCAGCTCTGGGGTATTCTTGAGTCGTGTGATATGCTCGCACCATACACCACAAGGGCGAGTAGCTTCTGAGGCAAAACGGCGAATGTATTCGCTCTGATCTGTCGCCCAATGTGCGAGGTACTGGAGCGCATCATCGAGCTCTTCTATGATGTGCTGGCGAAGGGAGAACCATGCCACCTCTCGTACGCCGAAGTGCGTGTCTCGAGCGAATGGATAGATGTACTTCAGTCCATCCCGAAGAGATGTGTAAGGCTGAGCATAGGCTGCCCAGCACCGAAGCATATCAGACTTGTGTGAGGCTAGGTGTTGGAGCAAAGCTTCATCACCATGCTGAAGGGTGAGCTGGCCGAGCATACGACCGATCACTCTACAGGTGCTGTTCGTAGAGGGCTTCTTTTGGTCGCGTATATGAGCTAAGAGGCTGGGGAGGTACTCATCACGTCCTAAGAGCTGTAGCTGATGCTGTAGTAGGGCCACTTGATCTACAGCCAGCCACTCGGTGAGGTTCGCTGTTTCGAGCTCACCTCGATTGATTTGCAGGAGGATCTCGGGTGGGATCTGAGATATAGAACGTGAGCCTACGCGTTTCCCTTGGGACATTATGTTCTTTGAATACTTAGTCCCCGATGAAGGTGCAGTTGAGTACCTCGCGGTAGCTATTGAAGATGGCGCTCTTGCTGATGAAGCCGAGGTAGCGCCCTTCCTCATCGACGACGGGCATCTTCCACGCCTTCGTCTCGTCGAAGAGGCGCATGACCTCCGTCATCGGGGTCGCTGAGGAGACTTTGACCTCGGGAGTGACCATGATCTTACGCACCTTGTAGCGCTCATAGAGCTCGGGGCGGAACATGATGTTGCGTACATTATCCAGCTCGACGATGCCGACGAGTACCCCGCGCTCATCGACCACGGGGAAGGAGTTGCGGTGGCTCACCGAGATTACGCTGACCATCTCACCGAGGGTCATGTCGGGGGAGACGACCTCGAAGTCACGCTCCAGCACGCTCTCGAGATTCATGAGCGTCAGTACGGCCGTATCCTTCTGATGCGTGAGGAGCTTGCCCTGCTCTGCTAGACGGAGCGAGTAGATACTGTGGGGCATAAAGATACGGATCGTGGCGAAGGAGGTCAGCGACACGAGCATCAGTGGTAGGAAGAGGTTGTACCCGCCCGAGAGCTCTGCGATGAGGAAGACACCCGTCAGTGGGGCGTGCATCACGCCAGCCATCAGCCCTGCCATACCGAGCAGGATGTAGTTCTTCGGGGAGATGAAGACGTTGAGCGAACTGAAGTAGTTCACCAGATAGGAGAAGATGAAGCCCGTGAGCCCGCCCATGAAGAGGGTAGGAGCGAAGAGCCCGCCACAGCCACCGCCCGAGTTCGTCGCTACGGAGGCGAAGACCTTGAAGAGGACGGTGAGGAGGAAGAAGGCAAAGACCACCCAGTAGGAGTTCGAGAACGCCTCGAAGATACTCCCATCGAGGAGCTGCGTGTACTGCCCATCCAAGAGGATATTCACCGAGTCATATCCTTCGCCATAGAGCGGAGGGAAGACGAAGATGAGCAGGGAGAGGATAGCTGCCGAGATGAGGTAGCGCAGGCGGATGTCCTTGATGCGCTTCAGCTCGCTCTCGAAGCGGAACATCGTCTTCGAGAAGTACAGCGACATCAGCCCGCACACCACGCCCAGCAGGATCATCAGCGGGATGCGCTCAATATGATAGGGGTCGGTCTGGATGAACTGGAAGAGGATCTCCTTCCCTGAGAGGACGTAGGCCACGGCAGCAGCCGAGACGGAGCTGACCAGGAGAGGGAGGACGGAGGCCATCGTGAGGTCAAGGAGTAGGACCTCGATGACGAAGACAAGCCCCGTGATAGGTGCCTTGAAGATGCCCCCGAGGGCACCAGCGACACCACAGCCGATGAGGAGCATAAGGTTACGCTGCTCGAGGCGGAAGAGACGTCCGAAGTTCGACCCCACGGCTGCACCCGTCATTACGATAGGGCTCTCAGCCCCTACCGATCCCCCGAAGCTAATGGTCAGGGCACTGGCTATGATGGAGCTCCAGGTGTTGTGCGGCTTGATACGGCTCTTACGCTGGGAGATGGAGCTGAGCACCTTCGTCACCCCATGGCTGATATCGTCCCGCACGATGTAGCGGACGAAGAGCAGGGAGAGGAGGATCCCCAGTGCGGGGAAGAGTAGGTAGAGGTAGTGATGATCCTCGATATTCTGGAGGATGAAGGTCTCGACGACGTGGATGATGAACTTGAGGAGAGCAGCCACAAGCGCCATCGTCACCCCGATGAGAAGACTCAGGATGAGGAGGAAGTAGCGCTCGCTGATGTGGCGCTCTCGCCAGCTGATGAGGCGGTCGAGCAGTGGTGTGATGGCTTGACTGAAGGCAGACATCGGCGTGTGCAGCGGCTATGGGCGTATGACCTTGACCTCGCCCGTGGGGCCGAGCATGATGATCTGAGAGGGCTCACGAGGCGTCTCGTCGCTCTGACGGTACTTGACGACATAGTCTACGCCAGCGACGATCTTGGGGCTGATGCCCGAGAAGAAGAGCGGGGTAGGCTCTCCGCTGATGTTGGCGGAGGTGGAGACGATGGGACGGCGCAGGCGCTTGCAGAGGGCGGAGGAGAAGAGCTCACGGCTCTGGCGGATACCGAGGGAGCCCCCTTCGCCGAGGAGGTTAGGCGCTACGCCTGTGGCATGGGGATAGATGATGGTGATGGGGCGCACGGCGAGCTCCATAAGGTCATAGGCGACCTCGGGGACTTCGCTCACCAGACGCTCGACTTCGTAGGTCTCTGCTACGAGGACGAGCATACTCTTGCTGTCTTCGCGACGCTTGAGCTCGTAGATACGGCGCACGGCTTCTTCGTTGGTGGCATCGCAACCGATACCCCACACAGTATCTGTGGGATAGAGGATGATCCCACCACGGCGCAGGGTCTCTACAGCTTCGTCCAGGTCGGCTTTGTCGTAAGGCTCTTGAGTAATCTTCTTTGTGTCCATCTCCATATATATAATAGGTAAGGACAAAGGTACGACCTTTTCCCCGTAGTCGCTCCGCCCGAAGAGGCAGCAAGACACTGCGCATTCGAAGATTATCTTACTTTCTGGTATTAGATTAAGGGTGTAGATGAAAAGTGAATAGTTTTTACGAGACGTCTCCTTACGTGGTCCGGTCAAAAGGTTGGCTGATCCCAGTGAATTCGCAAACGATCTCATAAATCATGACTTCGTTTGCGTCGATGTCTTCATCAACAACAATCATGTTTGCCATTAACTTAGCAAAGAATTGCTTCTGCTCTTCGTCAAACAGCTTAATCTGAGTGAGAGCCACTAGTGAGTTCTTTGTTGCCACGTCATTCTTAGCGTCCTCATGCAGACCAAATTGCTCTTTCAGTTGATTGAAGTAGAAAGTCTCTCGAGCGTCAATGCGCCCATCTGCATGGATGATGTCCAATAGAATGCGCGCCATGGCGACTTTCTGGTGGTAGCTAAATGTGTTCATACTGTACTACTTATTTATAAGGCGTTTCTCTTCTTCATCAGGGTTATATCCCTGTTTTTCAATCCTTATCTTGATCGGATCAGTGAGTTCTTCAACGGGTTTATATCCCTTGTTTATGTAGTATTCATGCTCCTCCTTCGTTAATACGGGGAGAACCATAAAGTTTTTTCCCCTTCCCTTTTTTACCCATTTGATTGGTACTGGACGACCTTTCGATGTTTTTTGAAGATCATCCGATGGCTCTTGGAGATCTTCTGAGAGTTCGGAGAATAGGTATCCTAATTCGTGATCTTCTCTTTCCCGTTTGTACGGAGCCACCTGTTTTTCCTCTTCCCTCTGAGTGTAATTCCCTGAAGTGCATGGCTCCTTGCTTTTCCTCTGGATTCGCGGTGTTTTGCCCTCTTGCCTATTGTGCTGAGATAGCGCTGTGGTTGCAATGAACTTCTTAAGGAATGGCAATGCTGCAGTTTCGTAGAATATGTCACAGGTTTTTTCATAACCCAAGACAAGTCCTAATAGATAAACTGCGATGGAATATTCAAGTTCCCCAATATTCTTGATACAAGAAATCTCATCTAGATTTGGTTTGTCTCCCCTGTTCTTGGTAAATAAATCTTTCAGGTATAAGAATAATGGAGCAGCAACAGCAAAGTTACATCCGGAGGCTTCGCGCGTTAATCTACCTAGCTGAGATGAGCTGGTAATCTCTGCTAAGGGGATAAAGCTGTCTCCTCCATAATTCTTAAGCTCAAGATATATGTCAGTACTATCTATGATGTCTTCACTGTTTTCTTGCCCTACTGTGTAGTTGCAAAAGACGTGTATCACATCACAGAAAAAACCAAACGTATTTTTGGGGTAATAGTTATGTCGTTCGTATCTCAGTAGATATGTCCAAAGAGACTGTTTGCCGTAGGGTCTTTCATTTGCGAATAATTCGCGGAATACCTCTTGTACGATATCCTTTGTTATAATCTTTTCGCATTCGAGACGGAGCTCATCAGCTAGTCCAAAAAATGTCCAAAGATTATCAATTCCTCGGATACCCTGGTCTATTGCACGTTGCTGCTGAAGTTTCGCAAACTTATCGGCCCATGGTGACACCTGGAGCTCTATGCGAGGACCAAAAGAAACTCCCATCTCTTTTTTTGCCTCAAGGTCAAATGTATAGAGGTTGCACACATTCCTAATATCAACAGTGATGTAATCCCTATCATCCTCTTTCGCATTGAAATGTAGGATTAGATACTCAAAAGAGTATTCATACATTCCCATTCTGCGTGTAAGTTGCTCAAATAGGGAATCATCATGTGGGTCCAGCACTCCGTTGAATTCGATAGGATGGCTTACATTGATGTAGCCGTACTTAAACAAGTCGGCAAAGTCTACCTTGCGTACAATTACTAAGTAGCCTCTCATAATTAGAATCCCCAACTATTGTTTTCTACCGCTGGTGTGCTCTGTGCTGTTGGTATATCTATCCGTAAGCACTTAGACTCAAATGTGTTAAGTATTTCTATGGGGGCTCCGGTATAGGTTATATAAAGATTTTTTCGGGTACGAGTCATGGCCACCATGAACAAGGTCTTTGCAATTGACTCGCTGAGGTTAATGTACAGACTCTTATTCGCAAAGGGGATGAAAACATTTTCGAAGTCTAACCCCTTGGCGCTATGGAAGGTCATAATGTTTATGAGGCGATTATTTTCATTGAAGCATCCGTATCCATTGCCGAGATATTGTATTGGAATCCCGTTCATCAGTAAATGTTGGTTCATTGCCTCAAAGTTCGGGTTTCCCTGTTTGTTTATTAGGACCTCCCATTCAGGCTTCCCCGCACTGCGCAGAACTTGATTTGTAAATTCTATGATCTTGGCTTTGGGAGTTAAAATGGCAGCTGTATCCCCTATGTTTATGGCTTTTGTGGCTTGTTCCATTATGTACTCCACCTCTTTCTCCTCAGAAGTAGCTTCGCAAAGGCGTATTTGGGTGTTTTCCTTAGTCATGTCAATCTTTGAGGTGAAGATATTCATTTGAGGAGAAAAACACTGTATTGCATCTATGATAGATTGAGAGAGTCTGTGTATAACTCCTAGCTCGTAAGGGGAACCATTGATGAGTTCGCCAATCGCAGATGGACAGACTGTTGTCTCTTTCCAGCGGGGATCTCGTTCGAATATGGATTGATTGGAATCACCTGCAACAATTACATTTGAGCAGCGATCTCTTATTTCATTGAGGACACGTGGTGTCAAATCTTGGACTTCATCGCAGAGGATATAGTCATAGCGTTCCGATCTACTCATGAAGCGATAGTATGTGTCAATGGTAATCATTGTCCCTAAACCCAACTCGTTGAAATCGGCTTTAAACATCTCCTTGAGAGACCGGGTGAATACTATGACCAATATTCGAGCTTGTGGCTTTTTCTGAAGGATGATTTTGGCTGTATATGCAAGCAGTACAGACTTTCCGGAGCCCGCAAATCCTTGAATCCACTGATTGTGAAATTTTGAATCAGGGTTACTTATGGACTTACTTATCTTGTCAAGAAATGCCTGCTGCTGAGGGTCTAATTTGTGGTAAGGTGGGATATGCATAGTCGTGGCTACGTGGGATTAGTGCATCTATTCTAGCTTCCGATGAATAGTATTTGAATCATGGTGAGATTCTTTCCTTATTGTGATTTCTAGATATGACCGAGTCTATAGGTATAACCTCTTAAGAGTAAGGTTGTAAAGCTGCTTTTGTGTAAGTCTCTTTTGGGAGGGGCTGTTGACCTCTGTTTCGATGGAGCGTACTTAAAACTGCATAGCCCCATTGATGTTGGGTTTTTCTCCCAACACCCGTGAGGATTCTAGCTTTTCTTTTTTTGATCATAACACAAAAAAGAACCTACCGTACATACGATGATACTATACCACTACGTGCTGTCGTTGTGTGGCTGTCTATGAGCAAAGGTACTCATTTTGTTGCTGTTAAACAATCTGCATCGACAATTGAACTATGGGCATAGGAGGGTCGGGCTACGTGGTTCAGTCGCGAAAGCCGTAAGATTTTAATTGGTGTTTGTTATGTTGCTGGTAATTAGAGGTATATTCAGGTATAAGGTCTCGGTGGTCTAGATAGATATAGCCTTGGTAGGTGTGTATCCCTTACCCGTAGGTTATCGCTATGCACTTCTATAGGGGAGGGTGGTATGAACCTATATAGGTCGGTGGCGTGACCAGTATTGGTTTGTCGCGTGATCTATATAGGTCCGTGAGCAAACCAATATAGCTTGACTCGCTGACCAATATAGGTTCATATCACCTACCACGCGATTTCGCTCTGGTCGGTCGCCATCAGGGGGGCTGTGAGAGGTCCTGTAGGAGTGCTTTTCTTTTTCCCTAAACACATCGTGGGCTACCCTCAGAAGGAGAGGGTAGCCCACGATGTGTTTGATATGAGGAGAAGCGGGCGGAATTAGCTCACGCGCTGGCTGACGTGGTCGATCCAGTCTTGGTGCTCGAGGTACCACTTCACGGTCTTCTCCAGACCTTCCTCGAACTGAAGGCTGGGCTCCCAGCCGAGCTCGCGGTGCAGCTTTGAAGAATCGATGGCATAGCGCAGGTCGTGCCCAGCGCGGTCGGTGACGAAGGTGATGAGCTCCTCGGAGTGCCCTTCGGGGTTGCCGAGGAGGCGGTCGGTGACCTTCACCAGCAGGTGGATGAGGTCGATGTTGCGCCACTCATTGAAGCCCCCGATGTTGTAGGTGTCGGCGGTCTTCCCCTCGTGGAAGATGAGGTCAATGGCGCGTGCGTGGTCTTCGACGAAGAGCCAGTCACGGATGTTCTCTCCCTTGCCGTAGACGGGCAGGGGCTTGCGCTTGCGGATGTTGTCGATAAAGAGGGGGATGAGCTTCTCGGGGAACTGGTACGGGCCGTAGTTATTCGAGCAGTTCGTCACGATAGTCGGCAGGCCATAGGTATCGTGGTAGGCACGGACGAAGTGGTCGCTGGAGGCCTTGCTGGCAGAGTAGGGGCTGTGCGGAGCGTACTTGGTCTCCTCGGTGAAGAAGCCCCCGCCGATCTCCAGTGCGCCATAGACTTCGTCGGTGGAGATGTGGTAGAAGCGCTTCCCCTCAAAGCGCTCGGGTGTAGCGCCCCACGTCACGCGGGCGGCTTCGAGTAGGCTCAGCGTACCCATGACGTTGGTGCGGGCGAAGGTGAACGGGTCGGAGATGCTTCGGTCTACGTGGCTCTCTGCCGCCAGATGGATGATGCCGTCGATGGCATGCTCCGTGATGAGGGCACGCATGCGCTCGTAGTCGCAGATATCAGCTTCGACGAAGGTATAGTTGGGGAGGCCGGCGACATCCTCGAGGGTCTTCAGGTTGCCCGCATAGGTGAGCTTATCCAGGCAGACGATGTGGTACTGTGGATACTTATTGGCCAGAAGTCGGACGACATGCGAGCCGATGAAGCCAGCGCCGCCGGTGATGAGTAGGGAGCGGTGATAGTGCATGAGTGGGTGGTGAAGAGGATTATTCGGGGAGTGAAGCGGTGAGCTGCAGGCATTCCTCCAGCGCGGTGCGCCAGTGGGGGATGGTGATGCCGAAGGCTTCGCGCACACGTGCCTTGTCGAGGACAGAGTAATGGGGGCGCTCCGCACGTGTCGGGTACTCGCTGCTGCGTATGGGGTGAAGCTGCGTGTCGTAGCCCGAGAGGCGGAAGATGGCTTCAGCAAAGTCGTACCAAGAGCACACGCCTTCATTGGAGAAGTGGTAGAGCCCAGTCTTATCGAGCTGTCTGCGCTCAATGATCCCCACGATGCAGCGTGCCAGATCGAGTGCCGAGGTCGGGGTGCCGACTTGGTCGAAGACGACGCGCATCTCGGGGCACTCCTTGCCGAGGCGAAGCATGGTCTTCATGAAGTTCGCCCCGTAGGGAGCGTAGAGCCATGAGGTGCGCAGGATGATGTGGCGGGGTGCAAGGCGCTGTATCGCCTCTTCTCCACGGCGCTTCGTCTGCCCGTAGATGCCGATAGGCTCCGTGGGCATGTCCTCTGTGTAGGGCATAGAGCTACGCCCAGAGAAGACGTAGTCGGTGGAGATATGGATGAGGAAGATGCCGAGGTGCTCGGTGAGCTCAGCGAGGCGTGCTACGGCGAGGTGGTTGACTTCGTCCGCCTGATTGGGCTCATCTTCGGCACGGTCGACAGCGGTGTAGGCCGCCGAGTTGATGATGACTTTGATGCCCTCACGGGTAGCAAACTGCTCGATAGCCGAGGTGTCGGAGAGGTCAAGAGTCTGACGCGAGGCGAAGTGATAGTGGTCGGTAGCGCCCTGAGCGACGTACTCGATGCAGCGCCCGAGTTGGCCTGAGGCTCCGAGGACGAGGATCTTCATAGGCGGCTGGTCGGGCTGTAGTCGAAGAGCTGTGGCGCTTCGGCGAGGCGAGGGTGCTTGCTATCCTTCTCGGATAGGCAGATGGCTTCGGCGGGTAGCTGCCAGTCGATGCCGAGTGCAGGGTCATCCCATGCGATGGCTCCCTCAGCATCGGGCGCGTAGTAGTTGTCGCACTTATACTGGAAGATCGCCTCATCGCTGAGGACGCTGAAGCCGTGCGCAAAGCCACGAGGCAGGAAGAGCATCCGATGATTGTCCTCCGAGAGCTCGACGGCGACGTGCTTCCCGAAGGTCGGAGAGCCTACGCGTACGTCCACAGCTACATCAAGTACCCGTCCGCGTACGACACGCACGAGCTTGGCCTGTGCGTGAGGGGGTAGCTGGAAGTGCAGGCCACGCACCACGCCATAGCTGGAGCGGCTCTCGTTGTCTTGGACGAAATGGGTAGGAGTGACGAGCTCGGCGAAGCGCTGCTCGCTGAAGGATTCGAAGAAGTAGCCCCGCCCATCACGGAAGATGCGTGGCTCGATGATGACGACCTCGGGGATCGAGGTAGGGATGATCTGCATGGAGAGGTGAGGCGGAGGGGGGTTACTTCATGTTGGCTACACGCAGTAGGTATTGCCCGTACTGGTTCTTAGCCATAGGAGCTGCGAGCTCGATGAGCGCCTCGCGAGTGAGCCAGCCAGCACGGTAAGCGATCTCTTCGAGGCAAGCAATCTTCAGCCCCTGACGCTTCTCGATGACCTCGACAAAGGTCGAAGCCTCAGAGAGTGAGTCGTGCGTACCGGTATCGAGCCATGCGAAGCCACGGCCAAGTGTCTGCACAAGGAGCTGCTCACGGCGGAGGAACTCTTGGTTCACACTCGTGATCTCCAGCTCGCCACGTGCCGAGGGACGTACGCCTTCGGCTACCTCGACGACGGAGTTTGGGTAGAAGTACAGCCCCACGACAGCGTAGTTGCTCTTGGGCTCCTTAGGCTTCTCCTCGATAGAGATACAGCGGCCGTCGGGAGCAAACTCTGCCACGCCGTAGCGCTCAGGGTCACTGACCCAGTAGCCGAAGACGGTAGCCTCATTGCGCTCCTCTGCATCCTCGACAGCCTGACGCAGGGTCTGCGTGAAGGACATGCCGTAGAAGATATTGTCGCCGAGTACGAGGCATACAGAGTCGTCGCCGATGAAGTCCTTGCCGATGAGGAAGGCTTGTGCCAGCCCCTCGGGGCGAGGCTGCTCCGCATAGGAGAAGTGCACGCCGTAGTCACTACCATCGCCGAGGAGGCGACGGAACGCAGGTAGGTCTTCGGGGGTAGATATGATGAGGATGTCCCGTATCCCAGCGAGCATGAGCACCGAGATAGGGTAGTAGACCATGGGCTTATCATAGATAGGCAGGAGCTGCTTGCTCACGCCCTTGGTGATGGGATAGAGGCGCGTGCCTGCACCCCCGGCTAAGACTATTCCCTTCATAGATGGATCGACAATGTAGGAGGATCAGTGCTACTGCACTGTTATCGTTAGATAAAGGTATAAAAAAAGGGTGAGCTACCCGTCTGGGAGCCCACCCTCTATATCGTGATCTCGGCGAGAACTTAGTTGCGTCTGCCGAGGATGCGGAGCAGGTCGAGGAAGAGGTTGATGAAGTCGAGGTACAGATGGAGCGCACCGAGGAGGGCGATCTTCTTCGTACGCTCTTCATCGCCGATAGACTCCGCGACCAGTGACTTGATCATCTGCGTATCGTAGGCCGTAATGCCGACGAAGATGAGCACGCCGACGTAGCTGATGATCCACATGAGCGTATCGCTCTGGAGGAAGAGGTTCACCAAGGTAGCGATGATCAGCCCGATGAGCGCCATATAGAGGTAGCTGCCCATCTTCGAGAGGTCACGCTTCGTGAAGTAACCGAAGGCTGCCATCGCACCGAAGGTCGCCGCCGTGATGAAGAATGTCGAGGCAATGGACTCACCCGTGTAGACGATGAAGATAGGGCTTAGTGTGACGCCACTGAGTACGGAGTAGAATACGAAGCCCCCTGTCGCCAGAGGGATAGAGAGCTTCATGATGTTGCGCGAGAGGATCCATACCAGAGCAAGCTCACCGATGCAGAGTCCCCAGAATAGCCCTTGGTGCTCAAATAGGTAGTCCAAGAGGTTCGAGTCAGCGGTGAAGAGAGCCGTAAGCCCCGTGATAGCCAGACCGAGTGCCATCCATACGAAGGCACGTACGACAGACTGACGTACGAGTGCGGGGAAGTCATAAGCGACGCGTGATGAGCTGAGTGGTTCGTCCTGGAAGGGGAAGCGAGAGTTGTTCATGCGATGTGTGTAATGGAGATTTTGATATCAATATGCGGGGCAGGTGCCGAGACACCTGCCCCACGTTGGTTCCTTAGAAGCGGATAGAGAGGGTAGCTACAGCCTTGTGACGCTGGTTCGTCTCCTTGACCGCCTGCATACCTACGAGTTCATCGGGCTTGACCTTACCTGCACGGATGTCTGCATCCGAAGCATTGAGGTAGGTCCCATAGTCGTTGACGTAGGGGAAGGCGAAGGTACGGGCCTTGGTGTCGGAGTAGACGTACGCCATATCCAGCGAGAGGCTGGGGGTGATACGGAAGCCTGCACCGAGTGAGAAGCTATTCTGGCTGTCGGGGAGGGTGTAGTGTACCGCAGGACCCGATACGAGTACTTCGGTCGACACCATGTCACCCTTGAGACGAGCGTTCTTGACGGGCGAAGAAGAGTAGCGGTAGCCAGCACGCAGGGCGATGCGGTCGCTAAGCATAGCTTCGGCGCCGAGGCGGACGGTGTGGACACCACCGAAGTTCGTCTTCAGGCGAGCGTTGTCTTCTTCGAAGCCAATCTCACTGCCATCATATTCGTCATAGGTGCTGTTGCTGAGGCGCAGCGAACCACTCGTATAGTCATAGTCAGCGCTGATGAAGCCATGACGACCGATGAAGTAAGCACCACTGAGCCCGAAGCGCCAGTTGCCACGCAGGGCATAGGCATTAGCTGCACTCTTAGGAGTAGCGACCTCAAGGGCCTTGTTTTTGTACTGACCGAGGCTACCTGCCTGGAAGTCCATCTTCATCGAGTAGAAGGTGGGCGTATAGAGCGAAGCACCGAGGCGAAGCCCTTCGACAGGCTCATAGAGAAGTCCGAGTCCGAGGCTACCTCCGAAGCCTGATACACTTCTGGTGTTCTGCAGCGTCAGGTAGTTGTTGCCACGGAAAGCCTCGTGGTAGTACGATGCCATCTCATAGTCCAGCGAAGAGAGCGTGAGGGCTGCCCCGAAGTGCAGGGCGTCATTTGCCTCGAAGCCGAGGGCGATATCGTAGTCAGTGATATTCCCCTTCTCGCGTAGTACGAGGCCTGCATTGTCGGGCAGGCCGATGCTGGGCTGTGGATAGGGCGTCCCATCGGGAGCGGTGCTATACATATAAGCCGAGCGATAGCTTCTGCTGCCATTGTCGATATCGATCCATCCTGCGCCAGCACCGAGGATAGACATCCAGGGTACATAGTCGTTCTTAAAGGCTGCAGTCGTGGTGATGTAGCTCTTCTCGAAGTATCTATCGACGTTAGGGGATCGCAGATTGTCGTAGCGAGCGTTATTCGTACGCGCAGCAGAGAAGTCTGCCAGCGAGGAGAAGTTCGCGCTCTGGGGCAGTGTAGCCGAAGCGTGGAGCTCGCGGTCGAAGCGCCCTGCATTGCGAATGCTGAAGGCGAAGGACACGGGGCCACGTGAGGCTCTATTCGTACCAGCCTGATAGGAGAACTCCTCAAAGAGGAACTTCCCCTTCATCTCCTGCGAGGTAGATGTGCCGTACCAGACACCACGGTCGGTACCGAAGCCACCACCGAGGGTCAGCGAGAGACGGTTGTTCCCACGGAAGAGGGAGATCCCCGCAGGGTTGCGTACGAGAGAAGCGACGTCAGAGCCTACGGCACCCATAGCGCCCGAGAGGGCAGCGTAGCGTGCTGATCCTACAGGCTCGTGAGGAGAGCCAAGGCGGAAGGCCTCCATCTCACTCTGTGCACTCAGTGATAGGGGTAGGAGACTCAGTGCCACTACGCCTAAGATCTTATGCTTGATGTTCATGAGTTATCCAGTCTAATAAAGGTAGAGTAAACGATATCGATATACCCTTAGGGTATGCCTTAGCGACGGCGTGGGGGAGCCGTGTAGCCACCGCCACCTCCAGAGTTGGAGTTATTCGTCGTGTTTGAGGAGCCCTGGTCATAGCTACGCTGAGGATAGCTGTCGTAGCTACGCTGCTGCTGTACAGGACGGCTCTGTTCCTGCGTGCGGGGATAGTCACTGTAGATCGTACGACCCTGCTGTGACACGCTACCCTGATCGTAGGAGCGCTGTGGGCCGATGTAGCCCTGATCACGTACGCTGGAGTAGGCTGAGTAGCCACTTGAGCGGCGAGTCGTCGAGCGAGCCCCGTGTGAGTAGGGATTGTTGTAGTAGTGCTCGTTGTAGGCACGCGTAGCAGCCCCTGCGGCATAGCCGTAGTAGTAGCCAGGATAATAGCCACCGTAGTAGCCGTCATACCAGCCTCCATAGCGAGAGCCATAGTACCCACCATAGTAGCCACGGGTGTAGCCATAGTAGTAGGGATCGTAGTAGCCCCCATACCAGCTACCGTAGTAGCGGGGATAACCGTAGTAGTAAGAGGAGGTGTAGAAGGGATCATACCATGAGCCCCAGCCCCAGCTGGCACCCCAGCCGAAGCGACTTCCCCAGAAGGGATCGCTGCTCCCTACACGTACATAGACATCGGGCCCCGCATAGCGGTAGTCGATATCATTGTACCAAGGGTCTGCGTCGATGTAGACACGACGAGCACCCTGGATCGTCATCGAGCCATCTCCGTAGAAGCGGCTGAGACGAGAGGAGTAGGGGCCATAGACCTCTGCACCACCATCCTTCTGGCGCTGCTCCTTGAGCAGACGACCCAGCTCGCTGCGGGTCAGCGTGATGGTGTCTTCGGGCAGGGAGAGGTGCCCATTGTATGCATCGATCTCACGATCGGCCTGCTTCTTCTTGTAGTTGGCGATGAGTGCAGCCTGTTCTTTTTCCCAGGCTTCACGCTCGGCCTTCTCAGCGGCGCGGCGTAGCTCGGCCTTGCGGCGCTCTTCCTTATCGATCTTCTTGAGGTCGCTGCGGCGATAGTAGGCGTCGTCGAGGTACTTGTTGTCGGTCTGCGCCAGGGCAGCCGTACCTGACAGGAGCCCCGCTCCCATCAGGAGGAATAGCTTCATTGTCTTCATAAGTCCAGTACGTCTTTATTCTATATATCCGTTGTCTTAGGCCCACGCTGCGGCTTTTCTCTCTCCTGGATGGAGAGGCGCATAGTGGGAGTTTACAGCGGTAAAGTTAGCATTTATTTACGAATAGCAAATCGCATGCCAATATTCTTGACTCTTGGTTATTTGTCCAGAAATGTCTGCTATCCTATGTCAAGATGACGTGATATGCTGTCGGAGTGCTACTCTCCTGCTATGCTTCGTAGCCTGCTACAAGCCTCCCAGAGAGGAGTGGTTAGTTGGGGAGAGCAGTCGTGGGAGTGACAGGAGCGCTGGTCTCGCTATCGTCACCATTCTCCTTGTTGTACTCTTCGACGAGCTGCTTGAGGGCGCGGTGGTAGAAGGCGACCGTAGAGGCAAGAGCGTCACTCATGCGGAGAGCGAGGCGGTCGATGGGCGTACCAGGCATGATGAAGGCTTCGACAGAGAAGACGATATCGCCCTCTTCATCGACGTAGGCCTTACTGACCTTCTGGTCGAAGTCCGTCTTAGCGCAGGCCTTGTAGAGGAAGGCTTCATGCACGTCATCAAAAGCAGCACGCTCAAAAGTGGCACGTACGAGGAGGAACTCAGGGTCATCCTCACGGTAGTAGAAGCAGCAGAAGATGCCTTCGTTCTTATAGACGATGCGGATCTCGTTGTCGCGCTCGGGACGATAACCTTCCTTGGAGAGTGCTTCTAAGATCGTGGGGAGGACAGACGAAGGTGCGAGAGTCGCAGCCTCATTATTCTTTTTCGTAAACTTATCAAAAAGTGCCATTGCTCTAACTAAAATTGGGTTGTATTCGACAATTACCCATACGGCTTGCGCTATGTGGGCTTCTACACAAAGATAACCTTTTGGGGATTAATAGCCCTTTAGGCTTCGTGTAGAAGCAGGACCTACGCATCAAAATCGGTAGACTGTATCGAGGAAGTAGCTACCAGCGTGAAGCGGATTCTTCGGTAAACTTGTCCTATATCAGAAGTTCCTTGTAGCTCCTCTTGTGGCACCCTTCTCGCGCTACACGACCCCATAATTACAGTGGTTCTATAGGTTGGTTCGTAAACGACTATTGGTGTTTGCTTCCCCAATTATACTGCATATGCTACGTGAGCTCCTATATAGAGATAACCTTGGGGGTAATGCTCTTCTTAGCTTGGCTGAAAGCACCCCGAATTGGCTACTGAAAGCGAGGTAGCTATGGAGGGCTAAATTGAGACCATTGCACGGCATTTCAAAGGTGTACAGGGTTTTAAGCACTTTGTATACC
>ERZ773203.494-NODE-494-length-21724-cov-14.470903_pt1 | contig 21724 bp, 21 predicted proteins | sample MGYA00580529_ERZ773203 | MGnify/ENA primary metagenome ERZ773203 (study PRJEB29015, sample SAMEA2738176) | human oral metagenome | biome: human oral; feature: human-associated habitat; material: saliva | place: China | collected 2177 ... | reverse complement strand
ATCCCTTCAAAGGTAACGCAGGTGCTCACGTCGCTCTTAAAATGATGCAAGCCTATGCCATGCGTTATGCCAAGGACAAATTACCCTTACTTGATCGACTGCACATCTTTGCAGGCATTGCTGACGTCTCAGACGTCATGCCTATTCGTGATGAAAATCACACCACGGTCAAATATGCTATAGAAGAACTTAACAAACTTAAAAAGGGCTGTTACATCAACACCCCTTACCCCATCTACAATCGTGTCTTTGAAGGTCTTCATCTCTTGTTAGTGGCTCTTCAAGAAGACCTTAATCGTAAAAACAAAGCCAAAAAGAAATACCCAGAGCCCTTACCATCTGACGAAAAACTGATTTCTTTTCATATTTCACCTGCCCTTAATGCGCCAAGGCGTATTCACGATTCACCTTACGAAGCCTTTGTTCTTTTCCTGGCTAACGATGAAAAAATGCGTCAAGAAGCCTGTCAAAAAATCATCGCCATGAACACCTTAAAATCACAATGGCGAGATACCGTACTAGATGACATTGACAACATGAAAAACAACGTCATTCTTATTAATGCTAAACATGGTGTTGCTGGACTCGTTGCCCCACGATTACTTGATCACTCTGAAGAACCAAGTGTTGTCTTTACCACACAAGACACATCAAAACCTATTGGTCTCTATAAAGACGGTTTACCAGACGTCCCTCGCATTTCTGCATCGGCACGTTCACGCACCATGGGCCTTGATAAAATGATTGAATACATTCAGACCCATTACCCAACCTACGGTCTAGAAGGCGGTGGACACACAGGCGCTGCAGGGTTTAGTATTAAAACCGAACACTTTCCTTGGTTTATTGAAGCTTGGAACAAGAGCTACCATGAACTCTTAAAAGAGTACCCACTAGCTCAAAAAGATAAAGGTTTCCATATCATCTTAGAAAAAGGACAACAAGATAACTATTACCTTTGGGAAAAACTCACCCAAAAAACCTATGACGATATCTTAAGTTTCTTATCTGAAATCGAAACCTTTAAACCGTTTGGGAAAGATTTTAACCCTGTTCTCAAAGCATCCATTCTTATTCAACCAACAGCCGAACGCTTAAAGTTTTGGAAAACCGTTAAAATTAAAAAAGGCCCTCTTTCCGCCATCACCTTTAATGAAGACTTAGCGACAACCATTCGTCAAGCCAAAGAACCCCTTCTTGTCACTGGTGACCTTGTGCTTAATCGTTGGCAGGGAAATACATCTCTACAACTCCAAATGACCCACTTAGAAACCCCAAAATTATAAACAGAAAGGAGGTCATCCAACTATGGCAGAAATGCTCGAACGCTATCCACTTGTAGTCAGTGGACGTTTTGATTACAATAAAAACGCCTATGACAGCAACTGGAAACGTGAAAAAATCAGTCAAGCCATCTACTACCCCAACTTCTTTTCAGAAGTTGACAACTATTTCAGACGTCACGACTTCTTTGTCACCCATACCACTGAACAAAAACTAACGTCTGGTGATTATTATGTTTTTGTTGGCTATCTGGAAAAGAAAATTTTCGACAGTGGCGCTTATGCCTACAGTCTTAATTCCTTTTTAACACTTAAAGACAATCAAGACATCGCCCATTTATTTGTCGATTATCTCTCTAAAGATCAAGAGACCATGCTTAGCGACTACATCAAAGACAAAGACCCTTTACGTGTCTTACACGCTCTATTCTTTGAAGATCCCTTGCCATTTGACGAAGCCCTGTCACGCCAATTGACCTTGGCCCGAAATAATAATAACTACATTCAATTAAACATCTGGGCAGAAGAGCTTCAAGACCTCATTCCTGAAAAAAAAGTAGCTATTCGTCTTCTCAAACATTATGGAGCCAATCTCAAAGACGACCTCAAAGAAAATCCATGGATTCTCTACATTGATGAAAAAGCAGACCTTGACTTTTGTGATACCATTGCTAAAAAATGTACCAATGTCGACTATGCAAAACGTGACGAAGCCATCTGTCTACGAACCGTTGTCACTTACTTGCGAAACAGTAACGACACCTACGTTCCAAATGCCATTACCCCTGCCTTGTTACAGCTCAGTCAACTCGATGTTCAAGACATGGATAGTTTTGAAGACGCTATTTTAAGCACCTCTTACGTGCTTAAAAAAGACTTTGGTTTACAACCGACCTTCTTCCATCATCTCGAAAAAAGCCTTCTGGAACTTAAAGAGAAAGAAAAAGAAATCACAACAACCGTTTCTCTTGATAATATTCTTTCAGATGGCGTTGACTACACCAATGAACAAGAAGACGCTATTAAATTATCGCTTCTCACAGACACCATGTATCTGACAGGTGGCCCTGGAACAGGAAAGAGTTTTGTCACTAACGCTATCATCAAAGCCAATAAAGCCTATCATGGCTATAGAGATAGTGACATCATTCTTCTAGCTCCAACAGGAAAAGCCGCTAACCGTCTCTCAGAAGCGACTAATCTTCCAACAAAGACCATTCACTCTTATTTTGGTCTTCCTGCAGGGCACCCTCTAGACTACTTCCGAAACAATGAAGGATTTCTTGACAATCTCATCATGACAACAGCTAGTCAAAAACCAAAAATGCTCATTGTTGACGAAGCATCTATGTTAGATATTTTAACAGGTGGTCTTATTGCCCGTTTTTGTAATTTCCATAATGTCAAACTGATTATGGTCGGAGACGTCAATCAACTACCATCTATTGCCAACGGTCAAGTCTTTAAAGACCTTCTCAACCACTCTCAAAATGTTGTAACCTTGTCTCGTGTCATGCGTCAAAAAGATGACTCAAACATTCCTATTTTAGCTGAAACCATTCAAGAAGGACTCTTTCCCTCTCAAGACGCCTTTTCGACCATTGACGACATTAACTTCATCCCTGCGGATGACAACTATGTTTTGACGATTTTAAATTACCTTGCAGATAACAAAGACATCATGCCAAATGTCTTAACACCTTATGTCAATAAAGGTCTTGGTCATACCGTTGATACAGCCCCTTACTTGAATCATTACATTCAACAACGCCTGCATCCAGACGCTGACCAATTTGCTATTGGTGACCCTGTTATCTGTAAGAGCAATAGTTTTCATCAAGACCTCAGAAATGGCAGTGTCCTAACCGTTTGTGACCTTACTTATGAAGACGATAATCTAACAGCGATTGAATTGTCATCCGACCAACTTGAACACAATATCACCGTTAAATCAGACGAGTTCCAAAACTTTACCTTGGGCTATGCCATCACCATTCACAAATCACAAGGCTCTGAATATGATGAAGTTCTTATTCCACTTCTAAGAAACACCCGTTTTGTCACCCGTAACCTTCTTTACACCGCTGTTACACGCGCCAAAACAAAACTCCATCTCATTGGTTCCTATGCCGCCTTTAGAGACGCTTGCTTACGTGAAGAAGAGGATCGTCATACAGGCTTAAATGTAGGTTAAAAACCTACATTTTTTAATAGCTTAGAAAGGAGGTCAACCTTATCAAAAAAGAAATTTGTCAATTCATTAAACACCTCGTATTTTGGACAACCCTTATTTCTACGACCATTGTGGTCAGCTTAATGTTTATCTTTTCACACTTTGGAAAAATCTACTGGCTACCCTCAGGACAAGTCAATAGCGTTGAAAAAGCCCCACCTGACCCCTCAAGCGTCTTACTTAGTCGTAACGCAACCATTGATGGCAAAGACAAAACCATCTATGGCACAGGAACCTTTGTCGCTAAAAATATCATTTTGACAGCCGCTCATGTCGTCAAAGATGTTAACGCCACATCTGACAAAACCCTAGAATGGACCATTAGAACCAATTGGAATCAATCCATTGATAATGACAAACTAGACAATCCAAAAACCCATAAATATTCCGCAAACGCGAATCTCGTTGACATTCATGTTCACTATTACGACCAAGTCCCAAACAAACCCTATGGGTTTTCCTCCGTAGCTAAGAATGACCTAGCCCTCATTATTCTTCCTGAAACCTTTGACGCAACCCAATTAGATGCGACCATCAGTCCAATCGCCTATAATCCTGACCCAAAACTCATCTCATATACAGGCTACCCTTTTGAAAACTTCCCAAAAAGCAAAAAAGGCACCACTTATAAATCTGTCGGAAAACCTGAATGGACCCTTCTCAACAATCAAAACGTCATGGTTGTGAACAGTCAAACCTTTAAAGGCATGTCAGGCAGCGGCGCTAAAGACGAGAACAACAACGTCGTAGGTGTCTTATCCATGTTCGTCTATATGGAGCCTTTTGTCCCTCAATACAAAAAAACCTCAGCCATTGTTCATTTCACACAAGACCAAGTTGATTGGATCAACGACCAAATCAACATCTATGGCAATCCCTAAATTTGAAAAATGCCTTTCTTTTTGTTATAATGAAACCATTAACAAACAGCAAAGAGAGGTAATTCTTACGTGAAACATTCAAAAACACTTTTAAGTACCGCAGGAGCCTTGACTCTAAGCGCTATCTTAGCACCAAGTGTAAGTGCTGACCAACTAGATGACAATCTCGCATCAATAGCATCTAAAGAAGACCAATTGACAGCCAAAATCAAAGAAAAAACGGCTAAAAATCATCTTCAAACAACCTTGCAATCCTTGGTACAAAAAGACGACAATAGCGTCATTGAAACCGCAAGCTTAAAAGCGGAACGTCTTCAAGTCATGTCACAAAAAGAAACACTTAAAGCTCAAATTGCTAACCGTGAAAAGCGTGCAGCACTTGAAGCCAAAGCTAAAGCAGAAGCAGAAGCCCAGGCTAAAGTCGAAGCTCAAAAAGCAAAAGAAGACGCTGAAAAACCAAAAACAACTGAAAAAACAAACACCTCTTCAGAAAATACAACATCTTCAGAACGTCCACAAGCAGGAACTATCCCTGGACTCACTTATGACTATGCAGGAGCAAGCTCATATCCTGTTGGACAATGTACATGGGGTGTTAAAGTCGTTGCTCCTTGGGCAGGTAGCTTCTGGGGAAATGCTGACCAATGGCCAGCCTCAGCCGCTGCAGCAGGCTTTAAAACAGGAACCACGCCAAAAGTTGGTGCTATTATCTCATGGTCAGGTTGCCACGTTGCCTATGTCACAGATGTTCGTGAAGACGGTATGATTCAAGTTGTTGAAGCCAATTACGCAGGAAACCAAAGCATTGCTAACTACCGTGGCTGGTTCAATCCAATCGGTATTCAAGGAACCGTCACTTACATTTATCCAAATTAAAAAGGACGCCTGCCTATGAAAACCTATCATGTTGGAGGAATCAATCCCATTAGACGATGCAAAACCCTTGCAGATGCTCTTTCAAAAGTCAATCACGACGATATCATTGAACTCCACAAAAACATCAATGAATCCGTCATTGTCACACATGATGTTATTATTAACGGTAATGGAAATACCTTGACTGTTGACAACGGTCATGTTGGTATGCGTTTTGATACCAATGCGACCATTAATGATCTTAATATCGTTAGCGAATCAAAGGCTAACGCCTTAGTCTTTACAGAAAACGCTAATTTGACAAACGTTACGTTAACGGTCAAAGGCCCTGTCAGAGACTTCATGCCTCTTATCTGGTTCAAATCAGAAAAAGGACACGCTGAAGCCCTTTGTAACAACGTCTCCCTCATGAATATTCACAGTGATGAAAACGTTCATGTTATCTTAACTGATAGTCATATCAAATCATATTATGGTGACGCTATCTGTCTCGACAAAGGAAAAGATGCCTCTCGCTTCTTTGGAAGCGTAACCGCAAGAAATACGCGTTTCAGTCATGCGCGTTTCTTTAACACCTTTGAAAGTAGCGACTGTACCTTTGACCGTTATAATAACCTCATTGGAGACTTTACCTTAACCAACCCCCTTCTTAGTATCGATACCGAAACACCAAAACTTAATTGGAAAAAAGAAGAACGCATTGGTCTTTTAAACAACCAAACAACCTTCGCTTACCAATTATACCTTAACGGTAATGGTTCCATCGATAACTATACCATTGAAGATGTTCCTGACGTTAAACGTCCTGTTGGTTTTGTTGTTGAAGACGGGCAAGTCATTATTCAAAACAGTCATCCGACTAATCAAGGACTCACTCACGACCTTCGAACAGGAAGTGTTTCCTTTAAAAACGTTACAGACAACAACTTCTATGACGTTCAAAAAGCTAGCGTATCGCGTGTTAACACCGAAATCAATTCCAATCATACCTACAAAACAGCTATGGAGCGTTTAGATGAACTAATTGGTATGACCAGCGTCAAAGAACGCATCAGAACCATTTTGAACACCATTAAAATCAATCAAAACCAAGGTGCCACAGACAGCAACAATGATTTTTCTTACCACATGATTTTTGCAGGAAATCCTGGGGTTGGTAAAACCGTTGTCGCCAATATCCTCGCTCAAGCCTTGTATGAAATCGGTGCCGTTCCTGAAAACAAATTCAAATCTTACGGTGAAGCTGATCTCGTTGCAGGATACAAAGGTCAAACGGCAGAGTTGACACGAACAGCTCTTCAAAAAGGAAAAGGTGGCGTCATCTTTATTGACGAAGCCTACAGTCTCCAACCAAGTAACAATGACGGAGCCTCTGACTTCCAAGCCACAGCCCTTGCTCAATTAATCGCCTTTGCTGAAAACAACCGTTCAGACACTGTTGTGATTTTAGCAGGATATGATAAAGAAATGCAAGACCTTATGGCCAGTAACATTGGTATCTCACGTCGTTTCCAATGGATTCAATTTGAAGACTACACCCCTGAAGAAATGGCTGACATCTTTGAACTCATGCTAAGATCGTATCAAAAAACCGTTCCTAAAGAACTCAAACCCCTTCTCCCTCGTCTCTTTAAAGCCATTTCTAATTTCAACCTTAGCATCCCTGATGTTAACGGTCGCCGTACCAATGGCGGTAACGGGGGACTTGTTCGAAACGTTATGCAAGCGACACTGGAACATTACAATAACCGTCGCATTGACAACCCATCAAGTCCTGAAAGCCTTACCCAAGAAGATATCATGGCAGGCGGACAATCAGAACTTGATAAAGCCAAGGCGCGTGCCGAACACCTCATGCGCTAATCCCTAATAGAAAGAAAGAAAACCATTATGCCACTTGTATTTATTCTACGTACAAACGAACCGCAACCTTCCTACATTACACGTAATCGCCATTTGAACAACCCTGAAGATTACATGTCAAAAGATCGCAACCAAGCCTTTATTTACTCGACAAAGGCGCGTGCAATTACTGCTCAAAACACCCATTTCAAATTCCTTCAAGAACCTGTTGTCTTAGAAAGCATTAACGTATCTGAAGAAATGAAAAACCGTGTCATTGAACAAGAACAAATTGACAAAGAAAACGCTCGTAGGGAGAGAGAAGAACGTCGACGTCGTTTCGAAGAACGCCAACAAGAAGAACAACTTGCATAAGACGCTGGCTCGTTTTCCTTTGGAAAACGAGCTTTTGTTAGGCGGAAGACGCTAACGCGTCTTGCCGTTTTTTTGGTTGCCTAAAGAGAGTAACTATATTATAATAAAGACAACATTATTGTTCCCAGAAAGGATTTTTTTATGCTCTTAAATGACACTGCAAAAGCCTATCTTGAAAAGATTAAGGCAACCTACAAAATCGAACGTCAGTTGACAGAAATGACAGACATTCAATTGTCCCTCATTCAAATGACCCAAATGATTGGGTATAAACATGACTTCACCTTTGTTTACAACGAAAACGGTAGCCTTAGAGGACTAGTTATCGCTCAAAAAGACGGTGATCGCCATTTTAACAACGGTGTTTATCTTCTTATTCGCCAAGAACTCGGTAACGTCAAGATCAAAAACCAAATGGTTGTTCCTCTTCAGGCTGAAGATAAGGCACATCCTGAAACCGAAGAAGCCTCAGAATTTCTTCAAGAAGTCTTGTCTCCAAACACCCTATCTCGTCAGCCAATCATTGACGCATCGGTTGAAAAATTAGTCAAAACCGTTGAAAAACTAGATCCCTACTTACAACCCTTTGATATCATGGAAATCATGCTTCGTGTCATTGACCAATCTATCGTCAATGGTCTTGCCGAAACCTTCTTTGGCTCAAGCCTACAGAAAAAAGAGGGTGAATTGACCTTCGACCCACGTTTTGATTATTTCAAACAACTCTACATGCCTCGTTTCCTCCAAACCATGAACCAATTCTACATGGGAAATGCCCCTGAAAAAGAATTCATCAACAGCGAACCCTTCCTTCTCAAACAAACCCTTGAACAAGGAACCATTAGCGAAAATGAACTGATCAAATTACAAGAATTGATTGATAATCGCTTTAAAGAGGCGGGTGACGAAAAATGAGTCTGTCTATCAAAAAACAATTAAGTCAAAACAATACAGATCAACTCACCCAATGGAATCGCAAACTTACCGATTACATGCTTGAAAAAGGCTATGCCTCAACCATTGAACAAGGACTTGACCAACGTCGTGGGGCTGCTATCAAGTTTACAAATGACGGAACCGTTTACCGTGTCTCTTGTATGCGTAGTCACAATTGGTATAAAATTTTTATTCGAGACCATTTTTGGCCAATCAATTATGACACCATTCACGCGCATCCTAAATACGTAGCCATTAAAACCAACGACCCAAAAACGCCACGCTTTAGCCTAAGCATCTACAAAAAAATGCTTGATGAACTTTTCGGAGGGGACGAATGACCTATACCAAAAAGCCTTATGAACAATTAAGTAAAGAAGAAAAAGAATTGGTTAGCGTTGCTAAAACCTATGGTTTTTGCCACACCTTAACCTTTGACACCGAAAATGAATTAGGGCTTCTTGTCACAACCCCTGAAAACCCTTATTCAGACGGTCTTTACAAACTGTTCAAAAACCAAACAGGAAACATGGTTAATTTTCCCGTCAAAGTCATCACCCCTCAAACCAAATCAAGTGCCGATAGTGTCACCTTTGCGGTCTCTGAAATCGAACGCTGTCTTTTAGGCTTTGACCCAGGACTTGAAACAGCTGACTATATTGATATCTTCACACGTTTACTAGATCACTGGCTCTTTAAAGAAGACGACCAAGAACCCTTTAAAACCTTATACATGGGTCAATTCCTTACCGAAATGGCAAAAATGTATAACGAAACCAATAAAAGTGAACTTTTTGTCAATCAAGATCCTTATATCTTAAAACATGCCATTGAAACAAAGGCTATTCCTAAAGAAACCTTAGAGACCATTGAAAGCTTGAACGATAAGAAAATGACCTTTAGTCATGCTACAGATTTTGATAGTTTTTCTTCTGAAAATGTGCTAAACTAAAAGAAAGTCATTCAGAAAGGAAAACCACATGTTCATCAAACGCATCGCAAATCTTGCTAAAAGCACCATCAAACCTTGGATCATCCTTGGAAGTGGACTTATCTTTAGTCTTCTCTCAGGGATTCCAGGCACAGGCAATTATGACATTGACAAATGGCTCCCTTACAGTTATGCCATAACCAACAGCATTGGTATTATTCTCGTTGTTCTTGGCATCACCCTTGTTCTTCAAAACTATGACCTCAAACATGGGCGTAACAGTCTTGATTATGAGGAACGTCTTCGTCGTAGGTATATCCCCTTCATGCTAGCTCTTGTGGCTATCTGTTTAGGAACTAGTGTCTTACCTAACAACTCAACCGTTAGCTCAAAGGTAATCAAAATGGAACCAGGCATAGTTTACGTCACCTATTCGCCAAAATGCAAATTCTGTCAAAAAGCAGAACCTGCTAGAAAAGATGCCGTCAACCTTTACAACAACACCCACAAGACACAAGTCAAAACCGTTAACATTGACGAAAACACCAAACTCGTCAAAGACATCAAAAAGCACCTCAAGTATAAAGGAATGTTCATTGTACAAACAGACAAAAACAAACGCCTTATCACAACAACCAAACCTTATACCACAGGTGTCAAGAAAAACGGTAAAGTAACGCCTGCAGAACCAAGCCACAAAGCGACTTATGAAAGTTTGGTTCAATTTGTCGAAAACAACAAATAAGTTAGCATCTTTGCTAGCTTATTTTTTATTAGACTTTTTTTAATCCTTTTGATATACTAAAACAAATTAGTCAGAAAGGAAACAGTCATGGCAACAACAACCAAAAAAGCGATAATCCTTGCAACCAGCCTTGCCAGTATCACCGCTACAGGAACCAGTCTTGCCCACGCAAATGACCAAGGATTAACCAAATCCATCATTTCTAAAGCGGAACACATCAAGCGTACGGAAACGCACGCTCGTAAAGCGGAAGAAATCAACAAACGTTCTGAAGACGAAACCAATCAAAAACGAGCCACAGATGCCGAACGTAAACAAAAAGAAGAACAGATTCGTCTCGAACAAGAAAAAGCCGCCAAAGAAAAACCAAAAGAAGAACCAAAAGCTCAAGAAACAACGCCTCAAGCACCTGCTCAAAACACAGCACCTGTTACCCACGAGGATCCACGTTTCGGCCCAGACGGTCTTCTGATTATGGATGGTGGTGGTAATGCCAAACAAGTCTACAACCTCATCCATGCTATCCCAGGTGGTATGAATGGTGGCAGTTATCATGTTCAAACAGGTCTTGATAACCTTATCGACACTCTAACAACCCCACAAGCCTTTTGGGTTCTCTATACACTTGAAGGGCCAGGCTTTGGACAATTAGCTGACGGCTACGCAGGTTTTGATACTCACGAATCCCATCAAGCCCTCATCACTAATCAACTTGACCGTAGGTTCAATGGTTCTATCCATCAATTGCTCAAAAAATGGGGAACCTTTGCCTATAACGGTTATTAATTCTGGATACTCTTATCCCATGCACATTAAAAAGGATTTTTCAAACTCATGACAACTCCTAATCGCAAAACAAAGCGCCTCCTGCAAGACCAAAAACGTCAAAAACAAAAACGTTGGGTCAAATGGACAGGACTAACGCTTCTTTCCGTCACTTTTCTAGGAATGGGTGGTAGTGCGCTCTATGTTAACTCAAAACTCAATCATCTTCCAAAAGTCAACGCCCAACAATTAAAAGTCTATGATACCTCAGAAATTCAAGATAAAGACGGCAATGTCATTTGGAAAGATTCCTCCCAACGCATCAAAGCCATTGATTATAACAACATTCCAACCTTAATCAACAAAGGCGTTGTGGCTGTCGAAGATAATTCTTTCTGGACAGCTAAAGGCTTCAAATGGTGGAACGTTATTCGTATGTTTGCAGGGGCTTTATACGAAAAAGTACAAAGTAAACTACCCTTCCTTCCTTATCATGAAGCCCGTGGACTCTCAGGTCTCAACCAACAATTGATTAAAAACGTCTATTTCAATGGCGGTATTGGCGTCGATGTCACGACACGTAAATTCCAAGAGCTCTTTTTAGCCAAACAATTGGAAAACAATTACAACAAAAAAGAAATCATGGCCCTTTACTTCAACAACATTGAATACGCTGAAGGTGACAAAGGTCTTGCTGCGATCATGATGACCTATTTTGGAAAAACACCTGACCAATACAAGGAACGCACCACCCAAAATATCGCTGAACAAGCCTACCTCGTTGGTCTTGGACAAGCCCCATCGGATTACAACCTTTATGCCAACCCTGAAAAGGCTGAAAAACGTAAAAACACAGTCCTTGGCGTTTTCAAAGAAAAAGGCCTCATCTCTGACAAAGAATACAAAGACGCCAAAGCCTATAAATTAACAGACAATCTTCAACCACGTTTTCGTGAATCAGAAGACCAACGTCAACAAAACTTGAAATACAAAGTTTATACGGACGCCGTTTTGGCTGACCTTTCTGACCAAGGCTACGATACTAAAAAAGCAACCTTGAAAGTCAAAACCTTCCTCAACCGAGAAACCTTTGACCACATTACAGAAATCAGTCAAAACCCTGCCTATTACCTTGATGGTGATGAACAAATCGGTTTAACCGTCACAGATAACAATGGTATCGTTGTCGGTATGGTCGGAGGCCGCAACACCCAAGACGAACTCAACCATGCCACACAAACAGGGCGTTCATCAGGGTCATCTCTAAAACCATTTACAGCCTATGGCCCACTCTTTCAATACTTTGGAAACCAATATGGCTCAGGTAGCTCCTTCTCATCAGCGCCTTATACTTACCCTGGTACAAGTGTTGTCATGAACAACTATGGAGGCTACACTTACGGTAACGTTACAGCGACTTACGCCCTTAGAATGTCTCTTAATACCCCTGTTGCGCGTATCGCAGACGGTATTCTTGGTTCTAACCGTATGAAAACCTTCCTTTCAAGCGTGGGTCTTGACGTCAAAGACACCTATTCATCCGTTGACGCCATCGGTCTTGACGTGTCAACCCTTCAAACCGCAGCCGCTTTTGGAGCCATTAATAACGGTGGTGTCTACACCGAACCACGTTTCATTGATAGCATCAGCTTTATTGATGGAACGACCAAAACCATCCCTGCCAAAACCCATCAAGCCATGAACGCGTCAACAGCCTTTGTTCTAACGCAAATGCTTCGTGGTGTTCCTCAAGCAGGCGCAACCGCACCATCAGCTGAGATTGCAGGTTGGGAAGGTTACGGGGCCAAAACAGGTTCTGTCGCCCTTGACCCATCTTCAGGTGCCTATCCAAAATATGGTCTTGGAGGTTCAGACGCTTGGTTTAATGCCATCACCAATGGCGGTTACAACCTCTCTATTTGGACGGGTTATGACCAACCAAACAGCTCACCACAAGTGGCTGACGACTTTAAAGGACACCAAATGCTTGGTCGTGATATTATGAAATACCTCAATAAAACAGCCCCAAGTAATTGGACCATGCCAGGGAATGTTCGTTCAACAGGTGGTAGTGGCTTAAACGCAACCTACATGATCACAGACAGTAAAGATATTGACCAAACGGATACCGTAGCCCTTGTGCCAGACATTTCAGGAAATTATAATGTCTTAAATGGCCTCACAGGTGCTAAAAACAGCGAATCCGTTCCTAAAAATTGGAAAGATAGTCTGAAACATAATGACATCTACAAACTCTACAAGGATAATTTTGACCTTAATAAATCTATTCTTGACAAAAATCTTTACGACAAGTTACCAAACTAACGAAAGGAAACCCTTATGTCTATTACAGGCCAACGCATTCAAAAAAAACTTGAAAAACAACGCCGAAACGACAAACGCTTTACCAAAAGCAGTCTCCTTTTGATTACCATCGGAGCACTTGTCGTAGGAGGTGTCTCATCAACCGTTGTTTACAAATACCAAAAAACAAAACATTGGGAATCCACTGTCTTAACCAAAAGTTATGACAAACTCCCACCTGAATTGGTATCTAATCACATTTCCAGAAACGACATCAAACGCGCCAAAGAAATTGTGGAATTAAGTGACTTTATCACAAGCCTACAAAAGAAAGAAGGCTTGTCTGCAAGTGACAAAACAACCATTAAAGACTATCTTAAAGACGAAAAACGTCTCACCAAGGGTCTCACCTCAACAGACCTTAAAGACAAATTCGCCTACCTTCATTGGTTGACCGATACCCAAAACTTTATCGAATCAGCTTACAGCAATCCAAACAGTCAAACCTTGAACAATCTCATTGGTCAATCAAGCAAATACGGCTCAAGCATTGATAACAGTTACAAAAAACAATTATCAAACATCGGTGACGATTACACAGCCTTGAATAAATTTCTTGATGAAACCATTCAAGTCTTAGGAACCTTCACCAATAACACCTTGACCATTAAGACGGCTGTTGACGCATCAGACACCAAGCTTATGATCAAGGCCATGGATAAAAATGATTTGACCCGCTTTAAACCTGTTAAAAAGTTTAAAGACCTCTTAGAATCTGACAAGTATCAAAAACTGCTCGATTCTAACCGTCGTTACCAAGACAAACAAGCCTGGCTTAAATACAAGGCAGCTTTTGAAAGTCTAACCAAATCACAATTTTACCCAGCCTCAAGCATCAAAACCCTAGAAGATGCACGAAGTCTTGGTTTATCTGTCGTAAACGCAGACACTCGTCAAGGTTACGTCTTACAACCTAACTCAAAAGTCACAAAACTCACCCTTAGTGACGGAACAACCGTCCATGATGACCAATACATCAAATACGGAACCCCACTGAGTGTCACTATTGCTGCAACCTATATGAAACTTCCTGAAAGCTCAAGCTCATCATCAAGTTCATCATCGTCTAGTTCACGAACAAGTAGCTCAAGTAGTTCAACCCGAACAGAAAGCTCAAGTTCCCTTAGTCCAAGTTATCCATCAAGCAGTTCTTCTCAAACAGAAAGCTTCCCTTATGATAATTCGACAACAAATGGTGTGGCAAGTAACTAATATGACAAACTTGTGACAAATATGAAAATACCATAACGCCCATAGTTTTGAATAGAAGCTATGGGTGATTTTTGATATAATAGCACTATCAAAAACATTTTAAAGAAAGGACCCTCTCCCGTGAAAAAAGTTATCCTCGCAGGACTCTTTATCTCAACAGCCCTTTTAGGACATCATGCTCACGCTGAAAGTCTTGAAACACAGAAACAATCTAACGAAGTACAACTCCAACAATTAACCCATAAAATCAAACAAGAAAGCGCCAAAGAACACGTCAAAACCGTGATGACAGGTGCTAAGAAAAATGTTGATACCCAACTAGATCTTAAAGCGCAACGCCTCAATGTGCGTGCCAAACTAGATACCCTATCAAAAGAGATTATCACAAATCAAGAAAAAGCCAAAGCTGAAGCTGATCAAAAAGCCAAAGAAGCGGAACAAAAAGCCAAAGACGACCAAAAGGCCAAGGAAGAACAAGCTAAACAAGAAACCAAAGCAAGCAACGCTCCAAAAACCGCCTCGCTAGCATCTATCCCAAGTGTTCAAGAAGCCTTTGACCAATTGTGTGACGAATACCATTTAACCCAAGAACAAAAGAACATGTGGAGCTTCATCATTGACCATGAATCAGGTTGGAACCCAACCAATCAAAACGCCTCATCAGGCGCCTATGGTCTAGGACAAGCCCTACCAGCTGGTAAAATGGCCTCTTATGGTGACGACTACATGACCAATCCAAAAACCCAACTTAAATGGATGTACGCTTACATGACAGAAGGTAGTCGCTACGGTAGCATCGAAGCTGCCTACAACTTCTGGCTAGCACACAACTGGTATTAATTCACTTTCGAAAGGAATTTTATGACTTCAAAAAAAACACTCGCCCTCTTAGCCCTTGCCCCCTGCGTTTTTGCCATCTCACAGGTTCATGCTGATGAACAAACCGACAATCGTCTCGTACAAGTCAGCGCTCAACTTGGTAAAATTGACGCGCAAATCACCCTCGCTAAAACAGATGATGAAAAACATGCCTTACTGGCTCAAAAACTCAGTACCCAATCTGAAAAAGCAACCCTCGAAGCCAAAAAAACAAAAGAAGCTGAAGACGCTAAAAAACAAGCAGAAGACGCTGAAAAATCTCGCATCGAAGGTCTTAAAAACCCACAATACACCAACCAAGAAACCAACAGTTACCCACAGTTACAATGTACCTGGGGTGCTAAAGTCCTAGCCCCTTGGGCAGGTGACCATTGGGGAAATGGTGGCATGTGGGCCGCATCAGCAGCCAGTGAAGGTTTCGTTGTAGATACAACACCTGAAATCGGAAGCCTCATCTGCTTTACAGAAGGTGAATTCGGTCACATTGCTTACGTCAAAGACGTCAATCCTGACAATGGCCAAATTCAAATCCTTGAAGCCAACTATGGCGGTAGCGGTTATCAAGCCGATCCACGTGGTATCGGAAACTACCGTGGCTGGTTTACCCCTCAAGGAAACATCCATTACATTCATAACAAAAAAGCCTAAGACATTTCTTAGGCTTTTTAGAAAGGACATCTTTATGTTTCTACTCTTTGGCACAACTTTCCTAGAACTTGCTGCATTTCTAATCATTATTTGCCTCATTCTTACTAATTGGAACAAGATGAGTAAAAACTACAAACTCACAGCCATCATCAGCCTTTTAGTAGCCGGTACCTTTTTCATCAACGACCTCGCCATTATGGCAAGCATCAGACCTACAACAACAAGTGCTCAAAAAGTTATCTTATCACCAAAAGAGCAAACCCTTAAAAACCAATTAGAAATCAAACTGTATCCTCATAGTAAATTCTTCCTTAACGAAACAATAACCGTAAAACCTCAAAATCATCTATCAACTGAAGATTATCAAACGATTAAACACAGTTATTCAATCGATCCAAGTGTAACTGCAAAACTTCAAATTCTATCAAATACAGACACACCAAGTGCTTTAAAATACCACGCAAATCAATACCTTAAAACCGTTGATCTTTCTCAAGAAACAAAACTCAATGAAAAAAACATTCATCTTAACAATCCTAAAAACATTGCTTTTAAAGACACAGACCTTACACTAACAACCGTCAAAGTCTTCAAAACAACCTACACCAACCACTCTCAAGGCTTCTTACATACAAACAAAAAAATCAAATACGATGACTACAATCTAGACCTTACCTTTGAAGCTACTAAAAAAACAGAAACACCAGCTCAAGACCTCGAATCTTTCTTTAATAACTAAAAAAAGGCTAATCTAGCCTTTTTTACTTTTGTCGTGCACGTTCTGCTTTCAAACGAGCTTTTTCTTTCACACGTTCTTCCTTAAGACGAGCCTTTTCTTTAGCTTGTTCTTCTTTAAGACGAACCTTTTCATTCGCACGTTCTTCTTTAAGATGAGCTTTCTCTTTGGCCTGTTCTTCTTTTAAACGAGCTTTTTCTTTGGCACGCTCTTCTTTAAGACGTGCGTTCTCTTTAGCACGTTCTTCCTTAAGACGAACTTTCTCTTTAGCACGTTCTTCTGCAGGTTTCTCTGCAGGTTTCTCTGCAGGTTTCTCTGCAGGTTTCTCTACAGGTTTCTCTACAGGTTTCTCTACAGGCTTCTCTACAGGCTTCTCTACAGGTTTTTCTACAGGTTTCACGGTAGCTTTCTCAACAAGTTTCTCTGTAACTTTCTCTACAGGTTTTTCTGTAGCTTTTTCGACAGATTTCTCTGCAACCTTCTCTACAGGTTTCTCTACAGACTTATCTCGATAAAGCGTAGCCAATTGATTAAATTGCGTAGGCAATTCGTCAAAATAATCCGTCGTCTTATGATAAGACAAAGACCCATCTGACGTAATAAACACATACGGTACATGACGTTCTTTAGCCTTAGCTAACAATTTGCCATAATCATTAGGATCGGCTTCATAAATGATATGCATAGCCTTCTTCGCTTTTGAAGCATCCGATTCCCATGTTGATACATCTTTACGATAATTGGTCAAATAATCTTTAGCAGACCCTTCATAAGTACAGAAAATATCAGCATCTTGATACGAACTATCGACAACGGTTGTGCCTCGATTAGCAACAATCACAAGGCCTTTATCTTTAGCTTTAAGCTTTTGATAAACACTATGCAATTGATCACGTCCCTTTTGCGTCCATGTTTCTGTTTCATCTAAGAAAATACCTTTAATATTCTCACGCCCATAAAACGCCAAATAATGATCAACATCTTTCAAGACGTCATCGACAGAACGTTCCCCATAAGACAAATGCACGTAAGCGATGTTCTTCAATCCCTTTTGGGTATTCTCTTTAAACAAGCGCGTGTAATTGACATCAGGACTCGTAAACTCGCCATTATTATGATTCAAAATCGCATAAGCAACCACATCTGACGATTTTTGTAAGGTATCCCAATAAGTCGACCCCTTACTTGGATACGAATAACCAGGGACAATCATAGACACCTCATCGGCATGCGCAAACACAGGAGCAAAAGCCAAAAGACAACTACTCAACAATAAATACTTTTTAATAGAAATCACATCCTTTCAAAGACCATTATAACAAAAAAAGAAAAGGTAAAAAACCTTTTCTTAAATAAATTTAAAGCGACAAGCCTTGACCACCATCAGCCTGCATCAAGGTTGCTAGATCAAGACCCTCGATACTTTTAATAGCATTAGCAAACGCCTTATCATAATCTTGTGTCTCTTTTTCTTCCTCACCAACTGGTTCTTGAACAACTGGTTCTTGAACAACTGATTCTTGATAAACAGGTTGTTGAACTGGTTGAACAGGTTCTTGAACGGGTTGTACTGGCGCTTGTTGAACTGGTGCTTGCTGAGCAGGTTCTTGAACAGGTTGTACTGGCACTTGTTGTACAGGCTGTTGCACAGGCTGTACTTGTTGCACAGGTGCTTGCTGTACAGGTACTTGTTGTACAGGAGCTTGTTGTACTGGTGCTTGTTGAACGGGTGCTTGTTGTACCGTTGCATAAGCAGCGGCTCGTTGACGTGCAACAGCATTTTTTGCAGTTACATCCTCAAGCGTTTTCCCTGATTCTTCAAGACTTTGATTAGAGGCTTCAAGTGTCGCCTTAAGCGATGCGAATTGTTCATTGATAGTTTGTGCAGTAACTTGCATAAAATAATGAAATCCTTTCTTCTATTAAGCTACCTATAGTATAGCATAATTTAACCAAGATTGGTAATCATCACCTCATTTTACAAAAAAGGAAACACCTCATGTCATTTTTAACGTACATTTCAAACCACATAGCAATTTACTTACTAACGCTTGCCTTTTGCGAAACACTAGGATTAGGAATGCTCATTGAACAAACAAAAAACATAAAAAATAAAATCTCCAAACCAGTTTTCATTGGCGGTTTAGTCTTTATTATTATCTTCATTGCACTACTTCATCTACTCGCAATGTCCATTTTTTATACCATGCATTAAAAGGAATCACTCTATGAAACTAACCCAACATATTAAAAATTACAAAAACGTCCTTAACAAAACCCAACAAAAACAATTTGATAAAATTTTAGACGTCTTCAACCCCCTACGTCCCCATACCATCCACAAAGTGACCACATGGATTGAAAACAATAAAACCAAATCTGAAAACACACGCGCTAACTATTATCGCTTTAGAGATTTTCTCTATGAGTCTTGTTTTGACGTCTTAGGCTACCAAAAAACCATTGACAACTTCACTATCGGCGACACTGTTTTTCTAGACGATTGTAAAAATCAAAAAACTATCTCAGAATTTATCACCACTCCAAAAGAAACCCTTGTTATTTTTGACGATCATAACCCACCCATTGACAGTCCAGCACTTATCCAACAAATTAGAAAAGACAAACGCCCAAGCGACCAACCAATCTTTGAAAAAAAAGAAAAAAGTTATCTCAAAGACCTAACTATTAACCATATTACCTCATTTTTAGGAAGTTTTCTAAATGAATACACAGACGGTAGTTACGATTTTGATCCTATCTACCAACGTGACCTCGTCTGGACAAGAGAACAAAAACAAGCCTTTCTGGAAGCCCTCGTCACTGGTCAAGCCAAAATTGAACCAACCTTCATCAAACGTCCTTTCAAAAAAGGACAACCTGATTATGAAGTCTTAGACGGTAAGCAACGCCTCAACGCTATCCTTGATTATGTCCATGGTGACTTCCCTATTTATGACCTCTATTATGACCAACTAAGTGATAAAAATATTCAGATTTTATATGACGTCCCCATGGTCTTTAAACATATCGTCTATCATGGGCCAAATGGACAGGCTGAAATGCCTCTTGATATTAAACTGGAACTCTTCCTTCAAGAAAATGATTACGGCACACATGTTTCGAAAGAACATCTAACGAACATCAAAGAAACACTTCTAAAACAAATCAAAGACTAGTCAACAAAAACATAATATGCTATAATAAATCTATGAACGTCGAGAGACGTCCATTATTATAGCGACGCTTAAAGAGTCAAATATACCGCCAACATAGCACATCACGTTACACACAAAAGAAACTTGGGACTGCATGTTTGGCTTTTTTTACGGTCGCTAACCCCTAAAATACACTCGTGTGAACAACCCGTATTCCACGATAGAAAAGGAGTTAGCCATATGCTAACAAATATCGACGTTGTCAAAAAAGATGGTCATATCGAACCATTTTCAATGGCAAAATTACTCACTGCTGTTCGTAGCGCTGCTCGTGACATTCATGTCACCTTATCACAAGACGACCTTAAACAAATCGAAAAGAAGGTCTATCAATACGTCAACGCTCAAACGATTTTGCTTCCACAAGATCTTCACTGGCTCGCCATTGAAGCAACTCGTAGCGTCAACCCTGACGTTGCTAAATCTTACGAAGACTATCATCGAAAGAAACAAGCCTTAAAATCAAGCGACCTCACAAAACTCAAAGTCGTTTCTAAACTAGGTCTTGTATCTGCCTTTGACACCAATCGTATTCTAGAAGCTTGTCAAAAAGCAGCAACCGCTATCGGTAAACACCTAACCAAAGACCAAGAAAGTCAAATTCTTTCAGATGTCGCTCACTGGTTGGACACACCAAAATACCGAGACACCGTTGCCACAAGTGACCTTCACCGTATTGTTATGGGTGCGCTTAAGAAAGCCGACAAAGATGTCTACACGTCTTACAAACGTTACTGGCAGACCCAACGCGAACACGCTAACGCCTTTCGTGACCTCCAAAATGAAGCTGAAGGCCTTCGTTTTGGGTCTTACAATGAGAATGCTAACAAAGATTCACAAGTCATCTCAACCAAGTCAGCCCTCATCAATGAAATGACCATGAAAAAATTGGTTCGCAACGTGCTTAAACCTGAATGGATTAAAGCACACGATGAAGGGTATATCTATATCCACGATTTGGGTGACCTCTATAAAGATACTTTCAATTGTGACCTCTTTGACCTAGAACATCTCATGAAAGATAAAGAACATGAAGATGGAATTTATGCTTTCCGAATCAACAACAAAACGACACATGAACCAAAACATGTGTCGTCAGCCTTTGACATTTTATCAAGCGTAACCATCGCTGCATCTGGGAACCAATTTGGTAAGAAACGACCCGCGTATTCAGTAATGAGTGCGTGCTCCTACATTTAATGCTTGCAACACCCTAAAGTCTCAATTACCTAAACAGTAAGTGGAAACACTAAGCTGAACGGTTGTCGAAAGACGGAAAAAAACATTGAGAATGAGGTAAGCTGAAATAAAAGCCACGTATATGGTGCTAACCCTCGCAAACAATGGGCATTTAGCAGGGACGTGACCTAAAGAATTATCCATGGCACACCCCCAACGATTATCTCCTTGAGGGAGAGTAAATCCGTAAGTTACTGACGGAAGAAAAATGTAGCTCCTATAACACATAGGATGAAGATTTAATCTGAACTTGTCTGAAAAGATAAGCCGTGATTCGCTCACGCTAATAGATTGACGCTCTATTAGGAACATTATTGGGTTTCACTGTCAATCACATTGACAGCACCTTGGCACCGTATGCTGAAAAATCATATCAGCACTATCTAAACGATGCCAAAGAATACGGTATTGCAGATGCTGAACGTTATGCCACAGATAAAACGCTCAAAGAAATCAAACAAGGTGTGCAAAGTTACACCTACGAACTCGCCCAAACGCAAAATGCCTTGGGCCAAACGCCTTAAGTAAGGGGCCAACGAAAGTGAACCTATCAAGGGTGTC
>ERZ773203.490-NODE-490-length-21908-cov-34.725942_pt1 | contig 21908 bp, 5 predicted proteins | sample MGYA00580529_ERZ773203 | MGnify/ENA primary metagenome ERZ773203 (study PRJEB29015, sample SAMEA2738176) | human oral metagenome | biome: human oral; feature: human-associated habitat; material: saliva | place: China | collected 2177 ... | reverse complement strand
CTTGATCTGGATAGGTAAACTGCAAGCGACCTTCTGGGGTGACGCGACGGCCAACAAGCTCTCCAAAGCGATCTCTAAAGATAATTTCTACCATAACGGTATGAGTGGGAGTCGCTTCCATCGTGATAACCAGTTCATAATCTTGCTCTCTTTTGAGCAGGGGCAGACTAGGAATTTGACGAGTTGCGCCAAAATTTGTCTGCGAATGCCAAGTTTTCAGCACTTGACCAGATGGCATGAGGGGGTTCTGAAACTGAACGCTTCCTTGGTCAGTCGCTTGAATGGTCGACCCCCAAAGATAATCTGCTAGAACGGTATCGCCCCAGTAGATTCGTCTGCTTTCATTTTCTTTTATTTTTATCATTGGTTTCTTCCAAAGTCTCTTTCCATGATTTCTTTGTACTGGGTCACAAACCACTCAATGATCGGACCACTCGCATCATTGTGTCGACCGGCACGACTAGTACTGATAATACGAACCGGCAATTCATACAAGGCCTCTAAAATATCTGGATAAGCTTGCTGGTCGTAGTCATCATCCCTCATATAGGCAAGGGCTAAAATCGTATCCTTGAAATCTGCCTGGTCAAACCGTTCCCAGAAGCGTTGATTGAGCTGACCGATCCCTTCTTGCGACACTTGACCAATGATCAACTGCATCATGTCTAGGGATGTTCCAAACTCATCTGGACGTTTAAATTTCAGGTTGGCAGCGACATCCCCCAGGTTGACAATGGGTTTTCCGACCAAGATCGCATGAGGAGAATAAAGAGCCCCATAGTAAAGGGCACCAAAGGTCCCCATGGACAAGCCTGAGAAATTCATATCTTTTGGCTCAAAGCCGAGCAAGTCCAAGTGCTGATCAATAAAAGCAGTGATTTGATTTTCCAATTCTTCTGAGCCCATATAGAAGGATCCACCTTCCAGTCTTGGGTCAGAAAAGAGAATAAAGGGACTCCCCATCGCACGCATCATCCCAAACCCTTCAAAACCTTCGGCCGGGCGATACCCAGAAAAGTAAATGTTTAAAGGTGGCTTCATATCGCCAGGATGAAAATAAGCAAAAATTTCTTGGCGTTTGTGGTCCCGTAGCGTCTTAGCTCCTACGGTCATCTCTCCTAAAGGACCATGTGACAAGCGCTTATGTAAGGCTCCGATCGTAAGCGTCCCCTCTCCTTTTGCTTCCAGCGAAAAGGCTAGGTAATAAGGTTCAGCTCCATCCAATTCTAGTGGTTGTACCATCTCTTCTTCTGAAAAGACTGCATCTTTGACCCACTCTCCCAGTGCACCAAAGCGGTAAAATTGAATCCGCAATTGTAGCTGACAGCTTGGATCTTTTTCGTATTCCAACCAAAAATTGATGGGACGGCTAGCATCGTACACATAGTTGTAGACCCACTGAGCAATCGGTGTAAAGTCCTCGCCGTAAGATCCATCTAGCTTCAGAAAATGTTGCCCCAATACCGTTTGCTGGCCAGCAAAATCCGGTCTCACTCGCAAGTCACGAACCGTAAAGGCATCTCCATATTGATTGTCGTATAAAAAGCGCTCTAAGACATAGAGAAATTGATGCTTGTTTGAGAAATCCCAGGGTCTTGCTTGCTTGAGTCTTAAGAGGTGAGCCAATTCGTCAGAAGGCGCCTCTAGTTCATGGCTTTGATCATAAAAAACGGTATAAGGCTGAAAATAAGCCAGGTCTTCTCCTAAAGCTAATAAATCTTCTGGCTTTTCTAGAATCAAGGCTTTGAATTTGGAGATTTCCTCTTCTTCCATATAGTCTTTGAGCGATGGAAGAGCGGTAGCTTGAAAAAAGTGCCAGCCTAGTCCAGTAGGAAGCTCCACTTGATTCTGCCAACTGCTTGAGCCGATTTGGAGAATATGGGGTATTTGTAATTTTTTATCCATGACGTTCTTTCATCCATCCTTCCCATTTCTCGATCAAGCGTTGACCGGTGTATTCTTGAATTTTTTCGATCGAGTAGACCAAGGCTTCGTTCCAAGGCTTCAATTCCAATAAAAAGTGCGTGATTGCCTTCTCTAATTCCTTGTCTCCCTTTGATAAGACATAGCCATTTTTCAAATGATCGACATATTCTGTCTGGACGCGGTTGACCTGTGGAATCCCAGCAGAGATCCCTGCAATTTGCGTATATAGGTTGGGTTCCTCGCTTAAATCTACGATCAAGCGGGTTTTTTCCAACTCTTGAATAATGTCATTTTCATTTGAAAAATTCTTAACTATAAAGCGATAGTCCGGTGCGTCTTGTACAGACTCTTCATCAATAATCTGGTTTTCCCCAAGCCCTTCCATTTGGGCTGGTGATTGAACCAGATGCAACTCCTGCTCGCTAGCGATCAATTCCTCGAGTTGCCCTTCTAATTCCTTAACACGCTCCGGCGATCCATTGTAAAATGCAAAAACAACTTCAAATAAAGGATGTTGTGCCAAGACCTCCAGAACCTTCTTGAGCTGGCTCTTACTTGGAAGCTCAGCTTCATTGACATAAAAGTAAATCTTTGATTCCTTGCGTTCCTGACTAGAGCCCAAACGGAGGCGGGAGTCAAAAGAGGTAATCCGGTGTGTCTTTTGAGCTAAGCTAGGAGAAAAGACCCCAATCGCTTCTTTGGTTTTTTCACTATCTGTGATCAAGAGCTGGGCATCAATCATATCAAAATAGAGGGCAAAGTTTTCGGCAGACAAGGGCTGGCGATCCCCGTAGAAAGACAAGACTTTCTTGACACTACTTGCTGTATCTTGTAAAAAGGCCAAATTTGCTGGATGAGCTGCCAAAACCAACTGATCTCGTCCTGGAACCAAGGTTGCTAGCTGTTCCTTCATTTTTTCAGCGACAACGTCTCCCATATTGGCATAGCTTTCTTTTTTGAAGGCATGAAAGAAAGCTTCATTGACCATGACGGAGTGGTTCTCTTCGATCAACATCTCTCTCAAAACCCATTGCCCATCAAAACTCAGATACTCTTGGAAATAGGGTTTTCCCTCATTGTAGTAGATTCTACTAGAGATAAAGCCACGATCATCTATGTACTCGATGTAGCTGATCTCGTCATTCTTATAACGGGTCAAAGAGAGAAGGTTTCCATCCACTCCCATATCAATTTTCGCTAGGTGGTGGCCCTTACGAAATGCCATCACCAAAAAGGGAGTATAGGAAAAAGTGGTCTCACTCGGCCATTCGATGTCCTGAAGCTGAACTGGGCGCATAGCCAAATCAGACGGAACCTGTTGGATCTTATCAAAAATCGAAAGCACATCTGTCTCTAACAAATCTTGGCGGTGTAAAAAATAGCGCAGTTGTGGACTATATTGAGGTAACAATAAGATCCGATCCATTTCTGCTTCTTGAAAAATACGAACTTGATTAATGGTATCGTCAAATTCAATGGACTCTCGCATCCAGTACCAAGGGGTAGCTGTTTGCTGCCAGATGCGGTCCGTTCCATACCAGGCTGGTACAAAATAATACATGGTTACTCCTAGAATATTCTTGTATAACGTTGATTCACACGAAGGGCACGAATTTCTTCTCGGATATTGTAAATCATCCCGACAAACATGAGGAAGGTTCCTGGAATCATGGTCAAGCGCAAGAGATCCTTATCCCATAACAGGAGAGAAAAAGGAAGCGCCGTGAAGAGGATCAGATACAAGGTCCCAAAAACCGTCAAGCGTAGCACAATTTTATTGATATAGCGACGTGTATCTGCTCCAGGATAGACATGATCGATATACTCGGAAGCCTTCATCATCTTATCTGCAATTTCTTCTCCGTTCACATTGACAAAGGCGAAAGCAAAAGAGAGAAGGGCGATCATCAGAATGTAAAGAAGAATCCAAATCGGATCTCCCATCACCAAGTGTTTGGCTAAACGAGCAGCCCACTTGGCATTGGAATCCATAGACAAGATCAGGAGCATAGCATACTGAGGAATGGACACCAAGGTCATGGCGTACATGAAGGGCATCCCTCCTGCAGGGTTGAGCTTGATATCCAAAAAAGTATAACTTTTCAAGTTGTTGTGGATCCCTAATTTATTGACAGGAATCTGGTACTTAGAATATTCCACCAAGACTGCCACATAGACAAAAATCAAGATGAAAATCACGCCCAGAACATAAGCGATTTCTGGGATATTATTGACATTTGAAAGGGTCTGCATCACGTCTTCGGGCAGGTACATAACCATCCCAGCCATCATGATCACAACAGAACTTCCAAGCCCCAAAGCGGCATTTAGATCGGAGAGCCAAACTAAAAAGAAGGCTCCGGCTACCATAATCATGGTATTGACCGCAATGACAAGTCCGGGATTCAACCCTGTCTTCAAGGGGAGATACATGGCCACTGCCAAAGACTGGACGATGGCGAGCGCTAAGGTCACGTACATCTTTCGTCGCTCCACTATCTCCGTGCTGGTTTTTTCGAGGTTAAAGCGTTTTGAAACGGTAAACATCCGCCACAAAATCATGGAAGACATCCATGGGGATAGACCGATCGAAAAGATCGACATCCCGCGGAGATTTCCCCCCATCACAGCGCTTGAGAGCTGCAAGCCCGTTGTCGTTCCCTCATTGAGTCTCAAGGCCTTTGATAAGTCAACAAAAGGCAGGGAAATTTTACTTCCCAAAACATAAATAAAGACGAAAAATATCGTCCAACAAAATCTCTTTCCTACTTCAGATCGTTTTAACATTTCTTTTAAACTTTCTCTTACTCATTTTGACTCTTCCACCAGGGAAACAGCCTTTAAATATGTGCCTTTAGAGCATTTTATCTCAACTTATTTTACCATAATTTGCGACTTTTCCAAACTCATTTGTCACTAATATTTGATAATATTTCAAATTCCCCATTTGGTACCGTATTCAACAAAAAATCCTTCAGATGTTTATCTGAAGAATCTGGTTTACTTGGACATTATTCTCCTAAAGCCATGATGGTATCGACAAATAATTTCTTTGTAAAATAGCCATTGCGGATCAAATAAGAAGTATATTGAGCCTTTCGGACCATTTGGGCGTACTCTTCTTCTGTACAGTTTTGGACCAAACGATTGGCTTCTTCAAGACTGGAAGCTACAAAGCCCAGCCCTTTTTCTCGAATATAGTCTGCATTTGACAAATAGTCTGGCACTACTACTGGAAGACCAGCAGATAGATAAGTTGATAGTTTGTAGGAAATATTTTCTTTGTAGTAATCCCGCTCATCCTCAGGATTCTCAGAATTTCCCCAGACAAGCCCAAAACCACCCTTGGAAAGCTCGAGAAGCAACTCTTGCTTAGTCCGCCAGCCTTCTATATGGACCTTAGAATAATCGACTCCTTCAACCGGTTCGGTATAGACATGAAGGGGTGTCTCATATTTCCAATCGATGATATGTGGGAAACGCGACGGATTCCCTGAGAAGATCAGTTTTTTCTCAAATTGCGGAGTATAGAGATCCAAACTGTGGGTCAAATCCCACAACTTTTGGACCACATATTTTTTCACTGTGAGCCCTTCTGATACTAGACGATGGTACATTTGCTCTGACGGAACAACGACCAGATCACTCTGATTGTACATGTCGATATAGTTAGGCATTAGGTAATAATTGCTCTCAAACATGAGTGGTGGAACATCATGGATAAACATGACCAGCTTGGTTTGAAGGAGTTTTAACTTATCAACCAAACGGCGGTCCCACTCAATTCCATTCCAAGAAGGAGATTGAACGAAGACGATATCCCCAAAAGCAACGCCTGCTAAAATCCCATCCATTCGCGAGTTCAATTCGCTAGCTGGTTCATTGCTATGATCATAAAAGTAGATCCCTAATTCATTAACCCCAAGTTCACGAACGACATTCATAATATCGTTTTGTGCCATCAGGGCAACACTTTTCGAAGATTGCCCAAATAAATTTGTAAAATGGATTTTCATCTCTTTCCTCTGACTCTTCTTTTTTAATCCCATATTTTCTGAAGATATGAAGGCAAACAGAGCTTTTCACAAAGTAACCTTTTTCATATCCCTCAACGAAAACTTCCTCATTCATTATAACATATTTCCCAACTTCTTAGACATTCTAGATCAATAAAAGACCGGTTCATTCCGGTCTTTTAAGGTTTTATTTGCCATCTTTTTTCCGAATTCCTAAAAGGGCTAATCCAGACAGAAGAATGGAAGCTCCTGTAGCAAGAATATTAGATGAAGGATGGGCACCTGTCTCTGGAAGAGCAGGTCCGGAAGAATGCGTTGCAGTTAGCGAGCTTGTGTCTGATGGAGATTCTGAGTAAGAGGTGCCAAACGAAGACACGACAGACTCCGAAGAACTTGTCACAGCAGACAAACTTGACGCATAAGACACACTGATCCATTTAGAAATTTCCTGCGATAAGGATTGACTCTCTGTCGATGATGCGCTTATAGAATCTGAAACACTCGTCAAAGGAAATTCAGATACTGGCATGGACGTTGAAGCCGATTCGCTTGTCGAAGCAGAAGCTTGAACTAATGAATCTGATTGGCTTGCAGAAACGGACCTGCTGGCCGATAAGGATTCCTTAATCAACGACTCTGATTGACTGGCAGAGATAGATTCTTGAGCCAATGAATTTGATTCACTTGCCGAAACGGATGCTTGTACCAAGGAGTCAGATTGACTTGAAGAAACTGATTCTTGTACCAGTGAATCGGATTGACTCGCTGAATCGGATTGACTCGCTGAAACGGATTCCTGAACCAAGGATTCTGATTGGCTTGCCGATACCGATGCTTGAGCCAACGAGTCTGATTGGCTGGCAGATACAGATTCCTGAACCAATGACTCGGATTGGCTAGCCGAAACGGACTCTTGAACCAACGACTCTGATTGACTAGATGAAATCGACTCTTTGAGTAGCGATTCTGATTGACTAGCTGAGGCGGACTCCTGAAGCAAGGATTCAGATTGGCTTGAAGAAACGGATTCTTGAACCAAAGATTCAGATCGACTAGTTGAGATCGACTCTTGGATTAGCGATTCTGATCCACTTGCTGAAACGGATGATTGAATCAGCGAGTCTGACTGACTAGCTGAAATCGACTCTTGAACTAGTGATTCTGATTGGCTGGTCAATACAGATGCTTGAACCAACGAATCCGATTGGCTAGCAGATACTGAGGCTTGAACCTGTGACTCTGATTGACTGGCAGATACAGACTCCTGAACCAATAATTCCGATTCACTTGTCGAAACTGACTCTTGAACCAGTGATTCTGATTGGCTGGCAGATACGGATTCCTGAACCAAGGATTCTGATTGGCTGGCAGAAACCGAGGCTTGAACTGAAGATTCTGATTGACTGGCGGAAACTGACTCTTGAATCAGCGAGTCTGATTGACTGGCAGATACAGACTCCTGAACCAATGATTCCGATTCACTCGCAGAAACTGACTCTCGCACCAACGATTCTGATTGACTCAATGATGTTGATTGCAAATCAGTCGATACTTGCGATTCAGACTGACTCATTGAATCAGAACGAGAAAAGGACATAGATTCTGTAATTTGAGACTTAGATCCGACATCAGAAGTAGATTGTGATTGACTGGCAGATACGGATTCCTGAACCAATGACTCGGATTGGCTAGTCGAAACGGACTCTTGAACCAAGGATTCAGATTGACTTGCTGAAACGGATGCTTGGACTAACGAGTCTGATTGACTAACGGAAATCGACTCTTGGACTAGCGGCTCTGATTGACTGGCCGATACAGACTCCTGAACCAATGATTCCGATTCACTCGCAGAAACTGATTCCTGAACCAACGAATCTGACTCACTTGCAGAAACTGATGCTTGAATCTGAGATTCTGATTGGCTGGCTAAAACGGATTCTTGTACCAAGGAATCGGACTCACTCGCCGAAACTGATTCCTGAACCAAGGATTCTGATTGACTTGCAGAAACTGATGCTTGAATCAATGAGTCTGATTGACTGGCTAAAACGGATTCTTGTACCAACGAGTCTGATTGACTGGCTAAAACGGATTCTTGTACCAACGAATCTGACTGACTAGCGGAAACTGATTCTGACAGCTTTTTGCTCATCGAAATAGATTGTGACAAGGAAATCAGTTGAGAAACCACTTCCTCCGATCCAACCGCTGATGTCGATTGCGATTGAGACACAGAAATTGATTTGGATACTAAATTCGATAAGGATTCCGACTGACTCAACAAAACTGATTTCGAGGCTTTTTCAGATTCACTCTTAGATACTGATACTGCCTTTGATTGTGAATCTGATTGACTAGCTGAAACGGATGCTTGTACCAAGGATTCAGATTGACTTGCTGAAACGGATTCTTGAATCAGCGAGTCTGACTGACTGGCAGATACAGATTCCTGAACCAAGGAATCGGATTGGCTAGCCGAGATCGATTCTCGAACCAATGAATTTGATTCACTTGCCGATACGGATGCTTGAATCAAAGACTCAGACTGGCTGGCAGATATCGATGCCTGAACCAAGGATCCTGACTGACTTGCCGAAACTGATTCTTGAACCAAAGATTCGGATCGACTAGTTGAGATCGACTCTTGAACCAGTGATTCTGATTGGCTAGCTGAAACTGATTCCTGAACCAACGAGTCTGATTGACTGGCTGATACAGACTCCTGAACCAAGGAATCGGACTGACTGGCTGAAACAGACTCTTGAACAAGCGACTCTGATTGACTCATTGATGTTGATTGTAAATCAGTCGATACTTGCGATTCTGACTGACTCATTGAATCAGAACGAGAAAAGGACATAGATTCTGTAATTTGAGACTTGGATTCGACATCAGAAGTAGATTGTGATTGACTTACTGAAACTGATTCTTGTACTAACGACTCAGACTGGCTAGCTGAGACTGATTCTTTAACCAAGGATTCGGATTGGCTAGCTGATACAGACTCCTGAACCAAGGAATCGGATTGACTGGCCGATACAGATTCCTGAATCAATGACTCTGATTGACTCTCTGATACCGATGCCTGAACCAACGACTCGGATTGGCTAGCCGATACTGAGGCTTGAACCAACGACTCGGACTGACTGGCTGAAACAGACGATTGAGCCAAAGAATCTGATTGGCTTGCTGAGATCGATTCTTGAGCCAATGAATTCGATTCACTTGCCGAAACGGACTCTTGAACCAACGACTCTGATTGACTTGCTGAGATCGATTCTTGAGTCAATGAATTTGATTCACTTGCCGAAACGGACTCTTGAACCAAGGATTCTGATTGACTTGCGGATACAGATTCTTTAATCAAGGACTCGGACTGGCTGGCCGATACAGATGCCTGAACCAGCGAGTCTGATTGACTGGCGGATACAGATTCTTTAATCAAGGACTCTGACTGACTTGCGGAAACCGATTCCTGAACCAACGATTCAGACTGACTGGCCGATACCGATGTTTGAACCAACGAGTCGGATTGGCTTGCAGAAACTGACGCTTGAACCAGGGATTCTGATTGGCTAGACGATACAGATGCCTGAATCAAGGAATCGGATTGACTTGCCGATACGGATTCCTGAAGCAAAGACTCTGACTGACTCAACGAAACGGATTCTGACAGCTTTTTGCTCATCGAAATAGATTGTGACAAGGAAATCAGTTGAGAAACCACTTCCTCCGATCCAACCGCCGATGTTGACTGCGATTGAGACACAGAAATTGATCTAGATACTAAATTAGATAAGGATACCGACTGACTCAACGAAACAGATTTCGAGGCTTTTTCAGACTCACTCTTAGATGCAGATGCTGCTTTTGATTGTGAGTCGGATTGACTCGCTAAAATCGACTCTTGAACCAGCGACTCAGATTGGCTTGAAGAAACTGATTCTTGAACCAACGAATCAGACTGGCTGGCCGAAACGGATTCCTGAAGCAAAGACTCTGACTGACTTACTGAAACCGACGATTGAACCAAGGATTCTGATTGGCTAGACGATACAGATGCCTGAACCAGCGAGTCTGATTGACTCGCAGAAACTGATTCTTTAACCAGCGAATCGGACTGGCTGGCCGATACAGATGTCTGAACCAAGGAATCTGACTGACTGGCGGATACAGATTCCTGAACCAACGAATCAGACTGGCTGGCAGATACGGATTCACGAATCAAGGAATCTGACTGACTCGCTGATACAGATTCTTTAATCAAGGAATCTGATTGACTTGCAGATACGGAGGCTTGTACCAGTGACTCTGACTGACTAGCTGAAACTGACTCTCGAACCAAGGTTTCTGATTGACTGGCAGAAACTGATTCTTTAACCAGTGACTCTGATTGGCTAGCGGAGACTGAGGCTTGAATCAACGAGTCTGATTGACTGACTGAAATCGACTCTTGAACTAGCGAATCTGATTGACTCGCTGAAACGGACTCTTGAATCAACGACTCTGACTGACTTGTGGAGATCGATTCTTGAACCAACGAGTTGGATTCACTTGTCGATACAGATTGAGACGATGAAATTGAATCTGAAACTAGAGATGCTGACGTTGAAGCTGAGAAACTTTGAGACTGCGATGCAGATTCTGACGACGTCATTTTCCGATAATAATAGTTCACGCTCGTCAGTGGATTTGAAACCACCATTTTTTGAATGGTTTGTTTAAAGTTAGAAAAGCCTTCTGCTCCTTGAGGTGTCGCATCTTTCCCAACGATCATAGTCTGATTGTTACTTAGGAAAGCTGATTTTGGAAGCTCTGTGAATGGTTTTGGAACTGTATATTCTGTTCCTGTATTTTCATCAGTATAGGTGACAGTTTCTTTAGCCGAAAACCATCCGGTGATCTCCAACTCAAAATGACGATCATCCACCCGTTTTGGCGTAACATTCAAGAAATAATCTTTGTTCTTACTTTCAACTTTACGCGTTCTACCTAAATCAGAGAGGGCATCTGAAGCATCTTGTTTAAACTCTTTTTCATAAACAAGGGTATACTTGTCAAATACCGGCTCATTCCCGACATCGAGATTCGAAACGTTATAGACTTTGGAAGGATCCAGAACGTAGTAACGAAGGATGTAGTCACCGTTTTGACTGGTTGTAACAACTTCACTTCTTATAAAATGCTCACGCGCATTCCCGTATAATTCCACTCGGCGTGTGCCAACCGTACTATTGTCAAAGATCCCCGTTGTTGCTTTTTGAGCCGAGTTCACTACCGGAACCTTGACATATCCTGCAATATCACGAGCATTGGAGGCCGTATAATGCTGACCTTCAATCCCGTATTGGGTATACTCTGCTAAGACTTCTTCCTTCCCAGTTGGCGTGTATTCCCCATCGACCCATTTGCCTGCTGGATCTACCACTTTGTAGAAAGTCGACTGTTGCCCCCACATAGATGGAACTTTGATTTCAGCTCTCGAAGTCAATAGTTCCCCTTGTTTCGAAGGGTTCATCACATCGTATACATCTCGTACAAGAAAACTTGTCTCAGGACTAGCGTAGGTACCTAGATAAACATTCCCAGGTTTCCCATCATCAGCCTTGCTATAGGCAAACATATTCCCCAAAGGAGCTTTCTTAATCAACACTTCGTTAGGTAGTTGGAACTGCGTGCCACCAATGACATTTGCAGAGAAGGTTTGAGAGAAAATCTCAGAACCATCTGATTTTTTCACAATACGGAAATATACATCATTTCCCACATGGGTCTTCGGATCGGTATCAGTCCGATCGACAGACAAGGTCGCATAATAGCCGAGTGATTCTCCACTTTTATTAACAAAATCCCAAATCCCAAAGGTATAGCGAGTCGCATCCGTATTTTTCTTATAAGCCGCAATTTCTTCAGGTGTTTGGTTAACATAGTGCTTATCGATATGAGGATCTTTGGCAACATCTGTAGCTGTTAGAGGGGCATCTTCAACGCTAGCACCGTTGCGATCATCCATGTTTGGTGTAATCTCTAGATCTTTGCTACTACTCTTAGCCACCTCAGCAATGGGAGCCAATTGAGCAGAGATCGCAGGTTTCCCATCTACATTTGTATTTCCCACAAAACCTGCAGCTGTCAAGGTCGTCATCATCTCATCGACAGCTTTCTCCAAACGATCGCGCTGGTCAGCATAAGCTTGAGCACTGGCATTGGTCTGGATCAAGTTATTGCTTGCAGTCACTTCAGCCTGCACTTTGTTAATGACCGCTTCGACCACTGCTCGGCGATCGGTGTCTGTCATTTTAGATGCGTAATTGCCTGCAATTTCCTGTAGCAATTCAGCTTCTGAGGTATTTTGTTCTAAAACAGTGGCTTCTTCTAAACTAGTCGGCTCTTCAATACCTGCTTCTGACTCTAGAGCTTGAGCAGACTCGCTAAGTGCCGTTGATAATGCAGTTGATCCAACTTCGCTCAAGGACAAAGAGGTGGATTCACTGATCGAAGCAGACGCACTCTCAGATGTAGAAAAACTAGTTGATCCTGAAACAGAGCTGGATTCTGAAGACTGGGTAGAGGTATTTCCTAAGACCACACTATCCACTTCTGCCAAGGTTTCCTCTTTTGTCTCAGAAACCATTGGTGCAAGTGATGTTGCATCCTCCGCCTTAGCAGTCGTAGCAAGCACAGCACCACCAAAAACAGTCCCTACCGTAATCAAACCTTTTAAGAAGGCTTGGTTATGCTTTTGACTTTCTATTTGATCTTGCTGTACGTTGGCAATGATGGTCTCCTCCACTTGCCCACGCACCACGCGAAAGAGGCCTAGAGCAGCCGTTGATGCCCGAAGCCAATTTTTTCCTGATTTAATTAATTTGAAGCGTACGACACGATCTGTTTCACGAAAGTTTCCTTTTGAACGCTTAAATTGCATGATATTCCCCTTACATTGTAGTCATTATTAATTATACAGGAATACTACGTAGATTCAAGTAATTTGCTACAAAAAACTTCTATATTATTGTTTAATTTTCAAATTTTTTGTAACATATTAAAAATACTTCATTCTACTAGTAAAAAAGCGAATCTCCTATGAGATTCACTCGAAAAAAATGATATTTCCTACTAGATCAGTTACCCTTCTTTTTACGTCGGGTAAGTCCAGCAATTCCAGCTATCCCTGTAACAACCCCAAGAAGAGCTGATGTTACAGATCCTGATTCGCCAGTATTCGGAAGCACCACAGATTGGCTGTGTTTTTGTGATCCACTTGCTGATTCTGATGCAGACAATGACTCTGAATGAGAAATTGATTGGCTCATTGAATTAGAGTATGAACCGCTACCAGATGTTGATCCTGATTGTGATTGACTCACTGAAACTGAAGTACTTACTGATGTTGAAGTTGATTCAGGGACAGAGGTACTCAATGATGCTGACTCAGATGCAGAGACTGATGTCGAAACTGAAAGCGAAGTAGAGACTGACTGGCTTTCTGATACTGAACTGCTCAACGATGCTGACAATGATTCGGAGGTCGAGATTGATTCAGATGTTGAGACTGATTCTGAGGTAGACGCTGACACAGACGTTGATACTGATTCCGACGCTGATACTGACTCTGAGGTTGAAACTGACTCTGACGTTGATGCTGATTCTGATGTTGACGCTGAATCGGACGCAGAGGCTGATTCTGAGGTTGAGACTGATTCGGACGTCGAAACAGATCCTGAGGTTGAAACCGACTCTGATGCAGACACTGATTCAGAGGTTGAAATCGACTCTGATGCAGACACTGATTCGGAGGCTGATTCTGATGCTGAAACCGACTCAGATTTAGAGGCTGACACTGACTCGGACGTTGAGACAGACTCAGACGTCGATACCGATTCAGAGGCTGAGACTGATTCGGACACTGAGACTGATTCAGATGTTGAAACTGACTCAGACGCCGATACTGATTCAGATGTTGAAACTGACTCTGAGGCTGACAATGATTCTGATGTTGATTCTGACTCGGATGTCGATACTGATTCTGATACAGACACTGACTGGCTTTCTGATACTGAGCTACTCAACGATACTGACAATGATTCAGAAATAGACACTGATTCGGAAGTTGAAACCGACTCGGATGTCGATACTGATTCAGAGGTAGAAACCGATTCGGACGTTGACACTGATTCAGACGCTGAGACCGACTCAGACGTTGAGACTGATTCGGAGGTTGACACTGATTCAGATGTAGATACTGATTCAGACGTTGATACAGACTCAGACGCCGAGACTGATTCAGATGTTGAAACTGACTCAGACGCCGATACCGATTCAGAGGTTGAGACTGATTCTGATGTAGAGGCCGACTCAGAGGCTGATGCTGACTCAGATACAGAAACTGATTCAGACGTTGAGACAGACTCGGATGTCGATACCGACTCAGACGTTGACGCTGACTCAGACGTTGAAACTGACTCAGACGTCGATGCCGACTCGGATGCCGAGGCTGATTCAGAGACTGAAACTGATTCAGAGGTTGATGCTGATTCAGAGACTGAAACTGATTCAGACGTTGAGACTGACTCGGATGTCGATACCGACTCAGACGTTGATGCTGACTCGGATGCTGAAACTGATTCAGAGGTTGAGACTGATTCTGAAGCAGATGCTGACTCAGACGCTGACTCGGATATTGACACTGATTCAGAAGCAGAGGCTGATTCGGACGTAGACACTGACTCGGATGTCGAAACTGACTCTGAAGTAGAGACTGACTGACTTTCTGAGACTGAGCTACTCAACGATGCTGACAATGACTCAGAGGCTGACAATGATTCAGAGACTGAAACTGACTCTGATGTCGAGACTGACTCGGAAGTCGACACCGATTCAGAGGTAGACACTGATTCTGATGCAGATATCGATTCAGACGTTGATACTGATTCGGATGCAGATGCCGACTCGGAGGCTGAGACTGATTGGCTTTCTAAGACTGAGCTACTCAACGATGCTGACAATGATTCTGATGTCGAGTTTGATTCAGACGTAGAAACTGATTCAGATACAGAAACCGACTCGGATGTCGACACCGATTCTGACGTAGACACTGATTCAGACGCTGAGACTGACTCGGATGTTGATGCCGATTCAGAAATAGACACTGATTCAGATACAGACACTGATTCAGATACAGACACTGATTCTGACGTTGACAATGATTCAGAAGTTGAAACCGACTCAGATGCAGAAACTGATTCTGATGTTGACACCGATTCAGAAGTAGACACCGATTCAGAAGTAGACACCGATTCAGAAGTAGATACTGATTCAGATACAGAAACCGATTCTGACGTTGACAATGATTCAGAAGTAGAGGCTGAGACTGACTCGGATGTTGAAACTGACTCTGAAGCTGATTCTGATTCGGACGTTGAGACGGACTCTGAAGCCGATTCTGACTCGCTTGCTGATTCAGATAGCGATACTGATTCTGACACTCGTTCACTCTCCGAAACTGAGGTGGAGACTGTTACGGACTCACTAGTGCTGGCTGATACCGAAGCTGATACAAGAGCACTCTTTGAAGCAAGCTCTGATGCACGAACAGATTCGAATCGACTTGTCGAAATAGACTCTGAATTCGATACAGATTGACTATATTCTGTTGAGTCCATCGTTACCGCAACCAAATTACTTGCATCCGAATAAACCGGATGATCACCGTAGAAGATGAGAGCTTTTGCATTCACTCCACCTGACTGCAAGGGCACTGTAGGCACTACCATCACCTGACCAGAAGCATCGGCTACTGCTCTTCCAACTTCTTCGTCATTGTTATACAAAACGACTGTCGACCCAGGATTGGCACCTGTCACTGTTACAGGTGTCTGGGTATTCGCTTTCTCCAATAGTCGCGTCGTAACTGTAGGTACTGGAAGGTGCTTGACAGGGACAGTCACATCATTTGAAGTGTTATCTTTATAAGTAATAGTCACTACACCTGACGCTGAGACAGAATACTCCTTGAAGTCCTTCGAGCTCACAATTTGGGGATTAGAGGTCTTGAACGCTTCCCAGATCCTATCTTTCTCAACCTCTACTAGATTGCTAGTATCGTTGACATAGAGCTCGGTCGCTACATCTCTAATCGGGTTACGAATGCCGTCATTTTGGGGTAAAACTTTAATTCGGAAAGAGCGATCAATAAACTGATTGTTCGAATTGGTAAAACGAACTGTAATCGTATAAGTCTTTCCGGGTTCTACGACCTCATTTCCTCCAACTTTCCCTTCGATCAACATAGGTGCGAACGGAGATTTCAGAGTCGCATTGGGAACTAAAACGCCTTCAACGCGCTCACTATTTGGAGCATATCCCATATAGGTCAAGATGACCCCACCACTTCGCTCTCTTACAATGTACTGTAGCTTAACAGGGTCTGAATTGTAAGCTGTAATCAAATAATTATTCGCAGGTCCACTCATGAAAAACGGCGCACGAAAACGATTCTCTGCATCTAACGAATCGCCCGTGCGCGGATCTCGTTGACCCGAAGTAGCACGGAGCACCGCATTGGCTAAGCGATCCCGAGCACTCTTTGCTTGGCTTTCAACAGCTTCAATTTGAATCGCTGGATTGGACAAACCGCTTCGAATCGCTTCTAAAGACAAATCTCCACTCTCAATCGCAGCTTCCGTTCCAGGTATCTCCAAAGCCTGCGCACGATAGGTGTATAAATCCAAAGCCAAAGCTTGCAGACGTTTTACGTCTTCCTCTGAGCGAGTGGTTTGATTCTTGTTTACTTTCTCACTGATTTCAGGATCCTGTTCAGAAGCTAACAGACTGTCTACATGACTAACTGAACCACTTGTAACATAGGATTCGCTCAAAGAAACCGACTGTGATAAAGAACTGCTTTTTGAAACAGACTGACGACCTGACTCCGTATGTGATAGGGATTCACTGACAGACCGGTTCATTGATCCAGAATCTGTAGCAGATGTCGTCCCCAAAACAAAACTGTCCTGACCAACCACACCTGTTGTTGGAATGATTTCAGATTCGAGAAACGAACTCACCTCATTTTCCTCTGCCAACACAGGTGTAGCAATTGTAGTTGCTCCAGCAAGAGCCCCCAACACAAGGATCCCTTTAGAAATCGGAGCAGGAACTGGATCAGCAAAAGTTTCGAAAGGTCTCACGATTTTATCAGTCGCATCACCACGAGAGATACGAAAAAACCCTAGTTGCGAGATAGATGCCCGCATCCAAGTTTTTCCTGACTTGATTAATTTAAATCGTGTGATTCGTTCCGTTTCACGAAACTCACCCTTCGAACGTTTAAAAAACATTTCCTCTCCTCAAAAATAAGATATCGAGTTATTATACACTAATTTTCCCCAAAAAGTAACTAATTAAGACTAGTTTTTAACATAAAATACAGCACACAAAAAGAGAACCCGGAGGTTCTCTTTTTGGATCCTTTTTCATTTCCCACATACCTGAAATGACCGAATCAAATTAGGATAGAAGATTATTTTTCATCTTCTTTTTTGCGGCTTCCAAGTGCTGCAACCCCTGCAACCCCTGCAACTGCTCCAAGAAGAGCTGAAGCTACAGATCCTGTTTCACCAGTATTTGGAAGTTGTTCAAGAGCTGGAGCTGGTTTAGCTGGTTGCTCAGGAACTGGGTTCACTGGTGTATTAGGTGTTGGATCTACCGGTGTGTTTGGTGTTGGATCCATTGGTTTATTAGGTGTTGGATCTACCGGAGTATTTGGTGTTGGTGTTGGTGGCACTGGAGTATTTGGTGTTGGAGTTGGTGGCACTGGAGTGTTTGGTGTTGGAACGTTTGGAGTCTTCACAAGTTTGTAAACATAAGTAACGTTCTTATCACCTTCGATAACTTTACCAGTTGTTGGGTCAGTTGTTGTCAAGTGACCTTCACCGTCAACGTTACCTACTGGGTAGTTACCTTGTGGTACCAATTCATAGACTTTACCATCTGCAGTTGTGATTGTCTTAGGACGGTTATCCACAACTGTATCGTAGTCTTTACCTACTGGTTGGTCTTTTTCATCCACTACTGAAGTCTTGATTGTGTTACCATTTTCATCTACATAGTGAACGTATACATTACCCTTAGGTTGTACAGGTTCTTCGACAAGTTTGTAGATGTAAGTAACGTCTTTACGTCCTTCAACCACTTTACCAGTTGTTGGGTCTGTTGATTCAAGGTGACCTTGAGTATCTACTTTACCAACTGTGTAGTTTCCGACTGGTACGATTTCGTAAGTTTTACCTTCGAATCTAATGTATTGTGGACGGTTGTCTTCAACAGTGTTGTAGTCTTTACCTACTGGTTGGTCTAACTCATCTGTTACTGATTCTTTAATGGTATTACCTTCAGTATCTTTGTAGTGTACGTATACGCTACCCTTAGGTTGAGTTGGTTGTTCTTTAAGTTTGTAGATATAAGTAACGTCTTTACGTCCTTCGATCACTTTACCAGTTGTAGCATCTGATGACTCAAGGTGACCTTGTCCATCAACTTTACCTACAGTGTAGTTACCGGCTGGTACCAATTCATATGTCTTACCATTGTATTGGATTTCTTTTGGACGGTTGTCTACTACTGTATCGTAGTCTTTATCAACTGGTTGATCTTTTTCGTCAGTGACATCATCTTTAATTGTGTTACCTTCAGTGTCTTTATAGTGAACGTAAACGTCACCCTTCACTTCTTTGTAAACGTAAGTGATGATTGAACGTGGTTTATCAACTTTACCTTTAATTGGATCAGATGATTCCAAGTGTCCATCGCCATCAACTTTACCTACTGGGTAGTCACCTTTCGGTACGATCTTGTAAGTCTTACCGTCTGGAGTCTTGATAGTGTTAGGTTTTTCACCTTCCTCAGTTGTGTTATATGGTGTATCATATGGTGAGTTTGGTGTATCTTGACGAGGTTTTTGAATTTCTTTACCTTTTTCGTCTACGTAAGTGATGATGACGTCGCCTTCTTTAGGTTTCGTTGGATCTTCTTTCAATTTGTAGACGTAAGTGACATTCTTATCACCTTCAACAACTTTACCAGTTGTAGCATCATCACCTGTCCAGTGACCTTGTTCGTCGACTTTACCTACTGGGTAGTTACCAGCTGGTACCAATTCGTATGTCTTACCTTGGAACTCGATCGTGCTTGGACGGTTGTCTACTACTGTATCGTAGTCTTTACCTACTGGTTGATCTTTTTCATCAGTTACAGATTCTTTGATCGTGTTACCATTAACGTCAACATAGTGTACGTAGACATTACCCTTAGGTTGTTTCAATTGGTAGACATATGTTACGTTCTTATCTTTTTCAGCAACTTTACCAGTTGTAGCATCATCACCTGTCCAGTGACCTTGTTCGTCGACTTGACCTACTTTGTAGTTACCTGCTGGTACCAATTCGTATGTCTTACCTTGGAACTCGATTGTGCTTGGACGGTTGTCTACTACTGTGTCGTAGTCTTTATCAATTGGTTGTTCATCTTCATCTTTCACAGATGCTTTAATCGTGTTACCTTCAGTATCTACATAGTGAACGTATACGTTACCTACTTCTTGGTAAACATACGTAATAGTTGACTTAGGTTTATCAACTTTACCTTTAATTGGATCAGATGATTCCAAGTGTCCGTCGCCATCAACTTTACCTACTGGGTAGTCACCTTTTGGTACGATCTTGTAAGTCTTACCGTCTGGAGTCTTGATAGTGTTAGGTTTTTCACCTTCCTCAGTTGTGTTATATGGTGTGTCATATGGTGAGTTTGGTGTGTCTTGACGAGGATCTTTAATCACTTTACCTTTTGTATCTACATAAGTGATGATTACTTCACCTTGTTTAGGAGTTTCACTTTCAGAATTTGATGAAGAGTTAGATGCTGATTGTGATACAGATGTAGAAAGTGATGTTGAAGCCGATGTGCTCAATGACGCTGATTGACTAGCTGATACTGATGCTGACTCAGACGCTGATGTGCTCAATGATGCTGATTGACTAGCTGATACTGATGCTGATTCAGACGCTGATGTGCTCAATGACGCTGATTGACTAGCTGATACAGAAGCTGATGCTGAAGCCGATGTGCTCAATGATGCTGATTGGCTTGCAGATACGCTTGCTGACTCAGACGCTGATGTGCTCAATGACGCTGATTGGCTCGCAGATACTGATGCTGACTCAGATGCTGATGCACTCAATGATGCTGATACTGATTCAGATGCTGATGCTGATTCAGATGCTGATACTGATGCCGATGTGCTCAATGATGCTGATTGGCTCGCAGATACGCTTGCTGATTCAGACGCTGATGTGCTCAATGACGCTGATTGGCTCGCAGATACGCTTGCTGACTCAGATGCTGATGTGCTCAATGACGCTGATTGGCTTGCTGAAGTAGATGCTGATGCTGAAGCCGATGCGCTCAATGATGCTGATTGGCTTGCTGATACTGATGCTGATGCTGAAGCCGACGTGCTCAATGATGCTGATTGGCTTGCTGATACAGAAGCTGACTCTTGCGCTGATGTGCTCAACGATGCTGACTCAGATGCTGAAACTGATGCTGATTCCTGTGCCGATTCAGACAATGATGTAGAAGCTTGTTCTGATACAGACTGTGAGTTAGATACAACTTCTGATAATGATTGTGAAGCTGATTCTGATGCTGATTCTGAATTTGAACCTGAATCTGATTGAGATTCGTCTTTCAACTTATAGATATAAGTAACATTCTTCTCACCTGAAGCCACTTTACCAGTCGTATCATCATCACCTGTCCAGTGACCTTGGCTGTCAACTTGACCTACTGGGTAATTACCAGCTTCTACAAGTTCGTAAGTTTTACCTTCAAATTTAATTTCTTTAGGACGATTATCTACTACAGTATCATAATCCTTCTCAAGTGGTTGATCTTGCTCATCAATAACAGATCCCATGATCGTATTTCCGTTAATATCTTTATAATGAACAAAGACACTTCCAACTTCTTCATAAACGTAAGTAATGGTTGATTTTGGTTTGTCAACTTTACCAGTAATAGGATCTGAAGATTTCAAATGACCGTTTTCATCAACATCTCCTACTGGGTAATCACCTTTAGGTACAATCTTATATGTCTTACCATCAGTGGTCTTGATGATATTTGGTTTTTCACCTTTTTCAGTTGTATCATATGGTGTATCATATGGTGATTTAGGTGTATCTTGACGAGATTTTTGGATTTCGTTACCTTTCGTATCTACATAAGTGATAACAACTTCACCTTCTTTTGGTGTTTCTTTCACTTTATAGATATACGTTACATTTTTATCTTCTTCAGCTACTTTACCAGTTGTTGCATCTGATGATTTAAGGTGGCCTTGGTTATCTACTTCACCTACTGTGTAAGTTCCTGCTGGTACCAACTCATAAGTTTTACCTTGGAACTCGATTGTTTGTGGACGGTTATCGATTACTGTATCGTAGTCTTTACCTACTGGTTGTTCTTTTTCATCTGTTACAAATGCTTTGATTGTGTTACCTTCAGTGTCTTTATAGTGAACGTAAACATTACCTTCAGACTTAACAAAGTAATAGTTCACATCAGTTGATGGTTTAACCGCTGATGCAATTGAGTAGTTATTTGAGAATGATGAGTACCCCTTCAAATTAGAGTATACTTTTCCGTTTGGTGCTGTTGGGTCATTCGCAACAGATCCTTCTGCTTGGATTTCTGGAACTTTACCAGCGATTACGTTGTAACTGTTATTACCAGCTCCGGCAGGTGTCAATGATGTGCTTGGAGCACCTTTGAATGGACGTGGATAAGTATGTAGAGTTCCGTCCATTTGTTTATAAGTATCTGTCTCAGTAGTAGACGACCAACCAGTGATAATGAGTGATTTGCTTCCAGCAGTTTCGTTGACTTCAAGATAGTAGTCACCAT
>ERZ773203.488-NODE-488-length-21945-cov-35.279762_pt1 | contig 21945 bp, 21 predicted proteins | sample MGYA00580529_ERZ773203 | MGnify/ENA primary metagenome ERZ773203 (study PRJEB29015, sample SAMEA2738176) | human oral metagenome | biome: human oral; feature: human-associated habitat; material: saliva | place: China | collected 2177 ... | reverse complement strand
GCTTTCTTGAAAGCTTCGATCGCGCGGTCATATTTCTTCATCGCATAGAAAACAACCCCGCGGACCTCCTGAACCTCAAAAGCATTATCACCATTTTCGTCCAGCACGTACGCTTCGGAAGCATACTCTAGCGCCCGTTCTGCTTGATACTGCGCAAGTTCAATCCATGCAGACACAACATAAGCCGCAGGATCACTAGAACCACGCTCACGAGCCTTACGAGCCGCAACCACCGCAGCATCGTAGTCCTCAGCGAAGTAGTAAGTCCAAGCCCGCGCTACCCAATTAACCTCATCGTCAGAGACCACCGAATCGGCATGACGCAGGCGATAATCGTAACGCTCCTTAGCATCCTCATCACTAAAGGTATTCAGAGCCGACTCAATAACACTCAGACGCTCACGAGCCTCATCGCCATGCTTGCCGGCAAGACTCGCACGACGCCCCCAATGAAGCTTAAGTTTTTGAAGCTTCGCCTGCAGCTGGTCAACAGCCCAAGTACGATCCAGCCCTAACTCAGTATAAAAATTGACAACAGCAGCGTTGCCGCCAGATACCTCTTCGGATTCCATCACTCAACTACTCTCAGGGATAAAAACTGTAACGGCTCCCCAAGCCCAACGCCCAGAGAGAAGGACACCGCACAGCTCTTTCCCAGAAGCTTACTACACCCACACCAAATAAAGATAGAATTTGTGTAAAGAAATTAAACTCATGGGTGTAGTGGCGCCATATTCAATCAGTACTTTCTGTCACGCACGGAACGTGCGTAAGTATTCGAATCTACTATTCTTTATGAGGGTTGTTATTGAGCTGACAAATTCCACTAGGAAGATTTGTTTCTTGCAAAATTCCGTTTGCATCATATCTGCGCGGGAGACAACTATGTTTCGAAGTATTTCTCCTCATGTATTGCGGATGCGTGATTGGAGTTCTACGGAGCCCCTAGCAAAATTTCTGAGCGAACCGCACGAGGCATTGCGAGAACTATCGAGTGCCGATGAAGCCAGCTTAAAAGCGCGCTCTGCTGATTTATCGGAGAATCGAGCAAGTATTTCGCGGGCCTGATTAAGTAGTTCCTCCGCCTTATTCAAATGGCTAATAATCCCATTAGCACCATCGACGCGCTCTCTCAGCCTCGTCAAGTCACTATCAATATCAGAAAAACTATTAGCTGCCATTATGAAGCCCCATAGTAGTAGTCCTCATCATCGTCAGGCACGTATCGTTCAATACAGATAGCTTGTGCTGCGACACGTGCACTATCGCACCTGGCTTTTGACTGACCGACAAACGACACGGAGGCTCTCATATCTGTTGCAAGTCTGTCACCCAAACTAGTTCCAGATACAAGCTCCGATGTTAAGTTCGAAAGGTCTTCGCATGCAGACTCCATGAATGACAATTCGGATCGAGCAAGGGCAAGTAAATCGAGCGCCTCGCGCCGCCATTGTTCGAGATCGGGATCAACAACCCAAGGCATGAAAAACTTACTTCGTCAGGTCACTAATAAAAGCTTGCACAGCTGAATCAAGTGCCTGCATCTTAACGGCCGAATCCCGTATGGATTGCGATGCAATACCAATCTGTCTAACTGCTTGCTCACCAGAGGCTGAACCTCTCACAATCGCATAAAGCCGCGACGAATGACGATTAACAGTATCTGAGCACATCAATGACATGTGGGCAAGCGTTTTAGCCTCATCGTTCAAACGATGAGCTGCGTTGGCAACATCTTGTATTGAAGTCATATTCAATCCTTTCTAGGAAAACCTGGAATCCATCTCAAATGGTTGACACACGTAACAACGCGGTGAGTGCTTGTTGAATCTCTCTCTGCGCTTTCTTCAGAGAATCTTCGGCCTGCTGAAGAGCCGTCAACATCCTCGTGTCGTGCGCATTCTGACTGCCCTGTATGGCTTCACGGACCAGTTGCATTTGTTTCTGGTTTGCCCTTAAGTATGCGTTAATACGCGCCTCTTCATCCACCAATTGCTGACGGATAGCTACTACCTCTCGGACCGTGTCAGTAAGCATTGACATGAGTGCTCCTCAAAATATCTATCAATTATCAAATTCTTCGGTAGTTCCAGGGTATCTGGTGTATGGAATCACGCGTACAGGTGCTGGCATGACTGCCGAATCCCATACAATCATCCGATTGGCGCGTGGACGCCAATCGAGAAGCGGTTCGTCAAGGAAGCGGCGAGTCGTCTGAGTGTCAAGTCCATACGCCGCCTTGACATCGAAATAAGCGGATCCCCCATAACCGACCTGTTCATTAAAAGCATCTGCCTTCATCCACCAGCCGAGGATATGGATACCATGACCAGGGCCATTACGACACAGGTCAGACAAACGAAACGCGTCATGCAGCCGCTCCATGCCTAGCCCCAATACGTAGGTTGTACGCAGTGGCGTTGAGCGTGGCTGAGAAGCCTCTGCCCTCTCGGCCAGCTCTGTGAGTGCCGTATTAGCCTCTTCAGGTTCAATGAGCCGCACTGAGATACCAGATTGAGTTAAATCAGAATACAGTCGCTCACGAGTGGCCTCCCACTGTTTGTTCACGCGCAGGAAATCAAGAACGATCACCTCTACCTCACTACCATGAGGCTGTAGGGAAAGGCTCTTTAAGGCGTTCGCCAATGTGATGGAGGCATTTGCAGGACCAACAATAGCCACGTTACGGCCAATATCGTTGTTCATAGCAACGTCCAATACGGTGCCATCAACTTCAATACGCTGCCCAAAGAAAGCAACTGGACTATCTGCAGGATGTCGCATCAGCTTGTCTATCGCTAGCTTACTGTCGTCAAGACATAGTGCGCGTTCACCGTTGAAGACATATGGTGCAGGAGTTGAGTTTGCTGCGGCCCACCAAGTATGCCGCATTGGTGCGAGAATGTTCTCGTCTGCAAACGTGATGGCAGTTTTCTTATTTTGAGAAACTTCTCCATAATCGAGGTTAACGATAGCCTCACGTGACCGAATGTGAGCGGCAGCATCATTTCGAGATCCCAAAGTTGCCTGCGATTCCGCAACTGAATTCTTCAATGCGATTCTGACCGGAACTTGTCCAAATAGTCCTTCTGCTGTCGCTCCAATAAGACTATTGTTTCCACCGATTGTCTGAGAGGCAAGCACGACGTGAATACCGCATGCGCGAAACAAGCGTACCCCGCGCTGGAGCAGATCAGCGATCTGATCGGAGATCTTGTCGCGCTCTGCAAACATCATCTGGAATTCGTCTACAAAGAGAACAATTCGTGGCATTCTGGCGTCAGGAAGTTTTATGCGGTATTCGCGCAAACTCTGGACGCCAACCCGTTTAAACTCTTTCATTCGTGACGAGTAGATCGTAAACAAGTGTGTCAGAACTGCTAGACCAAATTCCCGATCAGCTTCCAAACCGAGAACTCTGGCGTGTGGAAGATACTCACCCTGTGGCCCATCAGTGAATCTCTGAAGTGTCACACCTTCTTTGAAATCAAGAAGATATAGTTGCAGTTCTTGAGGTGAATATCGATGACACAGGCTGTGTACGATTACGGAAATTAGATTCGACTTTCCCTGGCCGACAGCGCCAGTCACCAAAGCATTGTGCCGTTGATTAATCTCATCGCCAAGAGTAATCGATATAACGGACATGCCATAGCGGCCAACAGTGAATGTAATGCCATCTCGACTGCTATGTAGCCATTTATCACCCAGCGGCTCAATCTCTCCAAAAGGCACAATTTCAACCGTTGTAGAAATAAGGGCCTGCTGGACGCTATTAGCGATGCTAATAAGTTTTTCTGCGCAGGGTGCGTCAAAAGTGCCGATCAACTTACCTGTCTTATCGCACAGCAAATCTTCGGATACTTCTACCTGCTGAAACAAATCTAGGAAAAATTCGTTGACTCCAAGAGCGGGGGCGTGGATCAGAAAGGACACTCCGTTACGAGGGCCTGCTTTCGCTAGTGTACGAACTGAGTTCTTAATTTCATCATCGAGGAGATCAAAATCTGCAGAGAGGACGAGTAGCTTGTAGCCTTCGATTGGTTTACCTACAGCTCGCCTAAATGCCGTCAATGTTGACGAACGACCCTGCACAACGTTAGCAACTCCCTGAACGTGACGACGCAGGTAGTCGAGACAAATTAAGAGATCTTTCGGGCTATTTACGATCCGAAGGAGCTTTTCGCCCCCATTATTAACATCTTGAAATGGAGCGGCCAAGCCTGACAGAGAGTCATCGTAGACGATAATTTCTAGCTGTCCAGGAGCGGTGTTTGCGAAAGCTTCACCGATCAGATGCTGAACAAATTTAACTGACGAATCATCAATCAGAGAATCATCAACCCAGATGTTCCCTGCTCCAATGAAATCGAGCCGTTTTGAACCTAAATCAACATTCTCTGCCACACGTAGAGACATGAGACAACACTCCCAAGCTAGTTAACTAGACAGACCGGTCTCTAAATTTTTATTAGCTTAAATATTTACGTTTCACGCCCATCTCATCGCCATGCTTGCCGGCAAGACTCGCACGACGCCCCCAATGAAGCTTAAGTTTTTGAAGCTTCGCCTGCAGCTGGTCAACAGCCCAAGTACGATCCAGCCCTAACTCAGTATAAAAATTGACAACAGCAGCGTTGCCGCCAGATACCTCTTCGGATTCCATCACTCAACTACTCTCAGGGATAAAAACTGTAACGGCTCCCCAAGCCCAACGCCCAGAGAGAAGGACACCGCACAGCTCTTTCCCAGAAGCTTACTACACCCACACCAAATAAACAGCAAATCACACAAATCCCTAAATAATACATTTCTCCCGTGCGCCGGGCCTGAATGAACAGGCCCGGCGCACGGGAGTATTAGAGGAGTATTAGACCTGGGCAGCTCAGAAAGCTTAGACGCTGTCAGGGTGTCTGTCGGACGCTCAGTCGAGCGGGCGCACCTGGGCTTCGGGCACGGCCACAGGCGTGGAGTTGGACTGTGCAGGTCCGCCAAATAGGCGCTCCTTAACAGACTCAACCACCTTGTCGGTGACCTTTTCACCCTGGCGCTTGACGGCGTCGGAAACCTTAGCCTTAGTCGAATCCACGCGGGTGCGCACGGCGGGAGACTCCACCACACGCCCGGCAGCGGCCTTAATCTTTTCGTACTGGGCGCGCCCGGCGCGGGTGCCCAGCACATAGCCGCCGGTCAGGCCAATCAGGAACGGGAGCTTGCTAGCCATTTATTTCTCCTTACGGTTGGGGGCCTACCAGCGAAGCTGGCAGTTTACGAGCCAAAGTGAAGCCGTCGCGGCCACTAACCACCAGGGCGCCGGACTGTTTGAGGCTGCGCACCTGCGGCTCAGCCAGGGCCACGTGGTTACCACCCGCTAAAACATGCTCTGATGAGGTCAGCTTACGGATAGCAATAGCCTCTACCTTGTCGCCGTGATCGTGGGCAAGGTCGCCGTAAATGATCCGGTCAAACTGGCCGTCGTCGCCAATTAGCAGCCACTTTACCTCAGGCAGGTCAATCATTAGGCGACGCAGCTGGGTGCGTTTGTGTTCCAAGCCAGAACGGAACCAGCCGGTGTTGGTGGGGCCCCAGTCGGTCATGAGCATGGGGCCGCGCGGGAAGTTGTGGCGCTCAAAGAAGTTACGCAAGGTGGGCACCACATTCCAGGCGCCGGTAGACAGGTAGATTACCGGCGCGCCCGGGTTGGTTTTTTGTACCCGGTTGAGCAGTGCGGCCATGCCCGGCACGGCTTGGCGCGCAAAAGACTGCTTAACGAAAGCATTCCAGAAGGCCACCAGTACACGCGGCATATGGGTGACCATTACGGTGTCGTCGATGTCGCACACCACGCCCAGCTGCGGCCCGTCAGGGATGATCAGCACGGGGGCTTTGATTGTGTCCATGGCGGGGCCGGTGATGGTGGCTTCATGCCAGCCGGGTTTGAGGTTGTGGTTACGGATGACGACGTCGATATAGCCGCCCCGGTCTGCCTGTGCGGAGAGTTTGTGCTCACCCACCTGCACAGTGAAGGGGATGAACGGCACCGGAATGTCAATGAAGGAGCGCCAACCGCGCTGGGCGTCTAGCAGTGAAGCCATGGCGGCTTCACGCAGCTGGGTGATAGAAGGCAGATCCTCAGGGATGTGCTGGAATAGTGGACCCTCGGCAGGTGCGCCGGGTGGGCGCATCACTACGCGCGCAATTACGCGCACCATGCTAGCCGAGCCGTAGCCGTCATAGGCCACTGCTCGCGGGCGCCAGCCGGCGCGGCGTAGTTGTGGAATCACGTGGCGGTGGAAGTGCTCTTCACCGCGTCGTGCCAAGTCAGATAGGGGCATCGGTTCTCCTTAAGGAGTTCCAGCCTAGTCGAGCTGTTGCCTGCACCGGTAACGCCCAGGCCAGGGCTACGCCAGAGGCGATAGCAGCCAGGGTGTAAGAGGAGCCCACCAGCTGCTCTGCCACGTTCCAGTGCAACTCGTTAACCTGCCCGTAGGGGAACCACCAATGCGGGGCCATGATTAATAGCACCCCTTGCACTAGGGCTGTGCCCATTAGGGCCAGGGACTTTAGCCGTAGCGCCACCACGATCAGCACCACCACGGTGGCTAGCCCCCACACCCAGTGGTGCGACCAGGTGATGGGGGAGACCAGCAGCCCTAGGGTCATGATTACTGCGGCTGTCAGTAAAGTGGCCAGGTTTTCGGGTAGCACCGGGGCTGGGGCAGTGGCGACGGCGCTCGGAGCGGCGACGGCGTCGCTGGCGGCTGTCTCGGTGGCGTCGCCAGCAGGGGCGGCGGGCGCGGCCGTATTAAGGAGGCCGGATGCGACGTCGTCGGAGGCAGAGCGCGAGGTGACCACGCTAGTAGCGGCGGCCTGAATACGCAGGCACAGCCAGACGGCGGCCACCAAAGCCAGCACCACCGCGATCGCCCAAGTAATACTCCAGGCGTTTTCCGGCAGGGCGCGGGCCACGAACCCCTTCAGGTTCTGGTTGCCGGCGTAGTAGGCATCCCCGGCGCGCTGGGGGTCCCACATGGCGTCAAAGAAGAAACGGGTCGACTCGCCCGGGCTGATAACCCAGCTGAGCAAAGTGACAGCGAGCGAGGTAGCCACCATGGTGATAGCTGAACGCCACTGACGGCGCAGCAGGAAAATAAGCACGGCAATAGCTGGGGTTAGCTTGATAGCGGCCGCCAAACCAGAGGCCACGCCGCGTCCCTTCCAGCTGTCAGGCGCGGCCACATCAATCATCACCAGCGCCATCATGGCGGTGTTGACCTGGGCAAAACCAACCGACTGGGTAAACGGCTCCAGGCACTGTTGAACCAGGATCGCCGCCCAGGGGGCGATAGCAAAAGCTGAGCCCCAAGACCAGCCCAGGCTGCGCCCTATCAAGGCCACAATCACAGCGGTTTGCAGGGCGATAGCCATAATCATTAGGCGCGCGGCGGTCTCATAATCAAACCAGGTCAGTGGGGATAGTGACCAGGCCCCAAAAGGCGGATAGGTGAAGGGGTACATCTTGTAGTCAGGCAAGGCGTACCAGTCGTACAAAGAATTACCGTTAAACCAGTTATTTAACGCATACCAGTACACATATACGTCAAAATGTTGGGGTAACTTGTAGTCTTTACCGTACATCTGCGGATAGGTGGCCCCCAGCAGGCACAGCCAGCCCAGTATCTGCGCAATGGGGGCGCGCATAGTGGCATAAATGCTAGCGCGTAAGTCTGTAAAAGAAACGTTCATGCCTACCTCGATACTTGGCCTGGCTAGGGGCTAGCTAAGCGCAGATACAAATATCCCTAGGGTATCTGACGTACCCCCAGGGCACGGCGCAAAGTACGCGCCCCACCCCACACAATCACCACAGCTAGCCACGCCATAACCGTAACCGCCAAGAAACCACCGTGCGCGCCAGAATCGTCGATAGCTAAACCAGCTAGGAACGTACCCACAGAAACACCCACGTTAATGGTGGTGCTAAGCCAAGTCAGGCCCTCAGTGATCTGATTGTCAGCCACCGAATGCTGCACAATCTGGTTGGCGGTAGTGAAAGTAGGAGCAATAGCCATACCGGTGATGGCCGCAGCCACCGCCACAAACCACAGGTTAGGGGCAAAAATCAAGGTGGAGGCACCCAACGCCAAAACAGTCACGCCCACCACAAACTGGCGTTGCAACGGCCAATGCCACTGGCGTGAACCGTGAATCAGCGCCGCCACCAGCGAGCCGGTAGAGAAGCAAGCCAAGATAGCGCCGGAAAGATTCTTGTGACCATGCTCAGTAGCTGAAGCCACAATCGCCACATCATTGGCGCCAAACAGGCCACCCAACACTAGGCAGGTAAGCGCAGTAACCACCAACGCCCCATTACGCAAAACATGAGACTGGCCGGCTTGCTCCTGCACGGCAGCGCGCCCCTTCGCCGGCGGCTCAGTGGCGCGCTGGGATAGGAACCACAGTGAACCCACTGCCTGGGCGCTTACAGCCACAATCAAACCACTAGTAACCGGCAGGGGAGGGTTGGTAACCAGCATGGTGGCCAGGATCGGGCCAATGATGAAAGCCACCTCATCCATGGCTGCCTCAAGGGCGAAAGCCGTGTGGATTTCATCAGGGGTTTCTAGCAGGTTAGACCAGCGTGCACGCACCAGGGCGCCCATAGAACCGCTGGTACCACCGGCAATGGCGGCGCAAACCAGCAGCGCTGCCGGGTGGGCATGGAAAGTAATAGACACAATCTCGCCCACCATGGCCAGACAGGAAGCCATGATGAAAGGAATCATGAAGCGCTGGCCGTAAATATCTACACGTCGAGCCAGCCAAGGCGCAGTGCAGGCAAAAGCGATCAGCGTTACCGCGCTGACCTGCCCGGCCAGGGTGTAGCTGTGATACTCGCTTTGAATAGCCAGCAGCGAAGAAATTGACACCATAGACATGGGCATGCGCGCCAGCAGTCCGGTGGCAGAAAATTTAAAAGCACCGGGTTTACGTAGGATGTTTACATAGTTAGATGCCACCGCTCCATGATTACACGGGGAGCGGTGGCAAACTGAACTATGTAACTGTGAGAATCCAAACCAGACCTGAGAAGCGCTTGCGGCTTGCGCTCAAGCTGGAGGTCTGCGCCTAGCGCTGTTCGGAGTTAGCTCAGCGCTGCTCAGAGTTGGCTGCGTGACGGTTAACCGTGAAGCCCTGGCCGTTAAGGGTGTTCCAGCAGGTGACGCCCTCTTCGGTGGAGGTGCAGGCGAAAACGCCATGCTTAGCCGAAGAGTTATAGGCCAAGGTGGTGCCTGAAGCCTTAAAGGCAGTCTGGCAAGAGCCGCCGGCACTGGTCTGCGTGGTCACCGTAGCTGTGAACGGGGTGGAGTTGTTAGAGCAGCTGGGACCGTTAGCGTTGAAGCTGTATTCCTTGATAGTGCAAGAAACCTGGTCGTCGCCAAGGGTGCAGGTGATGTTGCCGGAAGGTGAGGTGAAGCTGGTCATTTCCCGGGCGCCGTCGGGAGCCGGAGCCTTAACCGTAGCGGTAGGCGTGGCACTAGGCGTAGGGGTTTCAGTCTCTACCGGTGCGGCAGTTTCAGTCTGTACTACCGTGGGGGTGATCGGACCGGCGTCGTTGGTGGGGTGCGGGGAGGTGTCGCGCCCAAGCATGTAGGCACCCACGGCCACAGCCAAAATCAAAACCGCCAGCGAAATCCAACCAAAGAGTGGAAGGCCGCCCTTCTTAGCGGAGCTGTCAGCCTCCTGCTCAGGGGACTCATTAGCGGTGGCGTAGTCGTAGGTGGGCTCAGCGTAGGTGGGGTCCGGGGCATACACCGGGGTGGACATAACCATGGTGGCTGAGCCGGTGGTGGCCGGGTCTGGCACCTGTGCGCCTAGCGGCTGGTCTAGCGGAATAACCGAGGGGTTAGCCGCCACAATATTCTGAGCGGGGCCCTCCACACCGCCAGTAGCCGGCTGCTCCTTGTCATTCATGGCAAACACGGAGTCAGCAACGCTGGGGGCGCTAGTTTCCTGGTTGGAGCTAAGCACAGAGCGACGGGTGGGAGCATGGTCGTTAACCAGCGGGCCGGCGGCCACCTGCGTGGGGGCTACGTCCTGGGCGCTGGCAGTGCTAGCGGCGCTAGCTGCCTGCTCTTTTTGACCTTCAAGCTGGGCCAGGAACTGGGGGTTGTGCTTAGCTAGCAGCTGACGCGCCAACGGTAGTGGGCTGCGGGCCAAGCCGGCGTTGATCTGCGGATCGTTAAGGTTAGCCAGCCATTCAAGTAACTGCGGGTAGGCGTTCGGGTTGGCAGCTACCACTGGGCGCAACTGCGGATAGTTGCTGACCAGCTGATATAGGTCAGCCTGCGAAGTCGCGGGACTGGCGGCCCGGGCGGCTAACTGTTCCAGCGAGAGCGTCATCGTGATCCTTCCAGGTACCATGCACTTGAGCCGTGTTAGCCAAGCGCTGTTACCAACCTCAATACAACTACTCTAGTGGCCAAGTCCGACAATTAACTACTTCAGAGTAAAAACGGGACATAATTTAACAGTGTGTGCTTGGCACCATTTTCGATCCGTCACACCAGCTAAGGAGGCTCACAATGGCTGAGGAATTACTTGGCGTGGAATGCGTCAACGGCCACCCAAATCCGCCTGATGCCTACGATTGCGCCACTTGTGCGGGTGCTTTAGCGGCTGCTCCACACATGCTAGATAACCCGCCACGAATGGTGGTGGAGGCCTCCACGGGGGCGCGTCTGGCCCTGCGCCGCGATCTGGTAGTGGGGCGAGCGCCACAGTATTTAAGCTACAACGAGGGCACGGAGCTGCTCACGGTTCCCTCCCCGGGCCGCCTGGTTTCCCGCTCGCACGTGTTACTGCAGGTGGTGGGCTGGCAGGTAAGCGCCATTGACATGGATTCCCACAATGGCACGGTGCTGCGCCGGCTGGGCTATGAGGATGTGCAGCTGGTTCCCGACGCCCAGGTTCCCCTGCGTTACGGTGATGAGCTTGATTTGGGCGACGGCGTGGTGTTGCGTTTCCTTCCCCCTGGCGCCAGCACCGACGACGACGCCGCAGCCTCCGCTCACAGCGCGGGGGAAAGCCTCAACGTCACCGGCTCCCTAACCTACTAAGGACTATCGGCCGGCAAAACCGGCCGGCCAGTAGAGCGCCAGCCGGCATAAGGATGTGCGTCTCGCTAGTCAGGGGGCGGCCCGGTAGTCAGGGTGGCCTGGTGGCCAAAGCCGGGTAGCTTCGCTAGCTCAGCCAGCCATAGGGCAACGCGAGACGGAGGGAGCCGGGGCGTCGTCGTCGTGATCAAGCGAAACCGGCACCGGATGAGCCGCCTGCTGCGCACCCACCGCCTGTAACACGAAACTATCCAAACTGTGCAGGTAGCGCTCGCGCTGCATGGGGTTAGTGGGCGTGGGGCGGCCTCCCAGCACGCAGGCGTGGATTAGCTGCACGCTCATGGGTACATCCTGGTTAGGTAGCTGCCCCTGGTCGATAGCCTCATGCAAAATCTGGCTGAGCATCTGCTCCATAATGTCGGCATGCGAGTGCAGGCGCCCCACGGTGTTGCGCGAAAGCGTATCGGTTAGGCGTGCGCCGCCAGGGAAGTGGTAGTGCTGCTTTAGCAGGGCCTGCTCGCGGATATAAACCCGCAGGCGGTCAAGCGGATCTTGCACATCTTCAAGGGCCTGGCTCAGGCGGGCCACATAGCTACGGGTTTCGTTCTCGATATAGGCCAGGAGCAGGTCTTCTTTGTCTGCAAAGTGGTTATAGACGGCGGTGCGCCCCACATGGGCGTTAGTGGCGACGTCGGAAAGCGTGATTTTGTCAAAAGGTTTAGCGGCCAAGAGTTGACCCAGTGAGTCGAAAAGGGCGCGGCGAGTGCGCTCGCGGTGTTCGGCTAGGGTGTTACCAGTAATCTTGGGCATAGGTAAACCTTAGCTGGTTAGTGACGTGAGCAGGAAGTGTGTCAGATCGTGGAAAACTCAGAGGCCGCCAAGGTGACGCAGGCGACGCAACCTAAGGGGGCACAATCAAAAGCGACGCAACTGGTGGTAGGGGCCGTGGTGGTAGATGATTTGCGCCAGCCCACGCGGTTTTTAGCCGCTCAGCGTGCCTACCCGGCGCAGCTGCGGGGCCAGTGGGAGTTTCCGGGCGGCAAGGTGGAGCCGAGGGAGGCACCGCAGGCAGCCTTGGCGCGCGAATTACGTGAAGAACTAGATATTGTGGTCAAGATCGGGGTGGAAGTGGTACCCAATACACCCCTGTCTACATGGCCACTAAAACCGGGGCTAGAGATGCGGGTGTGGCTAGTGAGCACTGAGCGCCCCGAAATTAGCCCAGGCACTAGTCATATGCAGGTCAAATGGGTTACTCCAGTACAAGCTCTTGACCTAAATTGGCTGGCTCCCGATTTACCTATTGTGCGCCAGATCATTAAACTAATGGGTGCTGGCCAGGGCAAATGTGCTCAGAGTTAAGTTGTGAAAGGGCTGATACTTACTGGCCAAAAGGTCACGTTTCGATTACAGTCGGGTACTAGTTTATAAAGAAAGAGGTTCGACATGGGACGTCACGCTCAGAAGGCCACCCCGGCCTCAGCAGTTAGTGCTCTCTTTTCCCAGGTAGGCACCGGTAATGTGGTGTACCGCGCGGGCGGTGTGGCCATGGCTCTGTCCCTGGCTGTCTCCGGTGGCGCATTCGCTGCTGTACAGATGAACAACGGTGTCAACACTGACGCCAACAAGGCCGCGCTGACCCACGCAGCACTCGGCCTGTCCGCTCAGCCCACCTCTAACGCAGAAGAGCCCGTTAACTACAAGCTGGTTGTAGACGGCAAGACCATTTCCGCTTCCACCCAGGCTGACACCTGGGGTCAGGCCCTGTCCGACGCCGGTGTTTCTGTTGATGACAACGACACCGCTTCCGTGGACCTGACTGCCGCCCCTGTTGACGGCGCCGTCGTTACCGTTGTCCACGCTAGCGTCACCCAGACCAACGTAGACACCGCCATCAAGGCTGGCACCACCGAGAAGCCGGACCCGACTCTGGCCAAGGGTGAGAAGAAGGTAGAAACCGAGGGTGTAGACGGTATTTCCCGCACCGTTTACAACGTGGTTACCCGTGGCGGTAAGGAAGTTTCCCGCACCGTAGTATCCACCGCCGTCGTCAAGCCGGCCACCAACGCCGTGGTACTGGTGGGTACCAAGGAAGCTACCGCTCCTGCCGCCACCACCACTCCCGCTACCCCCAGCAACTCTTCCTCCAGCTCCAGCGGTGGTAACGCCACCCTGGCTGCCGCCGGCACCGACGCTGCTAGCGCCCAGGCTATTGCTAAGTCCATGATGAGCTCCTACGGCTGGGACGACACCCAGTTCAGCTGCTTGGTTAAGCTGTGGAACCGCGAGTCTGGCTGGAACTACCAGGCTTACAACGCTTCCTCTGGCGCCACCGGTATTCCTCAGGCCCTGCCTGGCTCCAAGATGGCTAGCGCCGGTAGCGACTGGGCTACCAACCCGGCCACCCAGATTAAGTGGGGTTTGGGCTACATCTCCGAGCGTTACTCCAACCCCTGTGGCGCTTGGGCGCACTCTGAGTCGGTGGGCTGGTACTAAACCGCACTTACACAAGCTGGCGTTTGAGCACGCTAACCGTCTCCCCTGCAATCTGTGCTGATTGTGGGGGAGACGTGTATTTAGGTGCGCTTGCAGGCTCGCTCGGCTGCTTTTTTGCGCGCGACGTCGCCGCTGCGGGTAGCTGTCAGGGTAGGCTCAGCTGTCGGCTGGTGCTGCAGCGGCTGGGGCGGGGCGGCGTCGTCGGCATCCTAAAATTGAGCGGCTTTCAGCTAGGCTTGAAGGTAATGAAGGCAGTACCAAACCGCGCTAGTAATGCGCCCGGAAACTTGTAGGTGACGTGTATGAGTGACGTGGCGGCAGGCAAGCTACTGACCAGCAGCGATATTCGCGAGCTGTGCGCCCAGTTAAACATTCGCCCTACCAAAACCCTGGGCCAAAACTTCGTTAATGATCCGGGCACGGTACGCAAGATCGTGCGTAACGCCGGCGTACAAGCGGGCGAGCAGGTGCTGGAAATCGGTCCCGGCTTGGGCTCACTAACCCTGGCGCTGCTGGAGGCTGGGGCGCAGGTTAGCGCCGTCGAGATTGACCCGCCCCTAGCTCAAGCGCTCCCGACCACCGCCCAGGCCCGCTTCCCGGAAGCTAAATTACAAGTTTTTACTGCTGACGCCTTGACCATTACCGGCCCAGAAAGCATCGGCGGCGCCACCCCCACCCGCCTGGTGGCTAATTTGCCGTATAACGTGGCCGTGCCGATTGTGCTGACCGTGCTCGAAAAGCTACCCAGTATCCAGACCGTTCTGGTGATGGTGCAGGCGGAGGTAGCCGACCGCCTAGCGGCCACTCCGGGCAACAAGATTTACGGTGTGCCCAGCGCCAAGGTGGCCTGGTATGCCAGCGCGCGGCGTACCCTAACCATTGGCCGCAACGTGTTTTACCCGGTGCCTAATGTGGACTCGGCGCTGGTAAAAATTGAGCGCCGCCCCCATCCGGATACTGCGGCTACGCGCGAGCAGGTTTTTGCTGTTGTCGACGCCGCCTTTGCTCAGCGTCGCAAGACCTTACGGCAGGCACTGGCTGGTTTGGCTGGTAGCGCCGGCGCCGCCCAGGAGGCGCTGGAGCGCGCCGGAGTTAGCCCCACGGCTCGCGGTGAAACCCTAGACATTGACCAGTTTGCCGCCGTGGCCCAGCAACTAAATGCTGGTAGCTGACGCCTGGCACACTAGTAATCAAAGCGTTAATGGAGGATTTTATGGACAGCAATGCTGCTAGCGCCGGCGCGCACGCCCTAGCCGCCAGTGATCCGGCTGTGAGCGCTAGCTCCCCGGCCGCCAGCGACCCGGCCGCCAATGCCGCAGCCGTGAGTGTTAGCGCTCCGGGTAAGGTCAATCTTTTCCTGGCCCTGGGCGCCGCCCGCCCCGACGGCTATCACCCGCTTAACACCGTCTTCGCCCAGATCGGCTTAAGCGAGACGGTTACGGTCAGTGCGTTGCAGGCTCTAACTACGACGGCGCCGCAGCCGGCCCCGTCGTCCGCTCGGCCGGCATCGTCAGCCACGTCTGCCTCGTCGGCCCCGGCCCAGTCAGACTCGGCCCCGGCAGCCCAGCTTGCCTCGACCCCGGCGGCTCAAACCGGCAGCCCGCGCATTGAGCTGGCCCTGACCCGCCCCGATAACAATGTGCCCCTAGATCACACCAACCTGGCCTACCGCGCCGCCCAGGCGGTGGCCCAGCAAGCCGCCCAGCGCGGCCTAGACACCCCGGACGTGCACATTTTGCTAGATAAGGCTGTGCCGGTGGCTGGAGGCATGGCTGGTGGCAGCGCGGACGCAGCTGCCACCCTCAAGGCCTGCAACGAGTTCTGGCAGGTGGGCTTGAGCCTAGAAGAACTAGCCCAGCTAGGCGCCCAGCTAGGTGCGGATGTGCCCTTTGGGCTTTATGGCGGGGTGGCCCTGGGAACCGGACGCGGGGATCTAATTGAGCCGCTTAAGGCCGCCCCCGGACCCTACTACTGGACTTTTGCCTTGCAGGATGAGGGTTTATCGACGGCGGCCGTGTTTAAACACTTTGACGCCACCGTGCAGGCCCCACCAGCGGCTGACATGCCGCCTGAGCAGCTACTGGCCGCCCTGGAGGCCGGTGACGTGGCTGAGGTTAGCCGCCATATCCGCAACGATCTACAGGCCACGGCTATTGAGCTGCGCCCAGAACTAGGTCAACTAATTGACCTAGCTGAGAGGGCTGGTGCACTGGCAGCTATGGTTTCTGGTTCCGGGCCTACTGTGGCCGCCCTTAGTTCCAGTCGCGCGGCGGCTGAGCGGGTAGCTCTATGCTGGAGCCTCACCCCCTTCTGCGACCAGGTAGTTACCGGTTAAGCGCCCGCAAGCCGTGCCGCCCGCGCCCCAGCGCTCACGCGGTAGAATGCGGGGGCTGGTTTTATCTGCAGAATGAGGACTTAATGGCTCACCTATTAGGGGTCGAGAACCTGCGCATTATCGTAGGCAGTCGCACACTACTAGACGGTGTCACGGTAGGCATTGAAGACGGCACCCGGGTGGGCGTGCTGGGCCCCAACGGCGCTGGTAAATCCACTTTTCTGCGGGCCCTATCAGGGCAGCGTGAAATCGACGGCGGGCGCATCACCCGCGCCGCCGACACGCGCGTGGCCATCCTCAACCAGAGCGACAACTTCCCCCCGGGCATCAGTGTGCGCCAGGCAGTGCACGGTGACATGCCTGAGCACGTGTGGGCCTCCAACCCTGCCGTGCGCGACATTCACGCCGGGCTGCTGGCAGATGTGGACCTGGCGGCCGACGTCGACACTCTCTCAGGCGGTCAGCGCCGCCGCGTCGCCCTAGCCCACGTGCTCACCCAAGACGCCCAGGTGGTGGTACTAGATGAGCCCACCAACCACCTCGATGTTGAAGGCGTGGACTGGCTGGCTCGCCACCTGCAAAAACGCTTCGACTCAGCGCGCGGCGACGGCGCCCTAGTGGTGGTCACCCACGACCGCTGGTTCCTAGATGCCATCTGCAACCGAGTGTGGGAAGTAGTGCCCGGCGTCGACCCTGGCAACGGCCGCCCCCAAATACCCGGCCGTATTGAGCTTTACGACGGCGGCTATGCGGCCTACATTTTGGCGCGCGCCGAGCGGGCCCGCCAGGCCGAAGTGGCTGCCGCCAAACGCGAAAACCTACTGCGCAAAGAGCTAGCCTGGCTGCGACGCGGCGCCCCGGCGCGCACCTCCAAGCCACGTTTCCGTATCGACGCCGCCGAAGCCCTAATCGCCGACGTGCCCCCGCCGCGTGACAGCGTAGAAATCACCCGCATGGCCACCGCCCGCCTAGGCAAGCGCGTTATTGACCTGGAAAACGTCAGCGTCAGCTACCCCGCCCCCGGCGGCGGCGAAAACCAGGTGCTGCGCGAGGTAACCTGGCGCCTAGCCCCCGGTGAGCGAGTAGGCATTGTGGGCATAAACGGCGCCGGTAAAACCACCCTGCTGCGCCTGTTGCAAGGCACCCAAAAACCCACCAGTGGGCGGGTACGTACCGGCCAGACCGTGGATGTGGTGACCCTGTCGCAAACCACCCATGAGCTGGATCAAATCAGCGAGCTGCGGGTGGTTGAGGCAGTGGCTGCAGTGGCCGAGCACGTCACCGTGGGCGGCAAGGATCTAAGCGCCAGCCAGTTGGTTGAGCGCCTGGGCTTTACCCGCCAACGCGCCTGGACCCGGGTGGGGGAAATCAGCGGTGGTGAACGCCGTCGCCTGCAGCTGCTGCGACTGCTGATGGCTCAGCCCAATGTGCTGCTGCTGGACGAGCCCACTAACGATCTAGACACTGACACCCTGGCTGCCATTGAGGATATCCTCGATACCTTCCCGGGCACGCTAGTGGTGGTCTCCCACGACCGCTACCTGCTTGAACGCGTCACCGACCACCAGCTGGCTTTGCTTGGTGACGGGCATCTGCGTGATCTTCCCGGTGGGGTGGAGCAGTATTTGGAGCTGCGTCGCCAGCAACTTACGGCCGCCTCTGGGGCTGCAGGGACGACGTCGCCAACTGTGGAGGCTAAAAACGCTCCGTCCCAGGGGGAGCAGGGTGCCTTAAGCGGGGCTCAGCGCCACGCGGCTGCCAAGAACCTGGCCCGGCTAGAGCGCCAACTGGATAAGGTCAGCGCCCAGATCGACAAGCTACACGCGGAGATGGAAGTGGCTTCAGCTGATCCTGGGCGCGTAAATGACCTAATTGAGCTGGGCAAACAGCTCAGCCAGGCGCAGGAACGCCAGGCAGACATTGAGCTGGAATGGCTTGAGGCTGCCGGCGAGCTGGAGCAGTAGTCCCGCTGCGCGGCCTGGGCCGCCCCACCCTGCCGGGGCTGCCCCAGGTGCGGGCGCTCCAAGCTTAACTGCGGCTGCTTAGGCGGCGTGCTTACCGCCGCCACTACGACGGCGCGGCCGGGTGGGGCGCGAGGGCGGACCTTGCTGCACCCGGCGGCCCTGCGGACGCTTGCGGCGTCGGGGCACACTAGGCAAGCTGGGCATACGCACCTGCCGAGCCAACTGCTGCAGTTTCTCCTTGGGGAGTAAATGGTGCAGATCAATGCCCTTGCCGGGCAAGCCAATTGACCAGGGTGCCAAGTATTTAAGCGCAATACAAACCGCGAAACAGGCTGCCGTAATAATCCAGGCAAAACCCACTGACAGGGAGTTATCCAAAATAAACTGGGGGATAGGCCCCATAGCCGTAATGAGTTCCTCCATGCCCAGAGAGTTAATTACAATCTGCACGGCCAACACGATGAATTTGTGAGTACATAAAATACCCAGAGTCATTTTCCCGATGCGGGTTAAATCATCTATATTCCAGGCGCGCGAAATCATACAGATGCCCGCAATACCCACTAGTGCAGCCGCCACGAAGTTGGCGTAGTTGCCGTAGGTGCGAGCCACATAATCCACCGTGGTGGTGTTGTAGTGGCTGATGGCGGCGGCAATCGCTAGCAAACCAATGCCGTCTAGGCCCTCAATTAAAGGGTATTTAATAGGCAAATGGTTGACGATGGGGCGCATATACATGCCTAGGAAGAAGAACGGCATCAGCACCCCCACTCGCTCAAAACTCCAGGGGTACCAGACCTCTTGATGGGAGGCTAAAAACCAACTGGGAAGTAGGGAAATTACAATAATTATGGCTAAAGCGATACGGTTACCCTCAATTAGCTTGGCGGTGCCCCAAGCTATCAGGTAAGCGATCATAATTGCGGGTAAAAACCACAGCGGCTTATTCCAGTCCATGTGGTGCGCCGAGGGGGTGGCCCACATGATGTCTTTAAGCATGGTGGTAAAACTTGCGGGATTTTTACGACCCAATGAACCAGCTGCCACTGAACCCAGCACTGCGAAAATGCATACAGAGATAAAAGCCCACAGCGCGTAGGGGAGCATGATGGCGCGGAGGCGGGTGTAAAGGAAGCGGGGAAAGGACCGTTTTCCAGGGTTGAAAACCAGTCCAGAAAGGAAGAAGAAGGCGGGAACGTGGAAGGCGTAAAGCAGGTCGAACAGTGCGGGGTGCTGATTCCAGGGGAGATAGAAGTGGCCGGCCACAATGGCCAACATGCACCATCCGCGAGAGACGTCGATCCAGGCAATACGCCCGGTGCCGCGCCTAGCTAGGGCGGCAGGTGGGGTCATGCAGTGTCTCCTTGGTTACGCAATACAGGGTCAGGCTCCATGCCGCGAAGGCCGTTCCACGCCAGGTTAACCATGTGCGCAGCAACCTCCTCCTTGGTCATGGTGCGGTCGAGTAGCCACCATTGGGCGGGCATAGCAACAATACCCACTAACATTTGAGCGTACAGGGGAGCAAAACGCGCATCAATACCATGTTCTGTAAATTGTCTGGCCAAGATGCCGGAGACTTGCACCGCCACATCCGCTAACAAAGTTGAGTAGGTTCCCCTTGAGCGGTCATTTTCTGAGGAAATGATGCGGAAACCATCAGTGTTATCTTCGATATATGTCAGCAGCGCCAAGGCGGCGTGTTCCACCACCGCAGAAGGTGAGGGATCTGACTCTAGGGCGTTGACTATAGTGGAGTAGATCAAGGTCAGTTCCCGGTCAATGATGACCGCGTAAAGCCCCTCTTTACCCCCGAAATGCTCATACACTACCGGCTTAGAAACCTGGGCGCTAGCAGCTATTTCTTCGATTGAGGTGGCGTCATAACCGCGCTCAGCAAAAAGCGTGCGGGCGACGTCGATCAGCTGCTCGCGTCGTTCCCCCGCACTCATGCGAATCCGTTTTGAAGTCATAGCCACCGCACAAAGTGTGTAAGAATAGATCCCGGTACGCCTTACGTACCCTTCCGCCCTAGTGTAATGGCAGCACGCAGGCCTTTGGTGCCTTGTGGTCCGGGTTCGAATCCTGGGGGCGGAGCTTTTTGTGCGCTATGCTGTAGACAGTATTTATGCTTCGACCCGTTTTAGGAGCTTTCCTCGTGGCCACAAGCCCTGCCGCCGTCATCATCATGGCCGCCGGTAAAGGAACGCGTATGCGTTCGGCGACCCCCAAAGTTCTACACCAGATCGGGGGGCGCAGCTTACTAAATCACGCTGTGGTTGCCGCCCGTGGACTTAAGCCGCAGTATTTGGTTGCGGTAGTGCGTCACCAGCGCGACGACGTCGTTGCGCACTTGGGGCGGGTGGCTCCGGATGTGGTGATTGCTGACCAAGACGAAATTCCCGGTACTGGCCGGGCTGTGGCCTGCGGTTTGGCGGCGCTACCTGCCGACCTGACCGGCCCGGTGGTGGTTACCAGCGGTGACGTGCCGCTACTGGACACTGCCACCTTAGAGACGCTGCTAGAACAGCACGTCAGCCGTGGCGACGCGGTCACTATTCTCACCACCGAACTGGCTGACCCCAGTGGCTATGGCCGTGTGGTACGTACCGAGGAAGGTGCGGTAGCCGGCATTGTGGAGCACCGTGACGCTTCTGAGTCACAGCTGCTAATCAAGGAAATTAACGCGGGCGTGTATGTTTTCGACGCCGCTCACCTGCGTGAGGCACTAGGTGGCCTGGGTACTGACAACGATCAGGGCGAGGTTTACCTGACCGACGTCGTAGCCGCCGCCTACCAGGCCGGTAAGTCCACCAGCGCGCTGGTGGTCACCGACACCTGGCTAGTTGAAGGCTGCAACGACCGCGTACAGCTGGCTCAGCTAGGGGCTGAGCTTAACCGTCGTATTCTCGAGCACTGGATGCGTACTGGCGTAACCATCGTGGACCCCTCCTCCACCTGGGTGGATGTGGATGCCAAGATCGGCCAGGATGCCTACCTAGAGCCCGGGGTTATTGTTCACGGTGCCACCGTGATTGGTGACGAGGCCTATGTTGGGGCCCACAGCGTCCTAGACAATGTGGAAGTTCCCGACGGCGCCGTCGTCGCCCCACTAAGCCTGCTGGAAGCCTAAAGCAACCAGCATGATCTCCTACCTACCCACCCACATGGCCAAACGGCTACAAGGAGGCAAATAATCCATGACTGGCATTATCAGTGAGGGCTCTAAGCGCCTGGTGATCGTATCAGGCCGGGCTCACCCTGAGCTTGCGCAGGCCGTGGCCAAGGAGCTGGGCACCGAGGTGCTGTCCTCTAGCGCTTACGACTTTGCTAACGGCGAGACCTATGTACGTTTCAACGAGTCGGTGCGTGGCTGTGACGTGTTCTGCATCCAGTCCCACGGCGACCGCGTTAACGACTGGGTTATGGAGCAGCTAATTATGGTGGATGCGCTTAAGCGCGCCTCTGCCAAGCGCATCTCTGTGGTGGCTCCCTTCTTCCCCTATGCGCGCCAGGACAAGAAGCACCTGGGGCGCGAGCCTATCTCTGCCCGCTTGATTGCGGATCTGTACGCTACTGCCGGCGCTGAGCGCCTTATGAGCGTGGACCTGCACTCTGCCCAGGAACAGGGCTTCTTTGACGGCCCCTGGGACCACCTGTGGGCCCAGCCGGTGCTGGTTGACTACGTTTCTAAGCACATTGACCCGGCTAACACCACGGTGGTTTCTCCTGACGCTGGCCGTATTCGTGTGGCCGAGCGTTGGGCGGACAAGCTGGGTGGCACCCCGCTGGCATTCGTTCACAAGACCCGTGACGTGACTCGCCCCAACCAGTCCGTGGCTAACCGCGTGGTTGGTGACGTTAAGGGCCGCACCTGCGTGCTGGTTGACGACATGATCGACACCGGTGGCACTATCGCTAAGGCGGTTAAGGTGCTGCTCGACGCCGGCGCTAAGGACGTCATCATTGCCGCCACCCACGGTGTGCTCTCCGGCCCTGCCGCTGAGCGTCTAAGCACCTGTGGCGCCAAGGA
>ERZ773203.487-NODE-487-length-22077-cov-8.947779_pt1 | contig 22077 bp, 14 predicted proteins | sample MGYA00580529_ERZ773203 | MGnify/ENA primary metagenome ERZ773203 (study PRJEB29015, sample SAMEA2738176) | human oral metagenome | biome: human oral; feature: human-associated habitat; material: saliva | place: China | collected 2177 ... | reverse complement strand
AATGAATATGATTTTTCAAAACTTTCATCAAATAGAATTTAAATCAAATATAGAGATTATTGCAAATTAATAGAAAGTAAAAAATAGTTCGTTACTGAGTAAATTTAGAAAATTTTCTTTGAAAGATAATAATAAAATTTAGTTATATATATCGATTACTTGCCTGCCATTAGTGTTTCAAGAGCTTTATTTCCTATAAAACTATTCTTAACATATCTAGTTCATTCATAGGTATATCTGTTTTTATCTTTACAAATGAATTTGGGTTGGCAGATTCAACACTTTCTGTTTCTCTACCCATTTTATCTAATAGTATCATTTCAGGCATTACAAAGTCTCTAACTTTTATTTCTGGACTAACAATTTGAACTGCTTGTCCAACAAACAATTTATTTCTAATAGCTACTAGGTACTCATTATCACTTAATTTCTTTTCAATTTTTGCAACCAATTTATGAGTTTGGCTATATGAATTTCTATTGTTATAGTTTAGAGATTCTTTTCCTGCTTTTCCATGATAGAAACCTTCTGTATATGATCTATTTGAAATAGATTCAAGTTCATTTCTCCATTCAGGATTATATTCAAAATTTCCACTATAGTAAGAGTTTAATGCATCTTTATATACTTTTACACAGTTTGAAACATAGTAAATTCCTTTCATTCTTCCTTCAATCTTAAGTGAATCTACTCCTGCATCTAAGATTTTGTCTATCATTTCGATAGTACATAAATCTTTTGAGTTGAAGATATATGTACCATGTTCATCTTCATACACAGGCATAGTTTCTCCTGGTCTTGTTTCCTCAACCAAAGAATACTTCCATCTACATGCTTGAGCACAGTCTCCTCTGTTTGCATCTCTACCTGTCATATAGTTACTTAGTAGACATCTTCCAGAAATTGCCATACACATAGCTCCATGTACAAAAACTTCTAATTCTATATCAGGTACTTTTTCTCTAATTTCTTTAATGTTTTCTAAAGAAATTTCTCTTGCAAGTACAACTCTTTTTGCTCCCATATCTTTCCACATTTTAACTGATCTCCAGTTTGTGTTACTTGCCTGTGTACTGATACTTATATTTAAGTCAGAGTTTTCTTTTACAACTTGGAATACTCCCAAGTCTGCAACTATAACTCCATCTACTCCTATTCTTTCTAAGAACTTTACATAGTCTGGTAAGGCATCCAATTCATCATTGTGTGGAATAATATTAAGAGTTACATAGACTCTTTTTCCTCTTTCATGAGCATAGTTAACAGCTTCTTCTAATTCTTCATCAGAAAAGTTATTACTTCCAGCTCTCAAATTAAACATCTTCCCACCCATAAATACAGCATCTGCTCCATAGTGTAGTGCCATTTTAAATTTTTCCATATTCCCAGCAGGTGCTAGTAATTCCGCTTTTTTCAAAATATCATCCCTTCTAAAATTTTTATTTCACTTGATCTGTATAACTTGTGAATTTTGTGAATTCACTTAAGAAATTAAGCTTTACTGTTCCAGTAGCTCCATTTCTGTGTTTACCAATAATTAATTCAGTAATTCCCTTGTTTTCAGTGTCAGGTATATAATACTCTTCTCTGTAAAGAAAAGCAACTATATCCGCATCTTGTTCTATGGCTCCAGATTCTCTCAAATCTGAAAGCATAGGTCTTCTATCAACTCTACTTTCAACAGCTCTTGATAATTGTGAAAGAGCTATTACAGGTACGTCTAACTCTCTTGCAAGTCCTTTCAATGCTCTTGATATATCAGAAATTTCTTGCTGTCTACTTGCTTCAGAGCCTCTACCTTTCCCTGTTCCATTTATTAATTGTAAATAGTCTATTACTATTAAATCTAAAAGACCTTGAGTTTTCATATTTCTCGCATAAGATCTTATTTCTAAAACATTCGTATGTGGTAAATCGGCAACATATATACCTAAATTAGATAAACTAGTTGTTGCCAATGTCAATTTATTCCATTCATCTTCTTCAAGATAAACATTTCTTAATTTATTTTGAGAAATTCCTGATTCCATTGCTAAAAGTCTTTGATATAGCTGTTGAACAGGCATCTCAAGACTAAAAATCAACACATTTTTCTTTTCCTTAGCAGCATTCAATGCTAAGTTTAGAGCAAAGGCTGTTTTTCCCATGGCTGGTCTTGCAGCTAGGATTATCAAGTCAGAATTATTCAATCCACTTGTCATTCTATCTAGATCAACGAAACCAGTTGGTATTCCTAATGTTTTCCCACGATTTGCAGTTACATTATCTATTCTTCTCATTTCATCTAAACTTGCTGTTTTCATGTCAATTATACTATTTTTTAGTATATTTTTAGATAGATTTAAAACTTTTGACTCTGCTTCATCCATAATTTCTTCAGCAGTTCTAACATCAGTATGTGCTGTCTTAGTTATTTCCATTCCTACTTGCCCTAATCTTCTTAACATAGCCTTTTCTTTTATCAATTCAGCATATTCTAAAAGATTATACGAACTAGTATTTTCATCTATAATTTCAGTCAATACTTGAAGAATCTCTTCTTCATTTTTTAAGTCACTTTTTTTAATCTCTTCAACCACTAAAATAGGATCTACTCCTCTACTTTCAGAAAAAAGATTTTCAATCGCTTTATATATTTCAGCATGTTCTTTTTTATAGAAATCATCTGACTTAATAATGTATTTTATTTCATCTAAAGAATTTACATCAAAGAAAATTCCTCCTATTAGAGCCCTTTCAGCTTCTAAACTATAAGGAATCCTATTTAGCTCTTCAAATTCCATTTTCCCTCCATTATTTTGCAACTACGTTTATTTTTACTACTGCCTTTACATCTGTAAATAATTTTATTACTACTTCATCAGGTCCTAAAGCTTTTATATTTGCTTCTATTTTCTTTTTATCTATATCTAAACCTAATTCATCTTTAATATGGCTTGCTATTTCTTTGCTTGTTATTGCTCCAAATAGTTTTCCATTTTCTCCAGCTTTAACTGAAAGATTTAAAGTTTTAGCTTCTAATATTTTCTTTAATTCTAAAGATTTATTTCTTTCTTCTTCAAGCTTTTTAGCTTCTTTTTTCTTTCTGCTTTCTATTTTTTGTAATTCTTCAGGAGTAGCTAAAACTCCTTTTTTTCCTTTTAAAAGGAAGTTATGAGCATATCCATCAGATACTGTAACTATTTCCCCTTTTCTTCCTTGTCCTGCCACATCTTCTAAAAGTATAACTTGTATTTTTGCCATTTCAATGACCCCCTTATATTCTATATTTTTATTTCTTTTACTTCTATAAATTCAAAACTTACCAACGCACCTAATATAAATACAAATGGTGCATATTGTAAGCCTATCATCATACTTATTGCATGTTTTATTATATTTGCTTTTACTCCTATTCTATCGAGTAAACTATACATAACTTTTATTCCATACAATACATACATCCATTTTATACATTCTAATATATTGTTTTCAATCAATAGATTGCTTGATATATTATATTTGTGAGCCCATAATATCAACATATATGGTATTAACCAATAACATGAAATTTTCCATAGTTTATATGTACTAGGTATAAGATTTAAGAAAAGAAAAAAGTAAGAAACTATTACAACAAAAAATGCTCCAAAGATATAGTAATTAGTTACTAAGGTCATTGATTCTTGTATTGATTTTTGTACTGCTACTACAGTTTCAATTCCTACTTGTTCCACAATATCTTTCATTCTAGGTAAATTTGTTATCATATAATTCATAGTATAATTTATCATATCCATATTTGCATATAGATACAAAGATATTAGTATAGTTGGTACTATAGACATTAAAACTATTCTATTAAAAACTTGCATTCTTTTCGCTATTTTATTAAATAGATAAAACATAAATTCCATTGCATATGGAAAAATTAAATATAACATTAAATATCCTGGATTCATAGATATTAAAATCAAGGCTACTATAATATTTACTGCTAGCGAATATTTTTTCTTATATAAATTTACCCTTGTTATCTTATAGTAAGGTATAAGATAGGCTAAAAAAGGTAAAAATAAGGATAGGAAAAAATATAATACTATTGTCGCTGCTGACATTAGTATACTTACTATTGGCATATCTCCCCCTTAATTAGGAATTTCCTTTAAAATAATTTTCTATCTTTTTAAAGAATTCCTCCTCACCACTTTCTTCTTCTTTTTTCTGTCCAATAACTTCATATTTTAATTCTAAGCTATTTTCATTGAAGAATTTTCTTATAATTTCTGTAAATTCTCTATTATACTCTTCACTTTCCATCTGTTCTTTTGGAAATAAATATTTTTTATCATAAGTTATAAATATAATATTATCCTCTACTCTTACAGGATTAGCTCCCATTAAGAAAACTTTATATGAAATTCTCTTCTTTTTAGCTTCATCTAATATAGAGTTCCAATTGCTTTTTACATCAGCTATAGTAATCTGTACTTTTGGCTTTTCTTTAACAGCTTCCACTACAGTATTAGGTGTATTATCAGTGTCTTCCACAACTTTTTGAACCTTAGTTACTGTTCTTACTATAGTTTGAGTTGAATTTGCCAAAATATCTGCAACTATTACATAGCCAACAAGTTTTTTATCATCTTCAAATTTGAACTTATTTATTACATCATAGATAGTTGATATTATTTTTAAGCCCTTATCTATATCTAATTCATTTTTAACTATAGCATTTTTACAGTATTTAGCTAGATCTTTAAAAAATAATTCTATATCAAAAGATTCATTTGCTAAAGCTTCCAGTTCATTTATTATATTATATTCGCTTTCATTTAACAACTTATCTAAAAAAATTTTTATTCTTGAACTTGGTGTTACTCCTAAAGTTTCTTCAGCTATCTTTAAATTTATTTCATTTCCATTGGCTGTGACTATAAGCCTTTCTAAAATAGAAATTGAATCTCTCATACTTCCAGAAGAATTTTCATAGATAAGTGGATATACTTCATCACTCATAGATAAATTTTCTTCTTTTAAAATATGCTTCAGTCCAGACTTCATATCTTCTATATCAAGAGCTTTAAAATCATATCTTTGACAACGAGAAATTATAGTAGGTAGTATCTTATCTAGTTCTGTCGTTGCCAATATAAACATTACATGAGATGGTGGCTCTTCTAAAGTTTTTAGAAGTGCATTAAATGCTTCTTTTGTTAGCATATGTGCTTCATCTATTATATATACTTTTTTCAAACCTTCCACTGGTTGATAATTGATTTTCTCTTTTAAACTTCTTATTTCATCAATACTTCTATTTGAAGCAGCATCAATTTCTATCAAATCAGAAAATCTTCCTTCATTTATAGCCTTACAATTTTTACATTCATTACAAGGCTCTCCATCTTCACCTAAGTTTAAACAATTCACTCCCTTTGCAATAAGTCTTGCAATGGTAGTCTTACCAACTCCTCTTGGTCCTGAAAAAAGATAGGCATGAGCCATAGATTTGTTTTTTAAAGATAATTTAAGACTTTTTACTATTTCATTTTCTCCAGATACTTCTGAAAAACTACTTGGTCTATATTTTCTATAAAGTGTAATATGCATTTTTTACTCCAAATCATAATAATTCATTTTAGTTCTTAAAGTGTTTCTTGTTATTCCTAAAATCTCAGCCGTCTCTACTTTCTTTCCATTAGTTATTTCAAGTATTTGCTTAATCAATTCTTTTTCAATCTTAGAGATTATTTCAAAGTAATAATCACTTTTCTTATTTTTACTCTTTAATTGACTTATTTCATTTTTAATTAAATTTTCAATAGAGAGTGCTCTAATTTCTTCTTTTGAAGTGATTACTTTTTCACCTATTACATTAGGTGGTAAGTCTTCTATCAAAATACTAGAACCTCTACACATTGCAACTGCATATTTTATTGCATTTTTTAACTCATTTACATTACCTGGCCAGTCATATCTCAGTAACTTTTTTAAGGCCATCTTTGTTACACCCCTTATATTTTTTTCCATTTCTCTATTACACTCTGGCATATAGTGGTCAATAATAAAAGGTATATCATCTTTTCTGTCTCTTAAATTAGGAATATTTATTTCCAAAACTTTTAATTTTCTATAAAGTTCATCTATAAATAGTCCTTTATCTATAAGTTCTTCAAGATTTACACTTGTAGATGCTATTATTCTAACAAAAGCATTTATTGGTTCCATTCCACCTAATCTAAAAAATCTATTTTCTTCAAGTAAAAATAGTATTTTAGATTGCATATCAAGGCTTAAAGATTCTATATTCGCCAAGTGAAGTATTCCTCCTTCAGCCTTTTCTAACTCACCATATTGACTAAAAGCTGCTCCTTCAAATGAACCCTTCTCATAACCAAATAATTTTCTTTCCAATAAGTTTGCTCTGTATGAATTACAGTTTACACTTATAATAGGTTTATCGTGAACATTACTAAATTGGTGTATAGCCTTTGCTACACTCGTTTTTCCTGTTCCTCTTTCCCCTGTAACTAAAACAGGAGCAGAGTTATTAGCAACCTTTCCTATAACTTTGTAAAGGTCTATCATAAGTTTACTTCTACCTATTAATTTTTCTCCTGTACTCTTTGTTTTATCAACTTTTTCTACTAAACCTTTGTAATCTTTTACAGATTTTTCTACTACTTTCACAATATTTTTAGGTATTTCTGGTTTTAATATATAGTCATAGGCTCCTGCTTTTATACTTCCTGCAATAACTCTCCAGTTTGATGCCTCTCCTAAAATAATTATTACCACCTTTTTTTGAAGTTCAGTAATTTTTGTTATTAAACTGATAAGTGCTTCTTCTTTTGAATTTCTTTCATCTATTACTATAGCTTCATATTTTCTATTTTTTATAGCATCCATAAAAGATATCATATTTTCAACAAATACTAAATCATTTTCAAAATTATTTTCAAACTCTAATTTTAAGTCATTATCTAAGCGAAGTCCTAATAATAGCATTTACCCCTCCCTATTATTTAAAATCAAAATTATAATTTAAGTAAAATGTTCCGTTTACAGGTTTACCATTTTTCATAAGTTTAACTCTCCAAGTTCCTACAACTCTTTCTACTGCAGCATCTATTTCAGGTACTCCACTTCCTTCAACTATAACAAAAGATAAAACATTTCCCATCTTATCAACTTTTAATTTTATCTTTAACTTTCCATGTTTTCCAGAAGATTTTGCTGCTTGTGGGAACTCAGGTACCTTATTTTTAGCATTCCAATCAACTACTCTTCCATCACTAGAATTTCCCATCTTACTTCCTGACACTAAACCATTTGAATAAGTTACATTTTGTAGAACTCTATCAACTACTTCTTCTCCATCAGGATCAGCTGTTGGGCTATATCCACCATTGGAAGTCTTAGGTTGTGAGCCTGATATTTGTTTCTTTAAGTCTGCTAAAGAAGGTTTTTCCTGTTTAGATGTTCCCTTTGAATCTGAACTTTCTGAAGAACTTTTCTTTGAATTCTCTTTAGTTGCAGGTTTTTCAGAAGTTTTCTTTTCTTCTTTTTTCTCAACTACTTTTTCTCCTTTTTCAGCAAGTTTCTCTACTTTCTTCTCAACAGGTTTTTCTTTTTCAACTGGCTTTTCTTTTGGCTTTTCTGGAGTTTTTTCCTTAGGCTTTTCAGCAGGTTTTTCTGCTGCTTTCTTTTCTGGTTTCTCTGTAATTTTCTCTACAGTTTTTTCAGTTTTAATTTCTTCAACTTTTTTTTCTGTAGGTTTTTCTGGTTTCTCAGTTTTTTCTTCTTTCTTTTCTATACTGTCAGCATCTAAATTTTGTTTTTTAGCATCTACATTCTTTTCGCCTTTAAACTTTGTTGATGCATCACTTTCTACTGCGACCAAACCAATTTTTATTTGTTCAGCATCTAATATTTCTTGAGTATCCTTTGAAAATACTGTTAAAGCAAGTATAATTCCTATATTTATAATTATAGATAAAAACAGACAGATATAGTCACTCTTTTTCATTTTATCACCTACTTCGTACTGTTAGTATCTATATTTATACCACTTGCTCCTGCTTCCTTTAATAAGCTCATAATTTCAACAATAAAACCATAATCGATGTCTTTATCAGCTGAAACTACTACATCTTTACTTTCAGAAGTATCAAGTTTTTCTGATACAAAATCAACAAAAGCTGATAATTCTAACTCCTCAGTTTCAGTCTTTCCTGAATTATTAGTATATTTTATATAAACATTTTTATCTTTATCAACTAGAACTTGAACTTCCTTCAAAGTACTCTTTGTCTTTGCAACAGTTGATTTAGGAAGCTCTATTTTAAAAGCAGACCTTTCATCGAAAGTTGTTGCCAACATAAAGAAGATAAGTAGAAGGAAAACTACGTCTATAAGTGGAGTGATTTCTAGTATCAATGTTCCACCACTTCTTCTCTTTATTCTATCTAATTTCATTATTGTCAACACCTACTCTCTGAAATAATTTAACAATTCTGTACAAGTTTTTTCTATATCAGTCACTACTAAATCTATTCTCTTATTAAAATAGTTATAGAATATCATACAAGGAATAGCTACAAATAGCCCTCCTGCTGTTGTATATAGAGCTTCTGATATCCCTTTTGCTAAGATTCCAGCATCTCCTGTTCCATTTAATGCTATAGAGTTGAAGGCTGTTATCATACCTGTAACTGTTCCTAAAAGACCCAATAAAGGTGAAGCATTAGCTGCTAGAGATAAAAGCCACATATTTCTTTCTAAATGTTTTATCTGTTCTATTGCTTTTTCTTTTCCTTTTTCTTCAAGTGCTGATAATGTTTCCTTATTTTCTTTATACCCATAAATCAAGATTTCTTTTAAAACTGTTGAAGTTGATGATTTATTGGAATTAAGGTAGATTATAGACTCTTTTATTTTCCCTTCCTTTATAAGTTGTTTAACTTCTGAAGGTAATTTAGAATAATTATTTCTTTCTTTTGAAGCAAAATAAAAGAATCTTTCCAAAATTGCATATAATCCTACTATTCCCATTAAGAGAATAAAATACATTAATATTCCGCCTGCTTTTAATATTTGCATTTCTATTTCTTCCTTTCTATCTTGTTACTATCCAAATAGCTTATCTAATATTCTTCTAAAAAATCCTTTTTTCTCTACTCCTTGAGATAGTTCTTCCTCAATAGTAGCTGTATTTTCACGATTAACCTTTACCTTGTCACCATTTTCTTTTAAATTTTCTCCTGTAATATTTATAGAAGATGACTCTAAATTTTGATTTTGAAGAATTAACTCTTCTGTATCAATTTCTTTAACATCTAATTGTTGGTTATTTTCTCCAACAACTTTTTTAGTAACTTCAGTTGTTATAACTTCACCATTGTCTGTTGCTTTTTGTGCATTATCATTGATGATAACAGTTGTATCATTGTCTTCTGCATAAGTTAGTACTCCCAGTAGTAAAAATATTGCCAATAATTTCTTACTCATTTCCTTCCTCCTTCTTTGTACCTCTAATTAATATAAAAATAAGCGAGTTACATAGTTGGAATAAGTAAAAAACAAGTGAACTTGCATCTAAATTTTAGATAAAAAATCAAACAGAATGAGCCGAGTAATTGTCGGCGTGTCTGAAGCCAACTTGTTGGCAAGTTTTGCCGAAATTACAGCGAATTCTTGATTTTTTATCGTTAAGAAATTTAGCTAGCAATGAACTATTTTTCATTATTCATATCATTTTAAAAAAATTGGAGGGAATATATAATGTTAATATCATTAAATTGGTTAAAACAATATGTGGATATAAAAGAAAGTGTGGAAGAAATAGCTAATGCCTTAACTATGATAGGACAAGAAGTTGAAGCTATAGATATCCAAGGAAAAGATTTAGGAAATGTTGTAATAGGGCAAATAGTTGAGTTTGACAAACATCCAAACTCTGATAGATTAACTCTATTAAAAGTAAATGTGGGAGAAGAAGAACCTTTACAAATAATTTGTGGTGCAACAAATCACAAATTAAATGATAAGGTAGTTGTTGCTAAGATAGGAGCAGTTTTACCTGGAAACTTTAAAATAAAAAAGAGTAAAATAAGAGATGTAGAATCATTTGGAATGTTATGTTCAGAAGCAGAGTTAGGGCTTGCAAAAGAAAGTGAAGGAATAATAATACTTCCTGAAGATGCTCCTATAGGAAAAGAATATAGAGAGTATGCAGGATTAAATGATGTAATATTTGAACTTGAAATCACTCCTAATAGACCAGATTGTCTATCTCATATAGGTATAGCAAGAGAAGTTGCCGCTTACTATAATAGAAAGGTTAAATACCCTGTTATAGAAATAGCAGAAACTATTGAATCTGTAAATACAGTAATAAAAGTAAATATAGAAGATAAAGAAAGATGTAAAAGATATTTAGGTAGAGTAATAAAGAATGTTAAAATAAAAGAATCACCAGATTGGCTAAAAACTAGAATCAGAGCTATGGGATTAAATCCTATAAATAATGTAGTTGATGTTACAAACTTTGTAATGTTTGAATATAACCAACCTATGCATGCTTTTGACTTAGATAAGGTAGAAGGAAATATCACAATAAGAGCTGCTAAAGAAAATGAAGAAATAACAACTCTTGATGGAGTTGAAAGAGTTCTTAAAAATGGAGAACTTGTAATAGCTGATGATGAAAAAGCTATAGCAATTGGAGGAGTAATAGGAGGACAAAATACTCAAATAGATAGCGATACTAAAAATATCTTTGTTGAAGTAGCCTACTTCACACCTGAAAACATCAGAAGAGAGTCAAGAGATTTAGGAATATTCACAGATTCTGCATACAGAAATGAAAGAGGAATGGATATAGAAAATCTAGCTACTGTTATGAATAGAGCTGTTTCTTTAATTGCTGAAGTTGCTGAAGGAGAAGTTCTTTCAGAAGTTATAGATAAATATGTAGAAAAACCTAAGAGAGCAGAAATATCATTGAATTTAGAAAAATTAAATAAATTCATAGGAAAAACTTTAACATATGAAGAAGTTGGAAAAATATTAACTCATCTAGATATCGAGTTGAAACCACTAGGAGATGGAACTATGCTTTTAATTCCACCTAGCTACAGAGCAGATTTAACAAGACCTGCAGATATTTATGAAGAAGTTATTAGAATGTATGGATTTGACAATATAGAAGCTAAAATGCCTGTAATGTCAATAGAATCTGGAGAAGAAAATACTAATTTCAAAATCTCAAGAATAGTTAGAGAAATTTTAAAAGAATTAGGATTAAATGAAGTTATAAACTATAGTTTCATACCTAAATTCACAAAAGAATTATTTAACTTTGGTGAAGAAGTTATAGAAATAAAAAATCCTTTAAGTGAAGATATGGCTGTTATGAGACCAACTTTACTATATAGTTTAATAGCCAATGTTAGAGATAACATAAATAGAAATCAAACAGATTTAAAACTATTTGAAATAAGTAAAACATTTAAAAAACTAGGAGAAGGACAAAATGGTCTTGCTATTGAAGATTTAAAAATAGCTTTAATCTTATCTGGTAGAGAAGAAAAGAATCTATGGAACCAATCTAAATCAGACTACAGTTTCTATGATTTAAAAGGATATTTAGAATTTTTATTAGAAAGATTAAATGTTACAAAATATTCTTTAACTAGATTGACTAATAATAAAAACTTCCACCCAGGAGCAAGTGCTGAAATAAAAATAGGAGAAGATGTTATAGGAGTTTTAGGAGAACTTCATCCTAACTTAGTAAATTATTTTGGAATAAAAAGAGAAAAAGTCTTCTTTGCTGAACTTAATCTAACAAGTTTACTAAAATACATTAAGATAAAAGTAAACTATGAAACAATAAGTAAATATCCAGAAGTACTAAGAGACTTAGCTATAACTTTAGATAAATCTGTTTTAGTTGGAGAAATGGTAAAAGAAATTAAAAAGAAAGTTAATCTTATTGAAAAAATAGATATCTTTGATGTATATTCAGGAGATAAAATTGATAAAGATAAAAAATCTGTTGCTATGAGTATAGTTTTAAGAGATAAAAATAGAACTCTTACAGATGAAGACATAGATAAAGCTATGACTGCTATTTTAGAACTAATCAAAGATAAATATAATGGAGAAATAAGAAAATAGGAGGACTAATGAAAAAAATATTAGCAAGCTTATTTGTATTATTTTCAGTTGCAGTATTTTCAGCAGAAAAAATTGCAATTGAAAAAATCGAAGTAAAAGAAGAAAAAGTATATCTTAAAGGGCAACAAACACCATTTACAGGTGTAGTTGAGAAGAAATATCCAAATGGAAGAGTAGAAGCTACTTTGGAAGTTAAAGATGGAAAATTAAATGGTAAGACATTTGTATATAGTGAAGATGGAAAAGTGAAAAAAGAAGAAAACTATATAAATGGTCTTATGGAAGGTGTAGAAAGAGGCTATTATCCAAGTGGAAAATTAGAATTTGAAGTAACTAATAAAAACGATTTAAGAAATGGTATTGAAAGACATTATTCAGAAGAAGGAAAATTAATTATGGAAGTTCCATATCAAAATGATGTTGTTAATGGTTTAGTAAAACAATATACTAAAGATGGAAAGTTAGAGTATGAAACAAATTATGTTAATAATAAAAGAGAAGGACTTTCTAAGAAATATTATCCAAGTGGAAGACTATTAAGCCAAGTAACTTTTAAAAATGATAAGGAAGAAGGATTAATGAAAGGTTACACTGAAGAAGGAAAATTAGAAATAGAAATACCATATCTACATGGTTCAGTAGAAGGGCTTGTTAAAAGATACGATGAAAATGGAAAAGTTGTTGAACAAGCAATGTATAAAAATGATCAAGAAGTAAAGACAAAATAAAAACCATAATAAAAATCAAATCAAATTGTAATAATTACAAATACCATTGACTAAAATCAATGGTATTTTTTGTATCTATTTTAAAATAAAATGAAAAAACATTCGAAATGTTGACAAAATTAGAATAAAAGACTATAATTCGTTTATATAGAGTCAAATAAAACAAGTTTATAGGAGGAGAGAGATTGAATAAGAATTTTCAAAAAATTGAAAAAGATTTACGTTCTATTGCAAAAAGATATAAAAGTGTTAAATATTCAATAGGTTTAGTAATTCTATTTTTAATGATGGGGTTAAATGCTTTTTCAGAAGAGGTAAATACAGATCAAAATGTAGGTAGTCCTGTTGGAAGAATAGCAACAAGAGAAGACATAAAAGATTCTGTAGAAGGGCTACAAGGAAAAATTAAAGATGCGAGAGCAGAAAATACAAAATCTATAGAATCATTGAGGTTAGAACTAATTCAACTAATGGAACAAGGAGGACAAGTTATAAAATCTCCTTGGGCATCTTGGCAATTTGGAATAAATTATATGTATAATAACTGGAGTGGAACATATAAAGGAAGTGGAGATAAACCACCTAAATATGTTTACAACAGTATTTATAGAAGAGGAAATTGGGAAGAAAGAAATGCTATAGACACAATTGCAGGGAAAAGTGTCGATGGTGATCCTATAACTCCTGGAAATGAAAATACAAGCACTTGGCAAACAGCAACTACACCAACAGGAGTTACAAAATTAAAAAGAGATACTTCAATAGATGCATCAACAATTGGTAAGAGAGAATGGGGACTTGTTGAGCTTAGAAAAATAAGAGAACCACTTAATGAAGTAGAAATATTTGCAAATGTTTCACCAAAAGAAGTTAAAAAGGATAAGCTGGATATACCTGTAACAGTAACACCTCCAGCTACATTGTCTGCACCAGTTGTAAAACCAAATGTAAATAAACCAACTGAGGCACCAAAAGTGGATTTACCCACACAACCTAATTTAGAAATAGCACAAGCTCCTACTATAAATAATGATCCAGTGATAAAAGTATTAACTGTAAATAAAGTTGGAGCTATAACAGTAAGTACACCTGAAGTAAAACCAGTAGATTTTATGCTTAGTCCAAAAGGAGAAAGTGGAGATTCAACTAGAAAGTTTCATGATCGTCAATACAACATACCGGCTTCATCAAATCCTGTTAATGTAAATACTGATAGCAACTATATCTCAACTTGGGGGAGAGTAGCAAATTTAGATGGTGTAACTACAAATGTAAAAGTAACTCATAACGATACTAGAGCTTTTATGATAGATGAAGGAATTGATTATAGAGATGCTAATATTAAGCCTTTTAGATACACAGGAACTATAAATTTAGAAGAAACTAAAACGGTGGGGATAGATGTTCAAGGAACACATACTGGTCCAGGAGCTGTAAATTCATCATTTACATATAAAGGTAATGAAAATGCACCTAGTAATATTGATAATAAAGGTAACCCTATAAAATTTAGTGTAGCTAATATACAAGTAATCAATGATGGAGATATAATTGGGAAGTCTGGATATGAAAATCAAGTGGCATTTGGTTTTAATAATAATGATGCTTCTTCTAATAATACAAGAACCCAAATGATAAATAGAAATAATGTTACTTTGGGTTCTAAAAATAGTGTAGGTATACAATTACGTCCAGAAGATCCTAATTCAAGTGGAGCAAGTACAGATTTAGGACTAAATATGATGACTGCTGAAAATATTGGTGATAATGCAACTATTACAGTAAATGGATCAGGAAGTTTTGGAATATTAACAGTAAAAAATAAAGATTTATCAAATACTAAAAATTTAGCAAGACCCAAACAATATACTAATGTTAAAATAGCAGAGGGTGGACAAATAGCAAGTAGAGTTGAAGAATAATATCAAAGTGCTATTATAAATGGAGATAAATCTACAATAACGATACAAGGTGATAAGTCAGTTGGAGTAGGACTTTTAAATTCAATTCAATCTGTTAAAATAGGTGGATATATAAATATAGGAAAGGATGACCCATCAAGCCTTACAGACGCTGATGATGGTGGCGCTCTAAATAAAGTAGAAGGTTCAGTTGGAGTATACACAGAAGTAGCAACTAGACCTGTAAGAGCTATAGAATTTGAATATGATAGAAATGGAAAACCAGTATTTGAAAGTGATGGGATAACACATAAGGTTAAATATACTTATTATGATGATCATAGTAATGCAAATATAGCAGAAGAAGCAGTAAGACCGTATGAATATGAAGATAGTAATAATCAGACTGTTCATGCTGGTATACGTACAGGAAAAACGATAGGTACTGAAACAGTAGAAGTTACAGCAACTATAACTTTAGGTGAACATTCTGAAAAAAGTTATGGACTGAGAAATAGTACAAAAGAAATTGTTATGGCTAAAGATGCTGCTGGAAATATAACAGACAAGTATACAACAAGTGGAAGTATTACTTTAAAATCTGGTGGAAAGGTAGTAGTAGGAGGTAAAAACAACTACGGAGCTGTTTCTGCTGGAGATAATTTTAAAAGAGAAGTTATCAGAAAATTAAATGAGACACCTGCTAGTATAGAACAAGTTAGATTAGATGAGGTTGGAAAAATTGATATTGAATCTAGAGCAGAAATTGAAGTTACAGGTGAGCAGTCTATTGGTTATGCGATGTTATCAGGAGAAGGTACAAATGCTGGAAAAATAGATGTAACAGGACATGATAAGAATACTGCAACTACATCGAACTATAATGGAAGTATAGGTTTTTATGGAGAAAAAGGTACATTTACTAATACAGGAACTATTAAAACAAAAGGTAATTTAGCTCATGCTGTTGTTCTTAAACAGAAGAGCACTATTAAAGATGAGATGAAATTCCATCATTATGGAGAAATAGATGTAACTTCTCCTGATGGTTCTGCTCCTAATAAAAAAACTGGTAATATAGGTGTATTTTCAGATGGATATGCACTTGCAAATTTCTATGGTGGTTCTAAGATATATGTTGGAGATGATTCTATTGGTATTCATACTTCTAAAGAAGATGCTTTTAATGAAACTTTTAAAAATCTTGGAACTTTAAAAATAAAAATAGGAAAAAGATCAACTTTTGCATATTTAAATGGAAATGCAACAACAACATTAAAGGAATTTTTTGATAGTGTAAATACTAGAGATAACAATAAAAAAATTACAGTAAATATTGAAGAAGAGATGGGAGAAAATTCTAGTTTAGTTTATGCAGATAATGGAGCTATAGCTGTATTAGATGGTAACTATACTATAACTAAAGGAAATCCAAATGCAAATGCTTCTACTATGGCTTTATTAGCTGCAAATGCTTCTAATGTAACTGTTGATAGTAGAAAAACATTAACAACAAATACACAAGTTGCCTTAGCTGCCGTTAGTGGATCTACAGCTGAAAATAAAGGAACAATAGTTTCAAATAGATCAGACAAAGGTATAGGTATCTATGCAAAAGAGGCAGGAAGTAAAGGTATCAATAAAGGTACTATCACTATGGAAAAAATAAATGCTATAGGAATGTATGGGAAGGATGTTGCTAGCCTTGAATCTTCTACAGGTTCTAACATTACGATGAAAAAAACAGGTTCAGTAGGGATGTATGGAGTAGTATCAGCATCAGCTACAGTACCTCCATTCACTGTTACAAATGCAGGAACTATAGAATTAGAGGAAGGTGGCTCAGCAGGAATTTATCTAGTTAATAAGTCAACAGCTACAGATATAATAGGGAATTTATCAGCATCAAATACTGGAACAATAAAGCTAAAATCTGGAGAAGGATCAATAGGAATCTATGCTCCAAAGGCTACAATTTCTGATGTTGGAACAGTAACAATGGAAGCTGCTAAAAAATCTATAGCTGCATATATTTCTGATGGTGGAAAAATAACTAATGCTAGTACAGCTAATATTAATTTAGGAACATCTGGAAAAAATATAGCTTACTATGTAAAAAATGCAGGGACTTCTATAGAAGGTGCTAATGTTGGAACAGTTAAGGGTTATGGAGTTGGAGTATACTTAGAAGGAACAAAAGCAAACCCAACTGCGACACCAGCAGTGCCAGCAAGCCAAGCTACTCTAGGAGCTAATGCACCTGAATTAAAATTTAACAATGGTACAACAGATGGAAATGGAATTATAGGTCTATATTTAAAAGGAGATACAGATATATCTGCTTATACTAAAACAATAACAGTAGGTAATACAGTAGGTACTAATTCTGCAATAGGAATCTATAGTGATGCTCAAGGAGTTAGTGGGACACCATATGTTATTAAAGCAAATATAAAAACAGGTACAAAAGCAGTAGGTATTTTCAGTGCTCCAGATAGAGAACCAGTACCACCAGCAACAACACCAACTCCTAATAAGAGTTATATAAAATATTTAGGATCTCAAATGGATCTTGGAGAAGGTTCAACAGGATTCTATGTAAATGGAAAAACTGAATTAGATACAACAACTACAACAACTCCAACAACAACTATTAACCTAGATGGTGGATTAGTTGCTTATGTTACTGAAAACTCTGAATTTGTAGGTGGAAATAGTAAGGTTAATCTATCAAAACCAGGTATTGGAGTTTATGGTGAAAGAGGAGCTAAAGTAGATGTAGGAAGTTGGACATTTAACAACAATGGTAATGCTGCTGAAGAAGTTAGACTTAAAGAAGGTATAGCTAAAGTAACAACATCAAAAACATTAAAACCTAAGATGGTATTAACTCATGTAATTAATGGTGAAACATACCTAGATAGTGGAAAATCAGTAACTGCTATAGCAGATCCACTACATCCTGCTATTGAGAAAGAGGAAAATATAGGGCTTATGGCTCAAGGATTAAAAAATACAAAAGTTGGAATTACTTGGGATAAAGGTAATGACTATGAAATAATAAATGAAGGAACTATAGATTTTACAAATTCTAACAAGTCAACAGCTATCTATGCTGAGTCAGCTAGAGTTAAAAATGATGGTACTATAAAATTAGGAGAATCATCAACAGGAATCTATGGAATATACAGAGATGACAGTCCTAAATTTGAAGATGCTGGAGGTACTAAATATCCTAATAAATTAGAAATAGATACAACAGCAACTTCTAGTATAAGTCTAAAAAAAGGTTCAACAGGAATGTATTTAGTAAATGCTGAAAAATTAAATACTACAGCAGGAGGAACTATTCAGTCTGTTGCAGGAGAAACTAATAATGTTGGAATCTATGCAATAAATGGAGTAGTTGATGTTCCTACTACAGGAACTCCAGCAGAAAAAGCTGAAGCTACTACATATAATGCTAATCAAAACAACTTTAAATCATTAACTATGACTAATAATTCAAATATTACTTTAGGTAATGGTTCAGTTGGAATTTATACTAGAGGACAATCTGATACACTTAGAAATACTGTAACAAATGATGGAAATATTACAGTAGGTGATACTTCAGCTGGTGCACCAGCAGTTGGTATCTATGCAGAAAATACTAATTTAACTCAAGGAAATACTGGAACACCTGATATTACAGTAGGAGAAAAAGGTATAGCTTTATATGGAAAAAATAGTACAGTAACAGCAAAAGGTACAGTTAATTATACTAATAAAGGTATCCTAGGATATTTTGAAAACAGTACTTTCACTTCTCACTATGGAGATTTAACTGCTCATCAAAATACTATGTTATTCTTGAAAAACAGTACTGGAAATATGAATGGAGCAGGGACTGATATAGATATAACTGTTCCTGATAAGGCTGCAACAAGCGATTCATTTGCAGGAGTATATGTTGAAGGGACATCTTCATTAAATGGAGTTAAAAAGATAACAGTAGGAGAAAATTCTAATGGTATTTTTATGAAAAATGCTACTTTCACTTCAAATGTAACTGATATAGAAAGTACAAAAGAAGGTGCTAAAGGATTATTAGCATTAGAATCTGATTTAACTAATAATAGTAAAATTACTTTAAGTGGAGATAGTTCAATAGGAATATACTCAGATGCAAGTAATGCTAAAACTGTTACTAATAACGGAAAATTAACTATAGCTGGTAAAAAGACTTTAGGAGTATTCTTAAAAGGAAGTCAAACATTTATAAATACAGCTGATATAGATGTAGCTGATACAACATCTTCTGTTCCAGCAGAAAAAACAGTTGGAATCTACACTAAAGATGGAACATCAACTATAAAACATAACTCTGGTACAATAGATGTTGGAACAAAATCTATTGGTATCTTCTCAGCAACAAATTCTGGTGTTGAAGTAGATACTCCAGCTAAGATTAATGTAAAAGATGAAGCAATAGGAATCTATAAAGAAAAAGGAACAGCTCTTCTAAAAGGAGAAATTGATGTAGCTGCTCATACAAGTACAACTAAAAATAGTGAACCTGTTGGACTTTATGGATTAAATGGAGCAGATATAACTGATAGTGCTTCTAAAATAACAGTTGGGGCTAAATCATTTGGATTTATCCTTGAAAATGAAACTACTGCAACTACAAACCAATATACAAGTACAGGTGCAGGAACAGTTAGTCTAGGAGATGACAGTGTATTCCTATATTCTAATGGACAAGCTAGTCTTACAAATGGAAGAGATATTTCTTCTAACTCTAAACGTTTAATAGGTTTCTATATTAAAGGAAATGGAACTAATAGAGGAGATCTAACAAACAATGCAACTATAGATTTCTCTAACTCTCTAGGAAGTATAGGAATATATGCACCAGGAGGAAAAGCAACAAATAATGGAAGAATCCTAGTAGGAGATACTGACTCTATAGATCCAGCAACTGGAAAAACATATACAGATGTTTCAAAAATTATTTATGGAATAGGAATGGCTGCAGATAATGGTGGTCATATCATAAATAATAATGAAATAAGAATATATGGTGACAAATCTATAGGTATGTATGGAAAAGGTGTAGGAACTACAGTTGAAAATAATGGTAAGATATTCTTAGATGGAAGCAGAGCAACAGCTACAAATAAAATACAAAGTATGATAGGAGTATATGTTGACGAAGGTGCTACATTTATAAATAAAGGGGATATAAGAACTGCAGATGCCTATGCTGGAAAAGATGTTGGTGGAACTATAAAAGTTGATGATAATGTTTCAGGACTTGTTGGAGTTGCTGTAATGAATGGTTCAACTTTAGAAAACTATGGTAACATCGATATAGATGCTAATGAAAGTTATGGAGTTGTAATCAGAGGTAAGAGTCCAACTCAACCAGCAGTTATTAAAAACTATGGAAACTTTAGAATAAATGTAAGAGGTAGAGGAACTTATGGTGTTAGCTACAAAGATATAAGTGCAGCAGATCTTGCAGCTTTAGAAGCTATAGTTAACTCAAAATTAAAATCTGATGCAACTGGACAAGAATTAGTAGCAGCAGCTGGAACAGATAAGTCATATGAAGGAGTAAGTATAACTATCCAAAATGGAAAACCTGTATTTACTAGAAATGGAGTACCTGTTTCTGATAGTGAAGTAGAAAAAATTGAAAAAATTATAGGAAATGCAACTTCAAACTTAGGAATGTCTGATGTTGGATTCTATATAGATACATTGGGAAGAACTAAACCAATTGATATCAATGGAGCAACACCTCCTATAAACAGTCAATTAATAGTGGGAACTGAATATTCAGAACTTACAAATAAGAAAGAATGGTTTGTAAAAGATGATGTAATAGCTCCTTTCTTACAACAAATTCAAGGAAGAAACTTTAAGTTAACATCTATAGCAGGTTCATTAACTTGGATGGCAACACCTGTTTTGGATAACTATGGTCAAATCAAAGGTGTGGCTATGACTAAACTTCCTTATACAGCATTTGTAGAAAAATCACATAATGCTTGGAACTTTGCAGATGGATTAGAACAAAGATATGGAATGAATGCTCTTGATTCTAGAGAAAAACGTGTTTTCAATCTATTAAATAGTATTGGAAATAACGAAGAAATTCTTTTAACACAAGCATATGATGAAATGATGGGACACCAATATGCTAATGTACAACAAAGAATTTATGAAACAGGAAATATCTTAAACAGAGAATTCTCTTATTTAAGAAATGCATGGTCTAACCCAACAAAAGATGCTAATAAAGTTAAAGTTTTCGGAACAAATGGAGAATATAAAACTGACACTGCTGGAATTATAGATTACAAATACAATGCTCAAGGAGTTGCATATGTTCATGAAGATGAAAGTGTAAAACTTGGGGAAACAGTAGGTTGGTATGCAGGTTTAGTTCATAATAGATATAAATTCGAAGATATAGGAAGATCAAAAGAAGAAATGTTACAAGGAAAACTTGGAATATTTAAATCAGTTCCATTCGATGATAACAATAGCTTGAATTGGACAATATCTGGAGATATATTTGTAGGATACAACAAAATGCATAGAAGATTCTTGGTTGTAAGCGAAATATTTAATGCTAAATCTAGATACTATTCTTATGGACTTGGAGTAAAAAATGAATTAAGTAAAGAATTTAGATTATCAGAAGGGTTTGCATTAAAGCCTTATGGAGCATTAAGATTAGAATATGGAAGAATGTCTAAGATAAGAGAAAGATCAGGAGAAGTAAAATTAGAAGTTAAATCAAATGATTATATTTCTATAAAACCTGAAATTGGAGCAGAATTATCTTATAGAGCTTTCTTTGGACCTAAGTCATTAAAAGCAGCAGTAACTGTAGCTTATGAAAATGAATTAGGAGTATTAGCAAATCCTAAAAATAAAGCTAGAGTAGCAGGAACATCTGCTGATTGGTTCAATATCAGAGGTGAAAAAGAAGATAGAAGAGGAAATGTTAAAACAGACCTTAATATCGGTGTAGATAACCAAAGGATTGGAGTAACAGCTAATGTTGGTTACGATACAAAAGGAAGCAATATTAGAGGTGGACTTGGACTTAGAGTTATATTCTAATATCCTCATATAAATAAATCTTAAAAAGATAAAAGATATAGCTGTTATAAATTGATGATTTTTATCATTGATTTATGACAGCTTTTTCTTTTTTGTATTAAATGTCTAAAATAACTAATAAAATATAAAAGAATAATCCTTTAAAATGAATACAAAATGAAAAA